>Ga0308390_1000817_pt1 | contig 21383 bp, 16 predicted proteins | sample Hotspr2Sample149_FD_202358 | JGI IMG/M metagenome (GOLD analysis project Ga0308390, IMG submission 202358) | Hot spring phototrophic mat microbial communities from Mushroom Spring, Yellowstone National Park, Wyoming, United States - 20040719_149 ...
GAGCGGCCAGCAGCGCGTGCCAGGCAAGCGTGGCACACTTGATACGCACGGGATACTCCCGGACGCCTGAGAACACTTTCAGTTTACCCAGTTTTTCTGCATCCAACGGTGTGGAAGGATTGCTCTTGAGCATTTCCTGAAACGCCTGAAACAGTTCTTCGACTTCTTCCCGTCTGCGACCTTTAACGAGGGTGGTCATCACCGACGCCGAGGCCTTGGAGATGGCGCATCCGTGCCCTTCGAAGGACACCGCCCGCACGATATCCCCATCCAGTTTCAGGTAAATTTTGAATGAGTCGCCGCAAAGGGGGTTGTAACCTTCCTGAACGATGTCGGCATCCGGCAGAGGACCGAAATTTTTGGGATTTTTATTGTGGTCCAGAATGACCTCTTCGTACAGGGCGCGGGTATCAGCCATTACGCGAACATCCTTCTTACTTTATGGAGGGCGTTGACCAGCGTGTCGAATTCCGTTTCCATATTGTACAGGCCCAGGGAGGCCCGCGTGGTGGCCGGTACGCCGAACCGCTGCATCACGGGTTGGGCGCAATGATGTCCCGCCCGCACGGCCACGCCTTCACTGTCCAGAATCTGCCCGATATCGTGGGGATGGGCGCAGTCCATGACAAACGACACGACGCCTGCCTTGTCGGGCGCGGTACCCAGGATGCGTAATCCAGGGATTTCGCTCAGCCGTTCGGTCAGCAGTTTCAGCAGATGTTGTTCGTACCGATGGATGTTCGGCATGCCGATATTCATCAGGTATTCCGCGGCAGCGGCGAGCCCTACGGCTTCGGCGATGGGAGGCGTGCCTGCCTCAAATTTCTGGGGAGGCTGGGCGTAGACGGTATTCTCAAAGGTGACCGAGAGGATCATGTCACCCCCGCCCTGCCAGGGCGGCATACGCTCCAGCAGATCCGCGCGCCCGTAGAGGATGCCGATTCCTGTGGGCCCGTACATCTTATGGCCCGCGGCGGCATAGAAGTCCACACCGAGTTCCCGCAGATTCAATGGAAGATGCGGTGCGGCCTGCGCGCCGTCCACCACCACTACCGCCCCGGCATCATGGGCCAGCCGGGTGATTTCGGCAATCGGGTTGACGGTACCCAAGGCATTGGAAACATGCGTGATGGCGACGATTTTGACCCGCTCATTGAGCATGGACCGGAACGCGTCCATATCGAGGGTACCGTCGTCGAGGATCGGTATCGGCCGCAGTTTCGCGCCGGTGCGCGCGCAAACCATCTGCCACGGCACGATGTTGGAATGATGTTCCATCCAGGAAAGGAGGACCTGATCCCCCTCACGCAGAACCGAACCGCCGTAACTTTGCGCGACGAGATTCAGTGATTCCGTGGCACCGCGTGTGAAGATGATCTCGCACCCGATAGCGGTGCCGAAGAACCGGTGGAGGGTCCGCCGCGCTTCATCGTACAGTGCGGTTGCGTCCATGCTGAGACGATGCAAGCCCCGGTGCACATTGGCGTTGCTGGACCGGTAAAAGCGGTCCATGGCCTCCAGCACGACGGTGGGTTTGTGGGTGGTCGCGGCATTGTCCAGGTACACCAGGGGTTTGTCGTATACCTTTCTGGAGAGAACGGGAAAATCTTTTCTGACGGCCTTTACGTCCAGCACGCAGTTTCCCGACGGCTGACAAGCCTCACTGAGTTCGTTTGATACCGGTGCCTCGCCGCGCGCGCCGACTGGTATGGCGTTCATGGCTCGCAATCTCCAAACCGTTCGGCCAGAACACCAGACACGGCCGACCGGAGTGCCGGCTCCGTAATTTCGTCCGCGATCTCTTCCACGAATCCCCGGGTAAGAATATTCCGGGCCTGATCGGCACTGATGCCCCGCGAACGGAAATAATACACGATTTCCTCCGGGGGAGGTCCGGCGGTCGCTCCGTGGGTACAGCGCACGTCGTCCGCGTAAATTTCCAGTTGCGGGCGGGTTTCCACCCGCGCTTCGGGGGAGAGCACCAGATTGTGATTTACCTGAATGGAATCGGTTTTCTGGGCATCCCGGTCCACCAGCACTTTGCCCGTGTAGACCGACCGGCTCTCATCCAGGGCAACCCCCTTGAAGGTAATCCGACTGGTACCGTGGGGCGCGGCATGTCGTACCCGCACGGGATGGTCCATCATGTTGCGGCCGCTGTTGACGAAAAGCCCGCTGATTCGGGCATTGGCGCCTGGCGCGGTCAGCAGTACCCGGGAATCCCGGCGCACGAGCGTGCCCCCCAGCGTGAAAATCCGCCACGTGAGCGACGCGTCCCGATCGAGCCTCGCGCCCGTGAGAGACAGGAAACGGGCAGGCGTTCCACGCAGACCGATGGTTTCATCCAGTTCCAGCCGCGCGCCCGCGTCCAGCATCAGTTCCCCGGCGACATTATCCCAACTCGACGCCCCTGGGTCCGCAAAGACATGGCTGATGATGATTCTGGCTTCGGCGTTTTCTTCCGCATGGATCAGCATTCTGGGGAAAGAAACGGTACCGTTCGGGCGGGCATGAATGAACACAAGGTGAATAGGCTGATCCAGACGGGTATTGCGTTCGACCCGGACAAAAGCCCCGTCAGCAAGGAACATCGTGTTCAGGCACGCGAAAGGATCCCGAAGATCCAATGCGGCGCCCAGGGAGCCATTGACGGCCGGCGCCGCGAAAGGATCCAGTGCGGCCGCGGCCAGACTGCCCGCGTGCACGCCGGCTCCCATGATTTCACGGGACCATTCCGCGCGGTACGCACCGTTCACGAAGACCAGTTCAGCGGCTGTTTCCCCTCCGGGGAGGATGCCCTCAAAGAGGGATCGGTCCACGGCTGCTTCCGCTGGTCCAAGGACCGGCCGGTAAGCGTCACTGAGCAGTTCGCTGACGTTGAAGTGTCGCCAGTCCTCCATTTTTGAATGGGGGAGCGGGATTTCCGGAAACAGGGATACCGCCCGTTCACGCGCTTTGGCGAGGGATTCCGCCGCCGCGGCAGGCCAGGAAGCAAGGAGACCGGGCAGTAGATTGATCGTTGCGGCCTGGAGCCTGATGCCTGTCGGATGGGTCATGACCTGCTTTCCGTTCTGTCCGCCTTAAGCGGTGATTTCCACCTCATCCCGGATCCAATCGTATCCCCGGGATTCCAGTTCCAGAGCCAGTTCCCGGCCGCCCGACCGTACGATGCGGCCTTTGTAAAGCACGTGCACATAGTCAGGCACAATGTAGTTCAGCAGTCGCTGATAGTGTGTGACGAGGATAAACGCCCGTTCCGGTGAACGCAACCGGTTCACACCCTCGGCCACGATGCGCAGAGCGTCGATGTCCAGACCGGAATCGGTTTCATCCAGAATGGCCAGTTTAGGGTCCAACACGGCCAGTTGCAGGATTTCATTCCGTTTCTTTTCGCCGCCGGAGAAGCCTGCGTTGACGAAGCGTTCGGCGTAAGCGGAATCCAGTTGCACCAGTTGCATTTTTTCTTCCAGCAGTTCCTGGAACTCCATGGGATCCAGAGGATCCTCTCCCCTGGACTTGCGGATTTCATTCAAGGCTGCCCGCAGAAAATAGGCATTGGTGATGCCCGGAATTTCCACGGGGTACTGAAACGCGAGGAAGATCCCGCGGCGCGCGCGTTCTTCGGCGGGCAGTTCAAGGAGGTTTTCACCTAGGAAGGTCACCTCCGAAGCGGCCTCGTCCACCTCATAGGCTTCGCTGCCAGCGAGAACCTGGGCAAATGTGCTCTTGCCCGACCCGTTCGGGCCCATGATGGCATGTACTTCACCGGCTTTGACCTCGAAGTCGATGCCTTTGAGGATTTCGACGCCGTTCACCGACGCCCGCAGATTTTTCACAGTCAACATCAGCCTACACTCCCTTCCAGGCTCACGCTTAGCAGACGCGAGGCCTCCACGGCGAACTCCATGGGTAAATGGTCGAATACTTCCTTGCAGAACCCGTTGACCACCAGCGAGATGGCATCTTCAGGACGGATACCGCGGGCCTGGCAGTAGAACAACTGGTCCTCGCTGATTTTTGAGGTAGACGCCTCATGTTCCACTCGGGCCGATGGATTGCGTACGTCAATATAGGGAAACGTATGCGCTCCGCAACGGCTGCCCATCAGCAGGCTGTCGCACTGGGTGTAGTTCCGGGCGTTTTCCGCCTTGGGCATTACCCGGACCAGGCCCCGGTAGGAGTTGTCACTCTGACCGGCCGAAATGGTCTTGGAGATGATTGTGCTTGAGGTGTTGCGGCCGATGTGGATCATTTTGGTGCCGGTATCGGCCTGCTGGCGGCCTTTGGTCAGCGCGACCGAATAAAATTCGCCTACGGAGTTGTCGCCTTTAAGGATGCAACTCGGATATTTCCACGTGATGGCGGATCCCGTTTCGACCTGAGTCCAGGAGATCCGGCTGTTCTCGCCAAGGCAGGTGCCCCGTTTGGTTACGAAGTTGTAGATACCGCCTCGGCCCTCCTCGTCGCCGGCGTACCAGTTCTGCACCGTGGCATAGCGGATGATGGCGTTCCGGTGGGCCACCAGTTCCACCACCGCGGCGTGCAATTGATTCTCATCCCGCATGGGTGCGGTGCATCCCTCCAGGTACCGGACTTCCGCGCCCTCGTCCGCGATAATCAGGGTGCGTTCAAACTGACCGGTCTGGGAAGCGTTGATGCGGAAGTAGGTAGACAGGTCCATCGGACATTTCACGCCGGGCGGAATGTATACGAACGAACCGTCGCTGAATACGGCGGAGTTCAGGGCAGCGTAGAAGTTGTCACCCTGGGGAACGACCGACCCCAGATACCGGCGCACCAGATCGGGATGATCCCGGATGGCCTCGGAGATCGGACAAAAGATGATGCCTTTCCGGGCCAGAATATCCCGGTGCGTGGTAGCCACGGATACGCTGTCGAACACGGCGTCCACGGCCACGCCGCTCAGCCGTTTCTGTTCTTCGAGGGGGATGCCCAGTTTCTCGAAGGTTTCGAGAAGTTTAGGATCCACTTCCTCCAGCGAATTTTTTCGGGGCGTGGTTTTCGGCGCGGCGTAGTAACTGATGTCCTGGAAATCCGGCGTTTCGTAGGAGACTTTGGCCCAGCGGGGTTCCTCCATGGTTTTCCACTGACGGTAGGCTTTCAGTCGCCATTCCGTCATCCACTCAGGTTCACCTTTGCGCAGGGACAGCGCCCGGATGATATCTTCATTCAGGCCCTTGGGAAAGATTTCGGTTTCAATATCTGTGGTCCAGCCGTACCGGTATCCCCTGGAAGCCATCTCTTCCAACTCCCGGGTGCTTTGATCCACCCGGGACGCTGGGGTCGAAATTGGTTTGTCATGGGTATTTTCTGGCATTCTGTGTCTCCCGGAAACAAATCAGAGCGGCTATGCAGGGCAACATTGAGGGGGCGCGGCGGTATTCCCGGAATATTCCCAAACCGAACGCACCAGCGGACCGTGCGCCTGTCTGCCATCCGAACATTCCCTGACCCAAACATTATATAATAAGCCCGTAACCGTTCGGGGCATCAGACCGCAACATCAGGAATCAGCGCGTATGGCACAGGTCAGAATGGGTGGTACCCTCATTGAGACCGTACAGGGAGACATTACCCGGCAGGAGGTGGACGCGATCGTGAACGCGGCCAATTCCAGCCTGCTGGGTGGCGGTGGCGTGGATGGAGCGATTCATCGGGCGGCGGGACCTGAACTGCTGGCTGAGTGCCGCACCCTCGGTGGTTGTCCCACCGGCGAGGCCCGCATTACCCTCGGGTACCGCCTGCCCGCCCGGCATGTCATCCATACCGTCGGGCCGGTGTATCGGAATGGACAGCACGGGGAACCGGAACAGTTGGCTTCCTGTTACCGGGAGAGCCTGCGGCTCGCCCGGGAAAATGGGCTGCAGACGGTGGCTTTTCCGGCCATCAGTTGCGGCGTGTACGGGTACCCCCACAGGGAGGCGGCGGCGATCGCGGTTGGCACGGTACTGGACACAGTGGCCGCTTATCCTGATGCCTTTGATCTGATCCGCTTCGTGCTGTGGGGAGAGGATACCCTCCAGGTATTTTCGAACGCGCTGGTCGAGGCCGGCCGGACAAGGGGCTTAGAGATCCATGTCTGACGGGAAAACCATCGACCTGGGGGTGATCCTCGCCGCTGGCCGGGGTGCCCGCATGGGGCCATTTGGCGCCTCCTGTCCCAAGCCCATTGCCCCAGTGGCCAACGAACCCCTCGCGGAAAGGCAGATCCGGCAGATGCATGCCCTGGGCGTCCGGGAGGTGGTCGTGGTCATCGGCCATCTCGGTCATCTGGTTTCCCGATGTCTGGGGGACGGTTCCCGGCTGGGCGTGTCCATCCGGTACGTGGAACAGGAGCGGCCCATGGGACTGGCCCACGCCGTAAGCCAACTCGAAGGACAGGTGGACCGGCCCTTCTACCTGATGCTCGGCGACCTGTATTTCGAACTCGAGCAGCCGGAACGGCTGGCCGAGGCGTTTTTTGCCGGCCATTGCGCGGCGGCTGTCGCCCTGATGACCGGACCGGTCCCGCCGGAACGGCAGGCCCAGGATTTCGCGGTGCATGTGGATGACCGTGGGCTGGCGCGCCGGGTCATCGAGAAACCCCGGTATCTCCAGTCCCCTCGCAAAGGCTGCGGCTTCTATTTGTTCGACCTGCCGGTGTTCGACGCGATCCGCAACACGCCGCGCACTGCCCTGCGCGACGAGTTTGAACTGACTGTGGCCCTGCAGACCCTGATCGATTTCGGATGCCCCGTGGCAGCAGCGCCCGTGGTGTCTTACGATCTGAATGTCACCACGGTGGCGGATCTGATCGCCTGTTCCCGTCGTGCCCTTGCATCATCGGGACGGACCAGGGTTACTGGCACGGGATGCGAAATTGCAGCGGGGACCCGGCTCGAGGAGACCGCGGTCGGTGACCGCGTGCGGATCACCCGGCCGATCAGTCTGCGACGGTGTATCGTGCTGCCGGACGCGGTGATCGACGATGGGCAGGATCTGGAAGACCTGGTCATCACGCCCGAGGCCCGTTTTTCCGCCCGTTCCTGAGGGTTTCCGGCCGCCACACCGTTCCGTCCGGCAGACGCGGCGGACGGGTTTCGGCAATGCGCCGGAGCGTCGCGATGCCCGAACGGCACCGCCGTGTAATGGTTGACGCGTTGACGCCCAGCCGCGCGCCAGCCTCACGACAGGTCAGCCCTTCAAAATACACCAGGGTGAGGGCTTTCGCTTCTGTTCGGGGCAGGTGTTCCCGCATGGTCTGCCGGACCCATTCCAGCAACTGCCGGCGAATCCGGCCCCAGCGGAAAGCCGCCCGCTGTTCCGCGGGAGATTCCCAGCCGGGACGACAGGACTCCGGCAGATCGGCCAGCGTTTCCGGCGGGACCAGTTCTTCCCGGTACGACTCCGGCAGCTGCTTGGACCATCCGGGATAAAGAGATGGGTCGGGGTGTTTCATGGCACAGCCTCCTGTGGTTTGGCCGGACAGTTCCCGGCGCGGGCCACAGGATGCCCCTATCCGGTTCGGGAAGACACTTTGCGAAAACGGGGCATTTTCTGGTCTTTTGCTGGCGTTGGGTGGGGCGGTCCGGATCAGGAATAACCCGCTTTCCGGCAGGAAAAAGGTCATATCCGCCGTGTGGCATTTGAGTGGCCCGCGGAAAAACCGGATAATGGACCAAACAAGAAGGAGTGTTGGTATGAGGATTACCCGAATCCTGATCGTGGCGGTGTGGACCGCAGGTGCGGTGGCCGGCGGAATAGGGACGGGGTGGGCGCAGTCTTCGGATCCGGCATCGTGGTATCGGAACGCGCTGGTGGGTCTGGAGGTTGGCCCGACCGGCGCCCAGTGGGGCGGTGACCCCCGTGATACCACGTATGCCAGCCGGTTCAACGGCCGGGAAATCGTGGAAGCCGCCCGGAAGGCCGGCGCGGAATATGTGGTGCTCTGGGCCCGGGACGGTGAATGGGCCTACTATGATTCAAAATTGATGCCGAAATGCCCCAGACTGGGAAGCCGGGATCCTCTGCGCGAAGGGGTTGAGGCCGCCCGTGAGGCCGGTCTGCCCTTGATCGCCTACTGCGTGGTTCAGGGCGGCGGCTGGGCGCTTCGGGAACACCCGGACTGGGGTATGCGCGACGCGGAGGGGCATCCTATTGAAGGGCGGTTCTGTCTTAACAGCCCGTATCTCCAGTTTATTCTGGGACTGCTGGACGAGATAGCGACATATGGGGTTGACGGATTTCACGTGGACATGCTCGATCAGGGTTTTGGCCCGCCGTACGGGTGCTGGTGCGATCATTGCCGCGCGCGGTTTGCTGAATGGTTTCCGGGGGAAGAGATGCCCCGTTCGGTCAGTTGGGATGCCGCATGGGACCGGATGCTGGAATTCCGGTACCGCACCTGTGAGGCTTTTGAACAGGCCGTGACGGACCATGTGAAACGGCATTATCCCGGCAAAAGTATTGATTTCAATTATCACGGGTATCCGCCTTTTTCTTTCGAGACCGGCCAATTGCCCGCGCGGCACGCGGCCATCGGCGATTTCGCCACCTGTGAAACCGGAATCTGGGGCTTCAGTCCTCTGGCGGTCAGCCTGACCGCGGAGTTCATGCGTGCTGCTGCCGGAACCAAACCTTACCAGGTGGTCATGCAGCGGGGCGTGCGCATGTATCACGATCAGACGAATCGTCCGCTCAACGACCTGCGGTGGGAACTGTTTACCCTGCTGAGTCACGGCGCGCAGGTGACCATCGTGGACAAAACACCCTTCGAAGGCCAACTTGATCCGGTCGCGTGGCGTCATTATGGCCTGCTGTTCGAGGAGGCCAAGAGATACCGGGACATGTTTCAGGGGGAACCGGTGTGGGATGTCGGTCTGTACTTTTCCGCCCGTACCCGCGACTGGTGGGCCCGGGAAGATAAAGACCGTTACTTCACGTCCTTCTACGGTGCCCATAAGGCCATGTCATACGACCACCTGACCTGGGGCGTCGTGCTGGATGAACAGGTGACGCCGGAAAAACTGGCTGCTTTTCCGGTGCTGGTGCTGTCCGACGTGGCTGTAGTGACGGAGCGGGAAGAAGCCCTGTTTAAAACGTATGTCCAGAATGGAGGATCCCTGGTTATCTGCGGCGTAACCGGGTGTTATGACCGTTATGGCGTTCGCCTGAAGCAGGGGATGCTGGAGGATCTGATCGGCGCAGAGATCAAATCGGTGATCGAAAACCGGGACAACTATGTGCAACTGGACGGGTCCATCCGTGAATCGGGGTTTTCCCTGGAGGAGATTTATCCGGACTGGCCGCACCTGATCTACGGACCAGCCGTGTTTTATGAACCCAGGGATGCCCGGCCGTACGGGATGCTGCGCGCAGGGGTGCGGACCGCCCGACGGGTCGATGGATTTGAACAGACGGCTTTTCCCTATCCGGCGGGCGAAGCGGCGGGACCTGCCGTGCTGACGCGGACCCTGGGTAAAGGGCGGGTGATCACGCTGGCCGTCTCCCCCGGTTACGCGGCCGGCAGTGAATATCGGACACCGGAAGCCCGGCGCCTGCTGGCACAGGCCGTGCGGGCGGTCCGGGGACCGATCCTGGTAACGGTGTCGGCCCCGGAGTATGTGGAGGCGGTGGTGATCCGGTCTGCGGAAAACCGGTACCGGATTCAGTTGTGCGGGTATGCGGCACCGCCGGCCGGTACGGATCCGAAACGACCCTGGCTGTTGCCCGAGATGATGACCGATGCGCCCCGCTTCCGGGTACGGGTGACCTTGAATCACCCGGTCCGCTCGGTGAGTGCTTTATGGCCCTATACGCGATTAGAAACCGACGCCGCCGGACTGACCGCCGAGATCGAGGAGGTGTTCGAATCGCTGGACATCGAAACGGAAAATACCAATTAGAACCAGTTATATCACCTTCGTATACAAATCAGGCATCTGCCTGTCCAATCTCTAAAAGTGTGCATTCTGTGATAGACAGAATGATTTGCACCGGACCGGTGGAATCAGGCATGCTACAGGGCGGAAAGGGAGCGGCTTGCGTTCCGAGGGAAATTTTTCAAAGCAACATACAGATCTGCCATAAACGAAAGGGATGCAGTAATGGCCCGGATTGTGACAGCGGATGAAGCAGTGGCAAAAATCCCGGATGGCGCGACAGTGCTGGTGGTTCCTATGCCCTCGGAAGAGGTCTACCCCGCCTTTTACCGGGTGTTTGAGAAAACCGGATCCCCCAAAGACCTGACCCTGGTTTGGGCCGCGGGGCTGGGTCCCTTCAGTTCGGAACGCAAGGGCATGAACCATTTCGGGTATCCGGGCCTGATGAAGCGGGTGATCGGGGCTCACTTTGGCCTGAACCACGAAGTGGTGAAACTGATCGCCACGAATCAGGTGGAGGCCTACAACCTGCCGCAGGGGGTGATGTGCCAGTTGTACCGTGAAATCGCCGCGGGCCGCCCCGGTCTGCTGACCCGGGTCGGCCTGCATACCTTCGTGGATCCCCGGGTCGAGGGCGGCAAAATGAATGAACGGACCCGGCAGTGTGAAGACATCGTGGAAGTGGTCCATATCAATGGCGAGGAAATGCTGTTCTACAAAGGCTTCAGGCCGGACGTGGGAATCGTGCGCGGTACCGCGGCAGATCCGATGGGCAATATCACCTTTGAGGACGAAGCGATCTGTATGGAAAACCTCGAAGGCGCGATGGCTGTGAAAAATTCAGGCGGGTTCGTGATTGCCCAGGTCGCGCGGTTGTCTGATCAGCCGGCACCGCCGCACGCCGTGAAGATTCCGTGGCTGTTCGTAGACTACATCGTGGTGGCATCATCGCCTGAAGCCCATCCTCATACCCTGTTTGTCCAGCGGGATCCCAGTTACACCGGGGAGGAGCGGGTGGACCTCAGCCGGGAGATTGAGCCCATGCCGATGAACTGGGAAAAGGTGGTCTGCCGCCGGGCTGCCCTGGAACTGAAACCGGGAATGGTGGTCAACCTGGGCGTCGGGGTGCCCACCGGCGTGGCGCAGGTGGCCTTCGAGGAGGGGTGGCTGGAATCCATCGTGCTGAACACAGAAGTAGGGGTGCTGGGCGGTCTGCCGCAGGGTGGAAAGAACTTCGGTCCCGCGAAAAATCCCGTTGCCTTCATCTCCCAGACGGCAATGTTTGATTTCTACGATGGCGGCGGTCTGGACGCCACTTGCGTGGGTATGGCCCAGGTGGACGCGGAAGGCAATGTCAATGTCAGCAAACTGGGGCCGGTGGCCATCGGTTGTGGGGGGTTTATCAATATCACCCAGAACGCAAAAAAAGTCATCTTCTGCGGGGAATTCCGGGCGAAAGGCACGAAAGTGGCCATCAGTGACGACGGCCTTCGGATCGAACAGGAAGGCGCAGTGGCCAAATTCGTCGAAAAGGTGGACCAGATCACCTTCAGCGGTATACAGGCTGCTAAGACGGGTAACAAGGTGCTGTACGTCACCGAGCGGTGTGTGTTTGAACTGACACCGGACGGACTGCTCCTTACTGAGATCGCTCCGGGCATTGACCTTGAGCGGGATATTCTGAGGCAGATGGCTTTCCGTCCGAACGTGGCGGATAACCTCAAAATCATGGATTCCCGTATCTTCCGGGATCAACCCATGGGTATCGCCGGCTGAATCGTCTGTTGGGGTGAGCGCCTTTTTCTCCGGAGTCCAGCTCGTGAGGAGGCCGTGTATCTTGGGCTCTGTCATCCGGTGTGGTCCGCGGAAGGCTCGTTGGTCGGCGGTGGGAACGCGTATAATGCTCCAGTAAATTTTTGACATCGGCATTTCCGGAGTTGGAAGGATCGTGGGCGTTTCATCCGCTGCGCATGTGGCTGTGCTCGCCGGACCACTGGCGGCCCGACGCCCGGGCTGTGTGTGCATGCCTCCCGTGGAAGCCCGGTATGCCGCCGCTTTGTTGCGAACGGCCGCACAGTTGGACAGCGGGGTATCCTTCCACGTGGTCACTCCGGAAGAGACCGCAGGATATTTTGAAGATCTGGAAATGACCCGGCTCAACCCGCCGGGGATGCTGTCCGGCGGCTGGCGACGCGCATACGGCCAAGTGGTTCGCCGGCTGGAGGCGGATCTTGTGATCGCGCCGTTCCGATTGGCACCATGGATACCCTGGAATGTCCGGGCGATTCTGTTCGGTGCGGATTTGCTGGACTGGCCCCTGCCCCTGAGTGCTGCTCCGCCGCCACCAGGTCCATCCGCTTCGCTCAAACGGACCGTCATTCACAGCGCGGTGGATTATTTTGGGCCGTCCAGATCCTTTCAGAAACGGTTTGCCGAACTGTTCGATGTGGGGTATGACCGGATTGCCCTGATACCGCCGGGACTGGATCGGCTCGAGAAGCCGGCGGTGAACGGTCCGGTAGTCGCGCCGCCCTACGTGGTCTACCTGCTGAACCGGCATACCCGAGAATTCTGGCCGAATTTCCTCCGCTTCCGAAAGAATCATCCGGATTTGTTGCCGGGTTCGCTGGTGGTGGTCGGTGACCAGCCGGTGACCGCGGAGGGTGAGGATCCCGGGCCAGTACTCTGGCTGGAACGCTGTCCAACTCCATACCTCGGTAAAATTTTTGCTGATGCCGCTGTGGTGTGCTGTCTGGCCCGGGAGGATTACGCGGAAATGGATCTTTTGTGCGCTTTGGGCGCGGGTGCCCGGATCCTGGCGATACGGTCAGGCGCCTCACCGGAATGGGCCGGGGAACACGCGGCGTTCTGTGATCCAAACCATGAACCCTCTATGGCCCGGGCCTTGCGGATCCTGATGGAAGAGACACCGGACACGGCCGCGCGCCGGATCGAACGGCAGCGCCAGGCCGTGGAGCACTGCAGTTGGACAGATTCCGCCTGGAAACTGATCACGTTGCTCCGCCGACATTCCGCGTGAAAGAATTAAGCAGGTTGCCTGAAACAAAGGGGCACGGGATGACCGATCGGGAAAGAACGCGGATGGACAGGATCGCGTGGACCGCATGCCGGATGCTATGCCGGGTGGCTGGTCTGGCCCTGCTGATACTGCCTGTGTCCTGTTCCCTGCTTCCGGAGGATTGGACGCTGTATGTCGGGGTATGGCAGAACGAGCATGGCAGCGTGGATTTCAAATACCGGAAGTTTGTACTGGACCGGACATTCTCATTCGGAACGCTGGAGGTCCAGGGCAGATATGGTGTCAACCCCGTGGCGAATCCGAAACAGATGGATTTGTCCCCCACGCGGGTGAAAGTGGTTTTTCGTACGGAAGATGAGACGAAACAGTGGACCTTCCGCAGAAGCCTCTCCGCAGGAATTCCCGATGAGTTGTACAACATGGGGCTGGCGCTGTGCAGGGACAGCGAAGACGTGCGGTCCATGCGGCTGATGCGCATATTGCTTCTGGCCATGTCTGACGGCAGGCCTCTGGAAGGCATCTACAGTATTGTGATTAATTCTGGTACGTATCTTCGGATGGATTTCGCGCTGCCGCCGCAGGACCGTCCATGGGATTTCGGCGCGGGCTGGGTCAGTCTGGAATTCTAGCAATGCCGGCGGGTCAGTCCCGCGGTTCAGGGGGAGTCTGTTCCAGGGCGAACGGCGGCCGGGCCGGTTTCTGGCGATAGCGCAGCCGGGTAAGCATGCGCTGGATTTCACGGTCCAGAATGACGCCTGCCAGACCGTCGGCCTGGTCTGCCGGTGTTGTTCCCTGATTCATGGCGTTCCGGAAATCGGCTTCCGGGATATCCAGCACGTAGAGGGCAGCCATGAGCCGGTCGGGCTGTTGCAGCATCATCTGAAGTACCCGCTCCGCCAGCGCGCGGCGGACAAAGGTCTCGAACGCGTCAGCCCGTTCCCTGTCAGCATGGCACGAGTCAGCGGAAATACCCCATTTTCGGACCAGTTCCGCCAGCAGCGCGCTCCTGTCGGCCCGTTCCGGGCAGGAAGCGGCATCCTGCAGGGCTCCGGAGCCGGCATCTGGGCATTCAGGTCCAGTCACAGACGATTTCCCGCCGCCGTCCGTCGGCCGCGCTGTCGTACATGGCCTGGATGACAGCCATGTACCGGATGCCGTCTTCAAAGTCGGGGTGGTACGGTTTGCCTTCCCGGATGGCGGCGATAAAGTCCGCCTCCACCCGCCAGTTCTGGACGTCATAGGCCTCTTCGGGTGGCGGTGTGATCACCTGTTCCCGTCGGGTTCCCGAAACCGTCAGCCGGTCGGCCAGCGCGTCATACCGCATCACGCCCTGGTCGCCATACAGGTGAACGCATTCTTCCGTCCGGTCGCATACCCCGGAGATGAAGTATCCGGCTGTAATGTCCCCCTCGAAGCCGGCAAGGGCCGTGATCTGATCCGGGATCCGGATTTCGAGTTCACCGCCCTGGCCGTCCGGGCGTTTGGGGGTAAAGATGCGGGTTTCCGCGGTTACCCAGCGGGTCATGCCCAGCCAGCGGTGCAGTACTTCAATCCACATCCCGAGGGTCTGCATGTTAAGACCCGACAGACGGTGATCTTTACGCCAGGTGACCGGCGAGGCGGGATCCCGCCAGGTACCCTGGAGACTCTGCACGCACACATGGCGGAGGTTGCCGATAGCGCCTTCCCGCAACATGCGCGTCACGGTTTGGTCCACGCTCAGGCCAAAAGGAACTGGGCACAGCCCCGCAACGTTACCGGAACGCCGGGCTGCCGCCAGCATGGGCCGCGCGTCTTCCAGGTCCATGGCCATCCGGGCCTGACAGAACACGTGTTTGCCCGCATCCAGCGCGGCCACGGACACCTGCCGGTGCAGGTATGGCCAGGTGCCCACGAATACGACGTCGATGTCGTCCCGTGCGACCAGTTCCTGCCATGAGTCGCACACCACCGGAATGCCAAATTCCTTCGCGGCCTTTTCCGATGATTCCCGCGTACGGTTGACGACTGCCCGCAGTTCGATTCCCGGAAGTTTCTGGAGTCCGGGAATATGCCGTTGCCGGCAGATGCCGCCCAGACCGACAAAACCGATTCGCAACGTATCCATTAATCATCACCCTCCTCATGAAGATTCCAGCCAGGACACTGCTGTAATTATACCCCACGCTTGATACTTTTGGGGGCACATGCCGGGGTGTAAACGGTGATTTGGGTATTCAAGCACCAACACAACTGTAATTAAAATACACATTTTTTTTCAGACTGCTGATGTAAACGTTAACCGGAGCATCCCGAGGTATAAGGTTGAAAAATTAAGTATTGTGCTATAATAAAAACGGAAGGTGGCGTGAGGCACATGAGGAGTGTGCCATGCCCATAACGGCGTTCTTCTCGAGAGGTGATGAGGAACAGTCGGAAAAAACCGAGCGGCGAACCCGTCAGCGGCTGGTGGTGCATGCCCGGAACGGAAAAGTCCTGTATGGGTTTTCGCTGAGTCTGAATAAAAATGCGGATTCCTTCGTGCTCGACCTGGTCGACCGAAACAATGTTTCGCTGGGCAAGTCCATCAAAGTCCCCTTTGCTGATCTGAAAGGGGTGTTCTATGTTAAGAGTTTTGACGGGCGGTTTGATCCGGCCATATTTCCCCACCTGATTCCGGAAGATGGTGTGCCCATCGTACTGGAGTTTGGCGACGGTGAGATCATCTCTGCCTATGCTTCCTCGACCAGATCGCTGGAGGAACCCCGATTTTACGTGGTGCCCCAGGACGAGCGAAGCAACAACCTCGGCATCCTGGTGGAACGGACGGCCCTGACCGGTCTTTACCGGGCCGAGGAATACCGGCAGCGGATAAAAACCGAGTTTGAGGCCTACGCCCGCCTGAAGGCCGATGCCGGACTGCCCAAAAATGAACTGCTGGGTGACTTTTACTTTGAGCGGCACAATTATATCCGGGCGCTGCAGCACTACCTGGAAGCGGTCAAAGAACCCGGCCGTGACGAACGGCGGCTGACCAAAAAGGTCTGTGCCACCCGGTACAACATCGGGATCTGCCACATGCGCCAGCGGGATTATGAAAAAGCCCTGGCATATATGGAACAGGTGCTGAAGATCAACCCGGCCTATGAGCCGGCATTGAAACAGGCCACCCGTCTGCGCGAGAAACTGGCTGCTCGCGCGTCCCGTCTGGCCGGCGGCGCATCATCCAATTCGGATCCTTCCCGGGATGATTCCGACTTTCCGGTTTGATTTCCGTGGGTTCGCCGGATCAGTGAGTATTTCCGACTACGCCGGGTACGGGGGGCGCGGCTGCGGGAACGGCCTGCCGGAAATCGAGGCCAAGCAGCGCGGCGACGGTAGCAGCCATCTGAGCCTCTCGAATGGGACCTGTGTTTTCGCGTATGCCCAGCGGCGGCGTGTCGGGCCCCATGACGGCCATCCAGATTTTGGCGGAGTTAGGATGATCCTTGCCGTGGCTGGTCCAGGCTGGCCCCAGACCGCGGCCGTGGTCCGTGGAAACGATGATCGTGGTTTTACCCCGGTACTGGCGCATGGACTGGGCGGTCTCCCAGAGTTCCCGGATACATTTGTCTGCCAGTTGAATGGACTGCAGGTACAGGTCGTAGCGGTTGCCATGGGCCCACTCGTCCTGTTCTCCCAGGGACACAAACATGACCCGCGGTTTGGCGGTTCTGAAATATTCGAAGGCGGTTTCGTAGGTCAGTACATCGAAGGGCTGGCCCTGCCAGTAGCGGATGGAGTTTTCTTTGCACCGGTTGAGGACGGCCATGGCGGGCGAGATTTTTCCATAGGTGAAGGGATCATATCCAGCGTTGACCAGGAGCCCTGACCGTTTCTGGTTCAGGATGTAGGGAAACAGGTCCCACGCTCCGAACGCGGCGACTTTGCCGCGGAACGCTTTCTGGCTGTTGATCCACTCCAGCACGTTGATGTTCGGGTTGGGGATTTTTTTATTGCTGTCCACCCGGGGATCTGCCACTCCGCACAGGGTTTCGCTGTAACCGGGGTAGGAAAAATTCAGCCCGTTGGACACCACCACAGGGGCGTTTTTGGTCTCATCGCCCAGGATTTGTCCTTCTTTCGCGATGACGTTCCAGATGAAGGGCATGAGCGTTTCACGCCGGGCTTCGGGTGTTTCCCGCCAGTACCGAAGCCGGGTCAGTTCCGCGGCTTCGCCCTCGGAAGGCAACAGTTCCGCGTCCGCCCCGCCAAACATTTCCTGTACCCGTACGCCGTCCATCATCACGTAGATGACGTTCTGGGTTTTAAGTTTGTCGGCCGCAGCCTGTTTCGCGGGGATTGCCAGGACAGACAGCAGCAACCCGACGAAGATGATGAAGTACCCTTTCTGTGTCATCCGACAGGTGTTCATGGGATCTCCTTTCCACTCCCGGTTGGGTGGTGCTGAACCGGTGTTTGTCATTGTATGGGTTACTCCCAGGGAAAATCAATTCTCACGGATTCCCGCCTCCAGCCTGTTGCTGTTCTCTAGACAGTCCGAAAAGGCGGGATGGTTTCGAGCGGTTTTTCCGGAAAGGGTAGTGCCCGTACAATAAGATGTCGTGCTCAGGCAGTGCCCCCGGGTACCTGTTCATGGGGGTGTGGCCTGGATAGTCATGGGAATGGGAAGAAGTTTTTCTGAAAGACGCCAGGATACCCAGCGGCGGCTGACCTATTTTGTGGTTCCGGTGCTGATCGGACTGGGGGGAATCGTGTTTTCCCAGCAGTTGCCCCAGGCCGCGATGCGGTATGGGGTGCTGTTTGTGTCCTGCGCGCTGCCGCTTTTTGCGGCGGGTAACCTGCTCGCGCGGTTCAATACCAGCCGGTTCGAGCGGCTGGTCATCCTGACGGGCGTGCTGATGATCATGGTGGGGGCGGCGGCGACGCTCACAGGATGGCGGGTGGCGGTGCAGCCCGAAGAGTTCGAAGGATTCGGTGACCTGACGTACTGGACCCGGGTAACAGGGGTGGTAAGTCTTCTGCTGGGGCTGTTTGTGGTGCTGTTCAATATGGTGCGGGCCGGGGCGGACGTGGAGGAGATGACTCAGCGGTTTCTGCAGTTGGCTGAACTGATTCAGGACGGGTTTATTATGAGTTCGCCTGAGGGGCGGATCCTTCTGGTGAACCGGCGGCTGCTGGGGATGGTTGGCCTGGAGCGGGAACAGGTGGAAGGGCGCCATGTGCTGGATCTGATCCAGACGCTGCATATCCCCGATGTGGACCGGCACTGGCAGGAACGGGCCCGAGGCGTGGCAACCGAATACCAGGTGACCCTCGTCAGGGACGGCGTGGAACGGGTGCTGCTGTTTAACGGGGCTCCCGTGTTTGACCGGGCGGGACGGCACAGCGCGACCATTGCCACTGTGCGGGACATCACCGAGCAGATCAATCTGACCCGGCGGGTGGAGCAGTACGCCAGGGGATTGCAGCAACTGGTTGAAGAAAAGACGCGTCAACTGTCGGAATCCGAAGAACGCCTGCGTTCACTGCTGTTTACGATGAATGAGGGATTTATGACAGTGGACACGTCCCATGCCATTCGTTTCGCCAATGCACAGTTGGCGGGATTGCTGGGGCGCCGTCCGGAAGAACTCGACAGGGTACATTTTCTCTCGCTGGTGGAGCCGGCAAACCGAAACCGGCTGCTCAGCATGCTGGCATCGGCTGCCCGCGATCCGGCAGGCGGCGCGCGCGGGGAAATTAACCTGGTGGATCGGGAAGATAATCCGGTACCGGTTCTGGCGGCGGTTTCTGCTCTGGTTGAGCATGATGAGATACGCGGTTATTCCATCGTGATCACGGACCTCTCGGAAATCCGCCAGATGCAGAGTGAACTGGCGGCTCGAGCCCGGGATCTGGAACGGGCAAACGAAGAACTCCGGGTGCACGGCCGGGCGAAAGACCTGTTTTTGTCCAGTGTCAGCCATGAACTGCGCACGCCGCTGAGTACCATCCAAGGATATCTCGAACTGCTGCAGTCCGGAGAATTGGGCCCGCTGACCGAAGTGCAGCAAAACGCGGTATGCACCATGGCCCGGAACGCGGAACGGTTGCTGGGCCTCATCAATCAGATGCTTGAATTCAGCCGGATTCAGATCCGGGGTATCCAGTTGGTATACAGTCTGGTGGATCCCGTGGCCGTCGCGCGGGAAAGCCTGGCTGCGATTGAACCGGCCGCCCGGGAGAAAAACCTGACGGTGGAACTGGATCATTATGCCGCGCCCCGGGCGGCGTGGCTGGACCGGGAAAAGATCTCGCAGGTGTTGGGTATTCTGCTGAACAACGCCGTGAAGTTCACGCCCCGCGGCAAGATTACGGTTCGGGTGCATGACCTGCCGGAGCAGGGGTTGCTGTTTGCGGTACAGGATACGGGTATCGGCATTGATCCGGCATTTCATGAACGGATTTTCGAGAAGTTCTTTCAGGTGGACAGTTCAAAAGCGCGACAGTATGAAGGAACCGGGCTGGGATTGTCCATCGCCAAAACCATTGTTGAGGCCCATAACGGCAAGATTTCCGTGGAGAGCGCTCCGGGCGAAGGCAGCACGTTTATTGTCGCTCTGCCAGGTGTGGTGCCAGTACCAGCCGAAACGATAGAAGACAGCCACAGTGCCATGCTGTCTTCCGCCCGGGTGCTGCTGGTCAGCGATTACCCCGACAGCCGGGACGCCTTTGAGGTGGTGTACGGTGGATATTTTGGCGTGGTCGAATGGAGCCGCCGGGAGCATCACGCAGTCCGAGCGGCCCTGGCTGCAGCCTATGACCTGATCTTTCTCGATGAAGCTCAGGGGGACGTGCTGGGTGAGAAAACGCTGCGGATTCTGCGGGCCCAAGAAACATTGGCAGATGTGCCCGTGCTGGTGTGGACCATGGAAACCGGGGAATCCCGGCGGGAAGCCGCGTTGAGGTGGACAGGTACGGCTTTCCTGATGAAGCCGTTTTTACCGGCGGAACTGCTGGAAATAGCCGCGGGACTGCTGGTTCCAGGGGGGGCTGTTCCTCAGCCGCTGCCAGCAGAAGGAACGGACCGGTCCGGATTCGTGGTAGTGATTGACCAGGATCCTGGTATGCTGGAGTGGCTGGAGATGGCCCTCCGCCGGAGGAAAGTGGGGTGTTACTGCGTGGCTTCTGTCCGGCACGCGATGGATGCGTTCCGGACCATCAGGCCCGACGTGGTGTTTCTGGACACAGACGCGTCAGATATGGATCCGGAGAGCGCTGTGACTGTACTGCGCGCGACGCCGGGGCTGGAATCGGTGCCCGTGTATCTTATGACGGGCAGTGATGTTTCGCATGAACTGGCGGAAAAGGTTCACGGCGTGCTGATCAAGCCGTTCAGTCTGGAGGAGGTAATTCAGCGTCTGGGGTCGGCGGCGAGGGTGGAACGCGCCTGAAAATGTTTTCCTAAAACGCAGACAAGGAATGGGACATTGTCCGGAATGTTTTTCTCTGGCAACCGGTATCCAGGAAAGATCACAAGTTGGTTGCGGATTTTAGCAGTACTGGCCCTGACGGTCACAGCGTGGGGGCCAGTTGCCGTTCAGGCACAGGACAACGAAGAGCAGTCTGCCGGGAACGCGCAGGATAATACCGGTGCCCTGACGGATACCTACGCGGCTCTGCCGCCCAGCCGAGTTTGTGTTGAGGCCGAAACAGGGCTAGTACTTTTCGAGGAAAATGCCGACCTGGTTCGTCCTCCGGCCAGCATGATTAAACTGATGCTGATGCTGCTGGTTGACGAAGGGGTTGCCGCAGGAAGATGGTCCTACGATCAGTTGATCACGGTATCAGCGAATGCGCAGCAGATGGGCGGGAGTCAGGCCTATCTCAAAGCGGGTGAACAAATCTCCCTGGAAACCTTGATGCTGGCCGTGGCTGTAATGTCGGCGAATGACGCCGCGGTGGCCGTGGCGGACGGCCTGTGGGGCAACGTGGACGCCTACCTGAAAGAAGCGAATCAGCGGGCGGCCGAACTGGGAATGACCCAAACGATCATCCGCCATGTGCATGGACTGCCGCCGTCAGACAAGATCAGTTTCGATCTGACCACGGCGCGGGATATGGCCCTGCTGGGACGCGCCTGCGCGTCTCGGCCGGGTATTCTGCGGTTTACCAGTACGTCTTCCTTTGTGCTGCGTCCGGGAGAAAACCCGCGGAACAGCACAAACACCATGCTGAATTCTTTTCCCGGATGTGACGGCCTCAAGACAGGATATATCCGCGCATCGGGGTTCTGCGTGACCCTGACGGCGAAACGGAATGATGTCCGGCTGGTGGGTGTGTTCATGGGGTATACCAAGCCTGACCGCTTCAAAACGGCAACCGAGACCCTGGAAACCTGTTTTTCCAGGGTATGCCGGGTGAGCGTTGGAGGCCCCGGCATGACCATAGGACGGCCCGTGACCGTTCGGGGTGGCGTTGAAACCGCGGTCAATCTCGTG
>Ga0308390_1000818_pt1 | contig 21368 bp, 22 predicted proteins | sample Hotspr2Sample149_FD_202358 | JGI IMG/M metagenome (GOLD analysis project Ga0308390, IMG submission 202358) | Hot spring phototrophic mat microbial communities from Mushroom Spring, Yellowstone National Park, Wyoming, United States - 20040719_149 ...
TGACCGGGACCAGCAGCGCCGGACGCCCGGCGTATTCCTGCGCCGCCTGCGCCAGCGTCGCCGCCAGCGCCCGTCCGATCCCGCGCCGGCGGCGGTCCGGCGCCACCCACACGCCGATGATCTCCGGGGCATCGCGCATGTGATGCCCATCCAGCGCCAGCGTCGCCAGCCCGACGATCGCTGCGGCGTCGGACTCATGCGCGTCGCCGGCGATGGCGACGAGATCGGCGTCCGTCCAGCGTTCGCCGCCAAAGAGCAGCGCCGCCGTCGGCGGCGCGGCGGCGTGGACCAGCGCATACGCCGCCTTCGCCAGCGGCGCGTCGCGGGAAACGAGGGTCACAGACGCCGCGCCGCCCGGCGGCGCGGCAGGACCGGCTCCGTGCATGGCGTGCTCCTTTCGTCGTGATGGGCGGCGGCGCCCGTCGCCGCCGCCGCCGCCATGCTACCGCATGCGCCGCCGGGCGCGCCCGCCGGTTCAGCGCTGACACGCGGTGACGCCGACCGTGCGCCCGAAGACCGGGCATTCGCGCACGCGGCGCTCCAGGCGCTCCTGGTTCCACGTGTTCCAGAAGTGCCCGTGCATGCCATGCACGCCCGGCGTATCGCGCTGTCCCCGCAGCCCGCCCGGCGTGAACGGTCCGCCGCCGAATCCGCCGTCCGCGTCGTAGGTGATGCTGTATCTCATTTTCGGCGCCTTCACGGGGAACCCCGCCGGGCAGCGTCCGTCGGCGTCGCTGTAGGCGACGTGACGCCGGTTGTCGTAGGACGTCAGATCCCTCCCGTTCCAACAGTCGGGAAAGCGGATGCTGACCGACAGGTATTCATCCGGGCGACACGTCGGCGGGTTGGACGCATGCAGCGGGTAGCCTGCGGATTGGTCGCGCTTCTTGCGACACAGCCAATCGACGACGCCCAGCGGCTGCGGCGCCGTGGCGAACGGATCGCCGGCCGTCATCTGCAGTCCGGGCGGAAAGGCGCGCAGCGCGGACGGGTCATCGGCGTGCCGGTAGTAGTAGACCCGCAGACGGTGGGGCGTGTGGAGGCGTCCGGCGGAGTCATAGAGCGTCGGAACCCAATACGCCGCCGTGTCGCGCGTATCATTGCACGTCGTTGCGGCGGCGCGGGCGGCGGATTCGGTCACGCCGAAGCGCACCGCGACGGAGCCAAAAAACTGATGCTCGTGGGTCTGACTCCGCCCGCGCGGCCAGTTGAACAGATTGTCGGCGTGGCGCTGCCCCGGCGTGCAAACCAACTGAAAGAACGGTCCGTCGTTCGTTCGGTCATCTCCCGGCTGCGGCGGCAGCGTCTGCGCCTGCGCCGGCGCCGCCGGGATGCGCAGCGTGATCGGGATCAGCAGCGCCGCCAGGATCGGCGGCGGCGCGGGAGCCGGCGATGGGCGCCGGCGCGATGGCATGTCCATGGTCTCCTCACGCGGTCGATGGTCCGAAATGGTCCGACGCGGGAACGCGATCCCGCCATGCAGATTGTCCCCCCGGCGGCGCGGCGGGAGAATCAACACCGCATCCTGATCTTGCGACCGTGCGTTGACGCCGCGCGGCGACGCGGCGCTATGCTGACGGCGCATGCGCCGCATCCGGCGCACGGGACACGACACAAGCGCCCCGCCGCACGGCGGGGCAAGGAGAAGAAGAAATGAAAAAAGAGGACCAGGCGCGCGCCTGCCTCGCGGCGATCCGCGCGACGCGCTGGACGCCGACGCAGGCGCGCCGCATCGCGCGCGACCTGCGCGCGCTTGCCGACCACCTGGAGGCGACGGCCGACGCCGAGGAGCGCGTCGGTCATCGCCTCCGCCAGGCGCAGGCGGAGGTCGCCCCCCCGTCGCCGCGCAACCCCCGCGCCGGTCCGGGACTGCCCCCGTCGTCGCTGGTGCGGTGGGAACCGCACCGCGACCGCCCCGGCGGGCGGCTGCACGTCGGCAAGGCGCTCTGGTACGCCCTTGGGCGTCCGGCGCGCCTCAACGTGCAGCGGCAGGGGGCGACCCTGCTGCTCACGCCCGCCGGGCCCGGCGAGGGATGGTCGACCAACCCCCCGCCGAAGGGACAGCCCCGGCTCTCCATCGGCGAGGAGGCGGCGACCGCGCTGCGCCTCGCCGAGGGCCTGTGGCCGGGGCGCGTCGTGCCCGGCGGCATCGTCATCGACATGCCGCCGGAGTGACGGGGGTATCGTAAGAAAAAAAAAGCGTCCCGCGTCCCGCCGCACGGCGGGCGCGGGCAAAGGAGGAGAAAGAAAATGACGAGCCGGATCTCGGTCTGGGTGGCGACCCATCGCCGCCCGGACCTCGATGCGGCCGCCGGAGTCTGGCTCTGGCGGTCGTATGTCGCCCCGCTCCTCTACGGCGACGACGTCGCCGTGGAGGTGGAGTTCGTCCCGGCCGGGCAGGCGCCCGCCGGCGACGTCGATGCGGTCATCGACACCGGCGGGGTGTGCGACCCCGCCGGTGGTCGGTTTGACCACCACACCCCCGATCTCGGCGGAGATCGGGCGGTGTCGGCGACCGCGCTGGTCTACCGGCGCGCCCTGGAGTTGGGCGCGCCGGTCGACCACCTTGAACCCCTGGTCGCCCTCGTCACCGAGGGCGATCACGGCGGCGCCGCCTGGTCGCGCCGGGTCGGCCTGCACGCCATGGTGCAGGCCCTCCTGGCCGCCGAGGCGGATGACGGCGCGGTGATCGACGCGATCGGGCGCTGGCTCGACCTCGTCGATCACACGCTGGCGGCGCAGGCGCGCGCCATGGCGGAGGTCGACTCCGCCACCGTCTGGCGCGCGCCGGACGGGTCGGTCGCGGCGATCCTTGACGGGTCGCCCGACACGACCCGCGCCGCCTTCGAGCTGCACGACGAGCTCCGGCTCGTCGTGTGGCTCAACCGTCAGCCGACCACGGTGTCGGTCGGCTGCCGCCGCCGCGAGGGGCTTTCCTGGGCGGTCGGCGACGTCCTTGATGGCGTCGCCGACCGCCTGACCGCCGACGCGGAGCTGGCGGGCGAAGTCGCCCGCTGGTTCCGCCATGGATCCGGGGTGTTCGCCATGCGCGGCACGGCGAAAAACCCCGACCCGACGCCGCTCGATGAAGCGGCGTTCCTGCGCCTGGCGCAGGTCCTCTGGGAGGGCCTGCGCCGGGTCGCGGGGTAGCAGGCGGCATGCACACGCCCCCGACGCGCATGCGTGCGCGTCGGGGGCGTGGTCGTTGGTGCGGCGGCGCGCAACGGGGCGATCAGGGGAATCAGGGGAAGCGTGAGGATGATGAAAGGCTGAGGGACTGCGCACATGGATGCGCCGCCGCACCGGAATGCTACCACGCCCGCCGGTCGGTCGTCGCCTCCGTCGTCACGGATTCGCGTCCGGCGACGGCGCAGGGCAGGCGCACGCCGATGCACACCCCGCCGCCGGGTCGGTCGTGCAGGATGACATCGCCGTGCATGGCGGCGGCGAGGTCGCGGACGATGGCGAGTCCGAGTCCCTGCCCGTCGGGGCGGGTGGTGACGGCGGGGCGGAACACCGCGTCGCGCAGGTGGGGCGGGATGCCGCAGCCGGTGTCGCTGACCGTGAGGAGCGCCATGGCGCCGGCGACGGACGCCGCCAGCTCGATGCGGCCGCCGGGCGGCGTGGCGCGGACGGCGTTGTCGATGAGATTGTCGAGGATGCGCCGCACGGCGGTCGGGTCGGCGCGGATGAGGAGCGGCGCGCCGGCGCGCTGCGGGCGCACCCGCAGGGCGATGCCGTGGCGCTGCGCCACGGGCGTCCATGCGGCGGCGGCGGCGTGCAGGGCGGCGCGGGCGTCAACGATGACCGGCGGGGCCGTGATCTGGCGGTCGCTCAGGTAGCGCGTCAGGCCGGCGATCAGGCGGTCGACCAGCTCCAACGCAGCGGTCGGGTCGGCGCCGCTGCGCATGGTGCGGCGGGTGTGCTGCAGGTCGTGGATGACGGTGCGCAGGGCGAGGTCGAGCGCATCGGGCGGCGGCGCCGGGGACGCCGCCGGCGCCGGGGGCGCCGGCGGCGACGCGGCGGACGCCGCAGGCGCCGGGGTCAGCAGCGCCAACAGCGCCGGCAGGGCAATCAGCGCCGGCAGCGCCATGGCGGGGAACGTGGCGCCGTCCGGCAGGAGCGCGGCGCCGAGGATCGCCAGCGCCGCCAGCGGGCGGCGTCCGGGCATCCGGCGTGCGCCGGTCGGCGCGCGCGGCGGACGCCAGAGCAGCGCCGCCGCCGTGGTGATGGCGGCCAGCGTTGCATCGCCGGCGCCCCAGGCGGCCAGCGCCCAGGACCCGGTGAAGGCGGCGGCGCCCGCGCGGGCGCCGGCATGCGCGGCGGCGCCGATCAGCATGCCGCCCAACACGGCGGGAGGAAGCGCCGCCGTCGCATGCGGACTCCACGCCACCGTCAACGCGGCCAGCGCCCCGCCGCATGCCGCCGCCGCCGGCGCGTCCGGGCGCCGCGGAGCGATGGTTGCGGCCGGCGGCAGCGCCGCCGCCCACGCCGGATCGCCGCCGCCCAGGATGACGCCGACGGCGGCGAGCGCGGCGAGGGCGGCGGCGCCGCCGCCCGCGTCGGACTCCGCCATGGCGCGCCGCAGCAGGGCCAGCCCGCTTAGCAGCAGCCCCAGCCATGGCGCGCCGAGCGCCATGCCGATCGCGCCGATCACGGCGACGACGATCGGCGCGACGGCGGGCCCGCCCCCGCGCCGGTCGGGGGCGGCGGGGGCGCTCGAATGCGCGAGCAATTCGTTCATGCCGGGCGGGCGCCGGAGCCGGACGGGGCGGGGACGAATGCCGGACGGGGCGAGAACGGCGGCGCGACATCAGAATGCGTTTGGGACGCAGCGAGCATACCACATGCGTCGCATCCCGTCAAATCACGGCAGCAGCGCCGCCCGCGCCGCCGTCCGTGCGGCGTCGTCCGGGAACACGCCCATGCGCAACGCCGCGCGCAGCGGTGCGCCGCCGGGGGCGAACCAGACGACGATGCTCCACGTGCGCCGCGCCGCCCACAGGCAGGCGGCGCCGGCGGCGGCGCGCTGCATGACGGCGCGGCGACGGCGGCGGCGCTGCGCGAACGAACGCTGCGCGGCGCAGCCGGGGCCGGCAGGGAGCGGATCCTGCATGCCCATGGATCGCTCCTCTGCCGAATGCTGTGGGCCCGCCCGGCGCCGACCACCGGGCGGTCGACGACGTCGATCCCCAGCAGCGTTCCCGCCTCCCGCAGGCGGCGGGCAAACGCCACGTCCTCCGGCGACGGCGCGGGGTCGCCGGAGGGGGGGGTGTGCGCGACGATCATCGCCCCGGCGCCGCAGCGGATCGCGGGGCGGACGATGTCGGCGACCGTCGGAGCAGCGCCGTGCGGCGCTGCACCGGCATGGTGCGCGGATGCCCGCACCATGCCCCATGGACGCAGGGAGCGCGGCGGGGAGGCGGCGGGGAATGCCGCATGGCGCTGCTCCGACGGGCGCGATTCTGCGGATCGCGGGCGAGGCGCAGCGCGATCGTCGGATCGGGGCGCTGCGGGTCAGGGATGCGGCGGTGCTCGGTGTACGGCGTGCCGCCGACCGGCCGGCCGTCCTGCGTCGGCTGCCAGACCACGCCGCATGTGTGTACGGCGCCGGCGTCACCGACCGGCGCCGTGCGCAGGTCGACGCCCAGATGGTCCAGGCGGCCCCCCTGCATGCGGTCGAGCGAGCGCGGGGCGCCGCGGGGGCAGGTCGGCGTCGGCATCCTGCCGGTCGGGATCGGCGGTCCTGGGGCGGGGAGGCGCGCGCCGTTCGCGGCGCCGATCATGGCGTCAGCAGCGCTGCCAGCGCCGCATGCAGCGCCGGGTCGTCGCATGCTTTGTCCAGCATGGCGACAAAGCATGGGGCATCGCATGCGGGGGGGGCGACGAAGCTCCAGGCAATGCAGCGCGGCGGGGGATGCAACGCGGCGAGCGCCCGCGCCAGCGCCGCGCCGCCGCCGCCGGGGAGCATGAGGTCGATGATGGCGACATCCGGCGTCCCGGCCAACGCCGACCAGGCCAGCGCATCCCCGACGCTCGCCGCCAGTCCGACGGCGCATGCTTGCCCATGCGCGGCCGCCGCCGCCAGCGCCGCATGCCGCGCGCGCGCGGCGTCGCCGGGGTCGTCATCGGCGATCAATATGCGGATGATGTCCACGGCGCCCCTCCATGAACGCAGGGCGGGCGGACCGGCATGCCGGTCCGCCCGCCTCGCGCTATGCGCCGGCCGCCAGCACGGCCTGGAGGCCGGCGACGACGTCCTCCAGCGGGCGCGCGACCACGGCCCCGGCGGCTTCGCCGTGCCCGCCGCCGCCGATGGCGCGCGCCATCGTCAGCGCCCGCCCGGGAGTCACCGAGCGGATGCTGACCCGCACCTTCCCCGCCTCCCGGTCCTCGACGGCGAGGACGGCGAGGTCGATATCCTGCGCCAGCGACGCCAGGGTCAGGACCATTTTGGCGTCGTTGACGCTCACGCCCGCCGCCGCCAACCGGTCGGCGTCGGCGACGAACAGCGCGGCGTCGCCGACGACCCGCCGCGCGAGCCAGAGCTCGCACTGCAGGTCGAGGTGCGCCGACGTCGCGCTGCGGCGCACGACCTGCGCGATGCGCGCCAGGTCCGCGCCGGCGTCCGCCAGGCGGCCGAGGCGCGTGAGCACCCCCTCGTCCACCCCCGGCACGCTCAGATCGAGCGTGTCGGTGCGGATGCCAAGGGCCAGCCACGACGCCGCCTGCGGCGTCAGCGACATCGCGACGCCCAGCGCTTGCGCCAGATCGTCCCAGCGTTGGACGATCAGGTCGCAGGCGCTGGTGGCCCGCGGGTCACGGATCACCACGTCCGCCGCCGCCGGCGGGTTGTCGTGGTGATCCACGATCACCGTCAGCGCCGGCGGCGTTTCCAGCGCCGCGCCGCAGCGCACGGGGTCCCCGGCGTCGACCAGCGCCACGCGCTCGCCGTCCAGCGGCGCGTAGGGGCCGGTCTCATACGCCGGTCCGCCGAGCGCGGCGTGCAGCGACGGGAACCAGCGCGGCGCGGCGCCCCACAGATAGGCGCGCGCCTCCCCGCCGCCGGCGCGGATCGCCGCGACCAGTCCGAGCGCGGCCCCGACGGCGTCGCCGTCGGGGCGCTCGTGGGTCAGGACGGTGATCACGGCGTCCCCTCCGCGCCGTGATCGCCGTTGCCGCCGACGCCGTCGACCGGATCGGTCAGTCCGGCGCCGTAGAACGCCGCCGCCCACGCGACGACGTCCTCCCAGAGCGCCTCGGCGCGCGCGGCGACCTCGTCGGGTCGCCAGAGCGTGCGCAGGTAGGGCAGGTCGACCTCCTGCGGGTGGAGGCTGACCAGCGGCGCGACCGTCGCGGTCTCGCCTTTGCCCCACTCCTCTTCGTCGCCTGCGCCGAGCGGCAGCGCCAGCTCGTAGCAGGCGATGACGTCGGGGTGCTTCGTGCGGTCCACGAGCGTGTCCGCGGTTTCGCAGACGCGCACGTGATCGACGAGCGCGGCGAGCAGCTTGTCGGTCATGCGCGAGCGGACCGACAGCTGTCCCAGATGGGGGTAGAGCGCCCAGGCGTCGCCGACGGCGACCTGGACGAACCCCCGCACGGCGAGGCGGGAGCGTTCGCCCTCGCCTCGCCCCCACCGGATGCCGATCCCCGCCGCGATGGTCTCCGCGATGAATCGCGGCGACACGCTTGCGGCGACGGTCGGCGCCACCGGACCGCGCGTGAGCGGGTAGAATCGCACCCGCTCACCGAGGTCCCAGTGCCGGACGATCTGCGCCGCCGCGCCCGGGCGCGGGTGGCGCATCTCGATGAGTCCGAGGCCATGCGACGCCGCGAAGGCGTCGAACGCCTCGTCACGCCCCTCCTCGGCAAAAAAGCCGACGTGGGACGTGAACCGTCCGCCCGGCGACCGCCGGGCTTCGTTTTTGCCGTTCGCCCACTGGATGGTGACGGCGTCCGTCACCGGGCGAACGACGTTTCGTCCGATTGTTGGCACCTCTTCTTCCTCCTTTTGTGACGCCGCCGTGCGGCGGCGCCGTTCGTGACCGGCTGCGGCCGGCGCCGCAGTCGCATCCAGTGTACCGCAGCGCGTCGCCGCCGGATGCGCCGCCAACGCAAACGCCGCCGCCTGCGGACGCATCCGCGGCGGCGGCGTGTTCAGCGGGACTGCCGCGCCCGCAGCGCGGCCCGATCTCCCCCTCGCGGGGGCGACACTCCGACGAATCTCGTCGGAGGGCTCGGGCCGATGGCCTGCCCCGCGCCGCGCCGGCCTGGCCGTTCAGCCGGCGGGGTCGCGAGGCGATCTAGCGCGGCCGACGTCCTCCGCGCCCGGCCCGGCCACGCCGGGTTCAGGAGGACGGGTGCGCGGGGGCGGGGGGCGCTTGCGCCGACGTTGCCGGGTCTCCGGCGCGTCTCGGCGGTTCGCCCCCCCTTCCCCCTTGGGGGCGGATTTGAAGGTCGGACGAGCGGCCCGCACCGGGCCGCAGGAATTCCCCCGCCGTGCGGCGGGGGGATCTTTTGTTTTTTCTATTGTACCGCGCCGGGGGCGCTGCGGTACGGCGTCAGCCGCGCCGCAGCGCCCGCTCCAGCCCCGCGACCATGTCGTCGACGTCGCCGCATCCGACGAGATGTGTCGTGATGCGGCGCGCCGCCGACGAAAACCCGCCGACCGCCACCTGTGCGTAAGCCGGCGGGGCGTCGCGGGGCCCGCCCGCGCGCGACCCGAAGTTGTCCAGCCAGATGAACCGGCGGACATGGGCGCGCGCGGCGAGATCGGCGTAGTTCATCGCCTCGTCGGCGTCGCCGAGGGCGATGATGACGCCGATCTCGCCCGCGCCGGCGCGGGCGAGATCGGCGAGGAGGTCGTCATGCGCCCGGACGCGCCCCTGACCCTCCGGCGTTTGCCAGGGGCCGGGCACGACGCGCCCGTTCACCGTGACGTCGCCAAGGGCGAACCCGCCGGGAGGTTCGCCCCTGCGCGGCGTGAACACGGTGATGACGGCGACGTCGGCGCCGGGGACGCCGAGCGCCGCCGCCGCGCGCGCCACGGCGCACGCCGGTTCGGCGAACGCCGCGCAGGAGCCGGAGACGTCGGCGATCACGAGGATCGCCGGACGCCCCCGCTCCTGGCGCCGCGCCGGGTAGGGCGGACGGTGCGTCATCAGGCGCACCGTCGCCTCCCGGACGTGGAGGCGCGGCCCGTCCTCCCCCTCGCCGCCGTCGGCGACGAGCGTCGCCAGGATGCGACGCAGGCGCGCGACGACGGCGGGGTCGGCCTCGGGCGGCAGCCGTCCGAAGGCGCGCCCGTAGGCGCGCCCGGCGGGATTGGACGGCGCGCCATCCCGGACGCGCAACGCGGCGCGTCGCCGGCGCTCGCGCCGTCGCCGTGCCGCCGGGGTCTCCGGCGCGTCCGAGGCGTCCGGTGCGTCCGGGGTCTCCGGCGCGTCCGGGGTCTCCGGCGCGTCGCCGTCGGCGTCCGGCGCGTCCGGGGTCTCCGGCGCGTCGGGGCGGCGGACGCCGCGCCCGCGTCCGGGACCGGACGGCGCGTCCGGGGCGTCCGGCGCGTCCGGGGTCTCCGGCGCATCGGGGCGGCGTCCGCCGCGCCCGCGTCCGGGGCCGGACGGCGCGTCCGGCGCGTCCGGCGCGTCCGGGGCGTCCGGCGCGTCGCCGTCGGCGTCCGGCGCGTCGGGGCGGCGGACGCCGCGCCCGCGTCCGGGGCCGGACGGCGCGTCCGGGGCGTCCGGCGCGTCCGGGGCGTCCGGCGCGTCGCCGTCGGCGTCCGGCGCGTCGCCGTCGGCGTCCGGCGCGTCCGGGGCGTCCGGCGCGTCGGGGCGGCGGACGCCGCGCCCGCGTCCGTTCCCCGCTCCCGGCGCCGCCGGGGGCGCGTTCGGCGGGAGGTCCGCCCGCCCGCGCCCCGGATGCGGCGGCGGGTCGGCGTCGCCGCCGCGCCCCGGATGCCCGCCGCAATCCGGGGCGTCCGGATTGGACGGGGCGGCCGCGCCCGGCTGCGGCGCGCCGTCGGCGCCGTTCCCCGCCGGACGGCCCGGCTGCGGCGCGCCGTCGGCGCCGTTCCCCGCCGGGCGTCCCGGCTGCGGCGCGCCGACGGCGCCGTCATCGTCCGGCGGCAGCGCCTGCTGCGCCGCCTTGAGCAGCGGCGCAGCGGGCGCGCCGTTCGCGCCGCGCGGCGCCTGGCGCAGCGGCGACGACGGCGGCGCCGCCGCAACGACCTGCCGGGCGTGCGGGAGCCACGGCTCCGCCTCGCTCAGCAGATCGTCCAGGAAGCGCTTCATCGCGGTGTGGAGCGCTTCCCGGCCGCCGTAACGACGGGCCAGGGCGTCAAGCATGCCCTGCCCGTCGGCGCGGCGCACGGCGAGGCGCGCCGCGGACCCGCCGGCGCGCGCCGCCAGCGCAATCGCGACGGCCAGCGTCCCCGCCGCCGCGCCGCCCAGCGCCAGGTGCGGCGCGGCGCGCAGGGTTCGGCCGTCCTTCGTGGCGAACGGGTGCATGATCGCCTCCGCCACGCCGGTCGGCGTCGTCGCCGACCGGTAGACGAAGCTGCACCCGTTTCGCCAGCGCACCTGCGGGTCCAGCGTCCCGCCGGATGCGGCGGCGAGACGCTGGATGTCGCAGATGCGCATCAGCCGCTCGCCGATGCGCAGCGGACGGCGGAGGGTCATCGTCGCCCCTCCGCCGCCCGGCGCAGCTCGCCCCACAGCGCGGCGCCGGGGCGCGGGAACGCCTCCCGCAGCGCCGCCTCGTCCTCGGCGCTTTTGATCAGCGCCGAGGCGAGCAGGATGTCGACATCCGCCGCGCTTTCGGCGCAGCGGATGTCGTGCAGGAGGTTGCGAATCTCCTGCACGCTCGGCGCCGTGGCGCCGGCGGTGCGAATGGCGTTGGCCATCCGCACCGCCAGGCGCACGACGCCGGGCGCCATCCCGGTCTGTTTCCGGAGCAGGTCGCATTCGACCCCCTCCGGCAGGAAGTCGATCCGAATGCGCGTGCAGCGCCGCTGCAGCGCCTCGGAGAGTTCCCGGACGCGGTTGCTCGTCAGGATGACGAGCAACCGCTCCGGGTCGGCGCGCCAGACCTCCCCATGCGGGCCGGTGATCCGGCCGTGCATGAGGAAGTCGAGGAGCAGTGCGTCGACGCGCGGGGGCGCCTTGTCCGCCTCATCGAGGCAGAGAAGCGCCGGTCCGCGCGTCGACGCCTGCGCAGCGCGGAGCAGCACGCCTGGACGATAGGCGTCCGCGCGCTGCCGGACGAGTCCGGCAGCGACGGCGCCGATATCGACGCCGACGAGGAGGTCCTCGTCGGTGGTCCAGGCGTGGAGGAGGGCGTAGTGATACCCCTCCCCCTCCGCGAGACCGAGCGCCCGCGCCAGGCGCTCGGCCAGAAACGTCTTGCCGGTCCCCGACGGACCCTCCAGGAGGAGGGTCCGGGGACCATCCCCGTTCGGGCGGAGGAGCAGGGCGGTCAGCCCCAGCTCCTCCGTCCGACGGAAAACATACCCGTCGGCCCGCATCCGGGCGATGATGTCGCCCGGATGCGGGAAGTTTGTTCCCTTCACTTTCTTTTTTCTCCTTGCCCCGCGCCGTGCGGCGGGGGCGGTCGTCGCCCGCCATGCGGCGGGTCGAAAAAAGAACGTCTCGTCTGCGCCGGTGCGCAGATCTGCGCTCAGCATAGCACGCCGCCGACGCCGACGGCGCCGGCGGCGCTGCGGTCCTTGCGGGAGAGGGGTGCGGAGGGATGCGGGGGGGCGGGCGGGTGCAGGAGGCGAGGGAAGTGAACGACGATGCCGCCGCTCCCGGATGCGTCCGGGGCGGCGGCAGGCAGCGGGGGTCGGCGGCGGGCGCGGCGCGCAGGGCGGGATCGGCGACGCAGGGGCAGGGCGACGGCGGCGGCGCGGGCGGGGATCGGCGACGCAGGGGCAGGGCGACGGCGGCGGCGCGGCAGGCGGCGACGCGCAGCGCGCCGGGCAACGGCGGCGGCGCGGGCGGGGGATCGGCGACGCAGCGGGCAGGGCGACGGCGGCGGCGCGGGCAGGGATCAGCGATGCAGGGGCAGGGCGAGCGCGGCGCGCAGGGCGGGATCGGCGACGCGCAGCGCGCCGTGGGTGTGGCAGAGGCGCGCGAGGGCGGACACGGCGCCGGGCGGCCAGGAGTCGGGGGGGGCGTCGGGGGGTGCGGCGGCGAGCCAGGCGCTCACGGCGGCGGCGAAGAACTGCGCGCGGCGCGCATCGGCGAAAGCGGCCACGGGGACGCCGTTGCGCTGCACGTCGTAGCCGATCAGCGTCACGCGGGCGCCGCGCGGATGCGCCAGCGCGACGACGCCGAGCGACGCTTCGACCACGACGACGGCGGGGACGCCGGGGGCGCACGGGGCGGATGGGTCGGATGGACGGGACATCGCACCTCCTCCGGGAAACGAGCGAGGGGCGGCGCGGGGTCATCCCCGCGCCGCCCCCCGGCGGGTCAGCAGCGCACGTCGTCGGGGAGGTCCCCGAACGCCGTGAACCGGTCGGCGCGGTAGCGCCGCGCGGTTGGCGGCAGGCGCTCGTGCCCCGGCGCCGCGACGAGCGCGACGACGGGATAGCCGAACGCCTGCGCGCTGATCATCGAGCCGATGATCAGCGCGTCCGGGTGCTGCGCCCGGATCGCCGCCAGCTCCGCGTCGCCTTCGGCGCTGCGCCGGAACGCGACGCGGACGATCTCCGCGTTGGCGACGCGTCCGGCGACCTCGTCGTCCGGATCGGCTTTGAGCGTCGCCCCGCTCGGCGGGACGACGATCTCGGTCCCCTCCACGAGGAACGTCACCTCGTGGGGGGTCGCGTTGACGACCGTCACGCCGCCCACACGGTGGGCGGCAAAGGTCCGATTCTCCATGTTATGTTCCCTCCTTTCGCGTGGGGGGCGGGACGTTCCCGCCCCCTGTTATTCTGCCGCACCGATGGCGACGCCGTCCACGCCGGCGCGCCGGAACGCGGCGATGACCGCGTTCCAGTCGGCGAGGTCGGCGGGGAGCGCCGCCGTCACGCTGCGCGCCTCGCCAACGTCGGCGAGGCGCAGCGCCTGCATCACGCGCCGCACCTCGACGGACGGATGCGTCTCGCCAAGGTAGACGGCGGCGCGCACGAGCCGCTCGACCGGGGCGCCGGTCAGGCGCACCCGGACGATGGTGTTTTTTCGTTTCATTGCGCCTCCTCCTGCGCGGCGGCGCTGCCCGCCGCGCGTCATCCGTGGATTCATCCTACCGCACGCCGCCGGCGTCGGTCGTCCGGCGGCATGCGGGTCGGCGGTCGAACGACGCTCAGTCGGCGCGCGGCCCGGTATCCGGGTCGTCGCTGCCGGGAGCGTCGTCTGGAAGATCATCGTAGTCCATAGCCCCTCCTCGCGGCGGCGGGCGCCGCCGCACGTCCTCCGCGCGGCGGCGGACGCCGCCGCGCGGGTGCGGTTCCTACAGCGCCCCCAGGCGCGTGCGCCGCACGGCGGCGGCGGCGGGGGCGGCAGCGTCGGTCAGCGCGACGGCCAGGCTGTCGCGCTCGGAGATGCCGAGGCGCTGCACCCGTCGCCGCACGTCGCCGACGGGGTCGGCGGGGTCGAGCAACGGGATCGCAGCCTCGTCGGCGGCGTCGGCGGCGTCGGCGGCGTTGTCGGCGTCGCGGCGCCGCAGCCCGCCGCCAAGCGCCAGGATCGACGCCTGCAGCACGGCGCCGACGTCCTCGATGCGTTGGAGGACGTCGGCGCGCGACGCGGCGCGGCGGCGCTGCGCGCGGCGGGTTGCAATCGCATCCTCCAGGCGCGTCATGAGCGCCTGGAGTTCGACATCCTCCTCGCGCGCCAGCAGGCGCAGGTCGTTGATGGCCTCGACGACGCTGCGCGTCGCCGACGCCGATGACCCGCCGCGCTGCAGGGCGGCGATGAGGAGGTGCAGCGCGTCGTGCAGCCGCCGCCGCAGGTCGAGCGCGTAGGTGCGCTCGAACTCCGCCAGCAGCGCATCGGCGCGCTGCCGCAGGTCGGCGCGGATGCGCTCCGCCTCGGCGCGCAGCGCGGCATCGCGCAGCCGCGCGGCGCGCTCGGCCTCATCCAGGCGCGCCTCCAGCTCCAGGCGCGTCAGGCGGTCCTGCAGCGCCTGGCGCTCCGCTCTGGCGCGCAGCGCCGCCATGCGCCGGCGGTGCTGCTCCGCCAGCGCCTCGAGGTAGTTCGCCTGCTCGGCCACGAGCGCCGGCGTCGGGATGAACGCCGTCTCGTACCACAGGCGATGGCGCTGCCGCAGCGCGTCGCGCGGCGGATACGCCGCCATGAGGCGCTGCGCCAGCGCTTCGGGGTCGATGGCCGCCAGCCCCATCGCGCCGGCGACGCGGGCGCTGCGCGCCGCGAACTCGCGGCACGCCGCCTCCGCTGCGGCGCGGTGGGCGTCGTACTCGACGACCCATCGGTCGACGGCGGCGTCGAACGCCGCCGCAATCTCGTCCCACTCGCGCCGGAATGCGTCCATGGCGCGCAGCGGAACGAAGAGTCCCCAGTGCACCGCCACGCCCCACCGGCGCGGCAGGCGGCGTGCGCGGGAGACGAGCGCCTCCAGCTCCTTGCCGATCCCGTCCGGCAGGAGGTCGAGCGCTCCCCAGCGCAGCCGCCGCGCGAGCGCGGCGTAGGCGGCGCGGTCCAGCCCGAGGTCGCCCGGTTCCAGCCGGACGAGCCCGGGCCAGCGGGACTCGTGGACGCTGATCAAAAAGCCGTCGAGGACCCGCGTCCAGGGGTCCTCGACGACGCCGAGCGGCGTATGCGCGTCCAGGTAGGCGCGCAACGCCGCCGCCGTCGCGTCGTAGGGCGACGGCGCGGCGTCGAAATCGTCGTTGGTCGGCGCGTCCGGAACCGGTTCCGTGCGCCGACCGTTGCTCGTGGTGCTCATGGCCTCCTCCATGCCGCCGTCGTGGGGCGACGGGCGGCGTTGGGGGGCGCGGCGGACGCCGCGCCCCCGGCGAATGTCACAGATCGCCGCCGCGCCGCCGCCGGAATCCGGCGCGCGGCGCAGAGGGCGGGTCGTCGGCGCGGTCGCCGGAGTCGTCGGCGTGCGCCTGCCGACGGTACTCCGGCGGGAGCAGGCGGAGATCGCTGATCTCCGCCAGCGCCAGCGCGGTCTGCGCGGCGGTGTCGCGCAGCGGCGGTCGATAGAGGTCGAGCGCCGCCAGGAGCGCCGCATCGAGCGGCATGCCCTCGGCGAGCAGGTCGCCGAGGACGCCGCCCAGATCGCGCAGGTTGCGCCCGGTCCACCCGTTGGTGCGGGCGACCGCCTCCTCCAGCGCCGGGGCGCCGAGGGGAACGCCGGGCGCCAGCGCGCCGACGATCTGCCGCAGGATCGCCGCACGGTCGGCGGCGGTCGGCGGCAGCACCGGCGCGGTGCGGTCAAAGCGCGACCGCAACGCAGCGTCGAGCAGGTCGGGGCGGTTGGTGGCCGCCACCGCCAGCACGACGCCGCGCCGCGCCGGGTCCTCGAGGAACGTCAGCAACCGCGCGAACACGCGGTTATCGACGCGCGACCCGCCGTCGCCGCCGCCGCCGCGCCCCGTGACCTGGTCCAGCTCGTCGATGAACAGGACGCAGGGCGCCAGGGCGAGCACGGCGCCGAGCGCGCGGTCGAGGTTGCGCTCCGACTGGCCGACGTACTGGCCCAGAATGCGGGCCAGGTCGAAGACGACCAGCGGAACGCCGGCCTCGCCGGCGATGGCCTCGGCGAGGAGGGTCTTCCCCGTGCCGGGCGGTCCGCTCAGGAGCAGACCGCCGATGCGCACCCGCCCACCGGCGCGCCACGGCGCGACGACGGTGCGGGTGAGCCATGCTTTCAGATAGTCGTACCCGGCCACGCGGTCGAGCGTGTGGCGCGGGTCGACCACCCGAAGCACATCGTCGTACTCCTGGCGCACGAGCGCTTCTTTGCGCTCGGCGACCAGGTCGGCGGTCACCTCGCCGCCGGCGCCGAGGGCGCGGAGGGCGATGTCCTCCACGCCCAGCAGCGTCAACGCGCCGGTTTGCCGCGCGACGGCGGCGGGGTCGGCGCGCAGGCTCGGATGCTGCCGGGCGAGGTAGGCGACGAACTGCCGGCGCGTCTCCTCGTCCGGCAGCGGGACCGGGATGGCGTCCCACCGCGACGTCGCCCGCCGCAGGTCGGCGTGGAGCGCGCCGTATGAGTCGGTGACGGCGATGAGCAGATGCTGCGCCGCCCCGATCTCCATGGCGCGCCCCCACCCCAGGAGGCGCGCCAGGATGGCCGCGTCCTGGCCGCGCAGGTCGCCGTCCGGGACGATGAGATGCGCGTCCCGAACGATGACCGCCATGCGCCCGGCGCGCGCGGCGCTCCCTTCGCCGACCGTCCATGGATGCGTCAGCAGCGCATCCAGGAGTTGCGTCGCCAGCGCGATGGTCTCGCGCGTGACGGGGAGCAGGCGCGCCGCCGGCGGCGCTTTCGGGTCGGCGGCGGCGAGGATCTGCGCCGCCGGACTCGCCCCGGAGACTCCGAGCGCGCGGGTGGCCAGTTCCGCGTGCCCGGGGAGCGGGAAGCGCAGCCCGTGCGCCGCGTCAAGCGCGGCGCACAGGTCGAAGCGCGTCAGGCGCGCCAGGAGGAACGCCTCCAGGCGCGTCCACCCGCCGCCGCCCGGCGCGTAGTCCTGCACGTTGCCGTGCAGGACGAAGGCGTGGGCGACGCCGTCGGCGTAGCGGGCGCTCAGCGTTTGCCAGAAGGCGGGCGCGGCGGCGCCGCCGGCGGCGGCGTTAGCCCGCGCCATGCCCGCCTCCTTGCGCGCCGCGCCGCGCGCGGCGCGGCGGACGGATGCCGGTGACGGCGAGCGTGCCGTCCGCCGGGTCGATGATGACCTCGGTCGACGGCACGTCCGCCAGGTCGTCCGGCGACAGGCGCGCGTCGCGCCCGCACAGCACGACCTTGTTCGCGCTGCCGCGCAGCCCGTCGGCGATGCGCTGCGCGGCGATGTAGGGTCCGGCGATCAGGATATCGACGTGCTCCATGAGCACGTCGAATCCCGGAATCGCCGCCGCCTGGTCCGGGGTGAACCCGGTCCAGACGAGAACCGTCAGATCGAGCGCGCGCGCCCCCGCGCACAGCGGGATGAGCGCGGCGACCTGCTCCAGCGGCTCGCCGCCGGAGACCGACAGGCCGTCGATCTTCCCGGTGATCGCGAGCCGCGCCAGCAGGTCGAGGAGGACGCTCACGCGCACCTCCTTGCCTGCGGCGGGGTCGTGGGTGTCAGGGTTGAAGCACCCGGGGCACCCCAGGGTGCACCCCTGCACCCACACGACCATCCGGTTGCCGGGCCCGTTGGCCCGGCTCACCGGAATGATCTCGTGGATGCGCAGCGTGCGCTCACGCATTGCTGCGCTCCTTCGCCCACGCCCACGGGTCGGCGTCTGCCGACTCGCCGTAGGCGTCGGCGGTGAGCGTCGTCTCGGCGGCGCCGCCGAGACGCGCGATGAGATCGGCGGTGAGCGGGAGGCACCCCATCCCGCTCACGCCTTCGACCGTGATCCGGACGGTCCCGTCCGGATCCACGATGACGACGACGCGCGGCGCCGGGGCGCCGTCCGCCGGCGTGTAGACGCGGCGGACGGTTCCGTCCGTCAGCGTCTCGTCGGCGGCGGCGCGGACGAAGCCGCGCGCCGTCAGATCGGCGTCGGCGACGCGCAGCGCGTAGGCGCGGCGGATCGCCGGAACGACGGCGTTGCGGTCGTCGGAATCGACGAGCAGGTCGATGCGCCCGTCGGCGCCGACCCGCACGCCGATGCCGCTTCCCCAGCGGCCGGAGAACGCCGTCTCCGGCACGTAGGCGTGCACCGCCTCGTACCGGTTGTACGCGACATTCCGCAGCAGCGGGGTCTCGTAGACCTCCACGACCCCATAGCGGTCGCGGAGGACGTCGATGAGCGCCTGGAGATCGGTGATCTCCAGGCGCAGTCTGGTCAGATGGCTCATGATGGCCTCCTCTGGCGGGCGGCGCGGCGCCCGCCGGTGGTCACGATCACGCGGCGCGCCCGCGCGCGCGCCGTCATCATTGATGATTATGCCGCGCCGTGCGCCGCGCGCAGCGCCAGGCCGTAGAAGGCCAGGCGCGCGACGAGCGCGGCGACGGCGTGTATATCGGCGACCGGCAGCCGCATGATCGCGGCGGCCGCGCCGAGGCGACCGAGAACGGCGTGCGGCGGGATCGCCGACGCCGTCTCGTCGGTGATGACGACGCCCCAGTGGGCGACGAGCGTTTGCCAGACGCTCGTCGGGAAGCGGTAGGCGAGCGCCGTCGCTTCCGCGTCGTCCACGCCGCGCGCCGCCAGCGCCGCCGCCAGGGACGGCAGTCCGCCGGCGGCGACGGCGGCGAAATCGCGGCGGCTGAAGTGCCACTCCGCCCACGCGCCAAACGTGGGCGGCGGCAGCCAGATGCCGCCCTCCTCGCGGACGACCTCCGCGAGCAGGAGGTCGCCCGCGATCTGCCGCAGCGTGCGCGGCGGCGCGGCGTCCGCCGCACCCGCCGCGTCCGGCGGCGCCAGGTCCTGGAGCGGCAGCGCCACCTCCAGGAGTCCATCGGGGCGGCGCACGACGCCGCCGCCGACGCCTGGCGGGTGCGGCGGTTCGGGCAGCTCCGGCCAGACCTGCGCCAGACGCACGGCGGCGCGGCGCGCCGCCGGCGTCAGTGCGCCGATCCCGATCCGGTGGAAGACCAGAAGGTCTCCCCGGATCGGGAGGATGACCCCGCTGATCGCGGGGGTGGGGATGTTTTCCATCTGATCCTCCCCTCCCGCCCTGCGGCGGGAGAACGCATGCTCCCCCCCTGCGGGGGAGCGACGGATGATATGGCGCGGCGGATGCCGCGTTCGCTCTCAGGATAGCGCGGCGGCGGCGACGGCGGCGGCGTCAGCGACAATGCCGGGAGCGACGCGGCGGGCGGCGGCGACGGCGGCGGCGGCGACGGCGGCGGGGACGATGCCGGGAGCGACGCCGGGGGCGATGCACGGGGCGGCGGGGGCGGCGGAACGGCGGGACGGGCGCGCCCGTCCCGTCGTCCGCGCCGCCCCGCCGTCACCGTTCGGCGGCGACGCCGATGACGGCGGGATCGCCGCCGTCGGCGACGACGGCGGCGGCCAGCGCCGCCGCCGCGCGCGCAGCGGCGGATGCGTCGGAATCCGACGCATCCGCCGCGTCGTCTGTCCCCTCCCCCGCCGGGCGGGGGAGGGGCTCGCGTTCGGTCATGATGCGTTCCTCCTGCGCCGCGCGTGCGCGGCGCGATCGATGCGGGCCGCCGTCCCTGCGACGGCGGCGACGGAACGATTCCGTCGCCGACAGTGTGGCGCAGCGCAGCGGCGGGGGCATCATGAACCGTATGGACATGTTCAATGGAAGAAGCGACGACGTTGACCCCGCCGACGCCGCGGCGTCGGCGGGGTATGGGCGCCTCAGCGCGGCGGTTGACGCCGCGCTTGAGGAGGCCGCGTTCGTGTCCGACGCGGCGGCGGCGGACCCGCCGCCGCCGCCGGTCGGCGCCGGACCCGCGTCGGTCATGGACGCGGCGGCGCGGGCGGTGATCGCCGCCGCGCGCGCGCAGCGCCTGGCCGGCGCCGTCGTGGGCGATGCGTGGCCCACGGCGCTGTGGGCCGCCGCCGAGGCGCAGCAGGCGGCGCAGGCCGCCGCCGCCTGCGTCGTCGTGCGGGCGGATTCCGCCGGGGCGCCGGCGCGTCCGCGCCGGCGCATCGTGGCGGCGCTGCGCCTGGCGGCGGCGCGCCCGACGCCGGGGCGCGCGCGCCGGGCGGCGGCGCTGGCGGCGCTGGCGGCGCGGGCGGCGCTGGACGCCGCCGCCCGTCCGCTGCCCCGCGCCGATGCCCCCGGCGCCAAGGAAGCGGCGGCGCGCGCCCATGCCGCTGCGATCCACGCGGCGGCATGGGCGACGCAAGCGGCGCAGGCGACGGCGCCCGCCGACTGCCGCTGCGCCGCATGGCAGGCGACGGCGGCGGCGGTGGCGGCGACGCTGTATGCAGCGAGCGCCGCCGGGCGCGCGCGCCTGCTGCACTAACATTCCGGCGGCCGCGCGCCCGCTCCCGCTGCGGCGGGGCGGGCGCGCGTCGTTGGCAGGGGGGGCGGAGGGGACGGCCGCCGCCGCGCGTGGTCGGCGCCGGACTCCGACCCGCCGGACGATGCACGGGATGCGTCGTTCGGCGGGGTCACGGTCGGAGCGCGGGCGGCGGGGGCGGCGCGGCGCGCGCGGGCGCGTCGTCAGCGCCCGGCGTCGGGGATGACGACGCGCCCGTCGTCATCGAACCAGATCGGGTCGCCCCAGGCGTCGATGACGACGCGCAGCGCCGGCGGCGCGCCGGCGGATGCGGCGTAGACGCAGCGCCGCAGCGCGCCCGGCAGATCGGCGTCCTGGACGCACTGCAAGCCGCGCGCGGCGGCGAGGGCGGCGCCGACCTCGACGATCGGCGCAGACGAATGGCCGGGACGACGTCCGGCGCATCATCGGCATCGACGACGACGGCGCAGCGCCCGCTGCGCGCAACCGTCACGCCGATGCCGGCGTCGCGGCAACGCAGCCGGGCGACGACGCCGGGAACGTAGGCGCGCACCGGCGTCCACTGACATATCCCGCCCCCCCCCCCGTTCCGCCTGCGGGCGGACGGGGGGCTTTTTTTTTTGCCTGCCGGCGGCGCGCGCGGGGCGCGGCGCGGCGCGGCGCATCGGGCATTGGGGAGCGCCGCCGGCGCGCAGCGATCCGGTGATCGGCGCCATCCGACCGCCGCCTGGCCGGGGGCGCACGGCGCGTCGATGACGGTGCAGGCGACGGCGGGGACGACCGCGTGGCCGATCCGCCGCATCCGACGACGCGCTGAGATGCACAAACCATACGACTCGGGGGTGTCCATCGCGCGCCGTTCCTCCGTCTCGTTGCGCATGCGCGCACAACCGTCCCTGACACGCAGGCGCCGGACGACGACAATGTCGCCGTGCGCAGCGGGCGATCCGGCGTGCGCCGGACGCACGATGACGGTGAGCGGTATCCTGATCGCGCCGGGACATCGCCCGGATTGCATTCCTCCGCCGCACGGCGGGGGGCGATCACACAGGAGGAGAACATGGAAATGAGAATCGCGCTGCGCCCGGTGCGCACGCGACGGACGCGGCGGACGCCGCCGGCGACGCGGCGGCGTGCTACGTCGAACGCCTGGTGGACATCGGCGCCGACTCGCCGCTGTTTGCAGCGTTCTACGACGCCGACGCCGGGGTGTGGGCCTGGCGTCTGGCGTGGGTCGATTCCGCAGGACTCATGCGCGTCGTCGAGGGAGACATTCCCGACGAGCTGCTATCAAGAACGTGCGCACAGG
>Ga0308390_1000821_pt1 | contig 21276 bp, 18 predicted proteins | sample Hotspr2Sample149_FD_202358 | JGI IMG/M metagenome (GOLD analysis project Ga0308390, IMG submission 202358) | Hot spring phototrophic mat microbial communities from Mushroom Spring, Yellowstone National Park, Wyoming, United States - 20040719_149 ...
CATTAAGTTTGGGAACTTCATCGAACAATTATTACGAAATATTATTGAGATTGATACGGGGGTTAATGTAATGCTTGATTCGGGCAAGAAAATTAAACTATTTTTTACGCCTGAAACTGATGCTTTAATAGATAGATACATAACTGAACGCCAATTACCGAATAGCCCAGACGATTGCTCAGAGGTTTTTTCAAATTTACTAAGCAGAATTTTGGAAGTCGAGCACGCCGCCACTGATGAACAAAGGCAAGGAATTACCAAAGATGTAGATGGATTATTCCAAACAGATGATGGCTTAATTGTTTACACAGAGTTGAAATATAATGATGACCATGACACAGGTAAGTTTGTTGATATAAATAGAAAATTAATCAAAACTTGGGCAGGATTGGCTGTGCGATATAGAATCCAATCGAAAAATGAACTCTTACCAATTCTGTATTACTTCAATCCAACAAAACGCTATGGCCCAATTTACGTGCCAAGCAGTAATATTATGCGAGGTTCGCAATTGTTTGACAGGTTTTTGCATATTAGTTATACAGATGTAGATAGATATTTGTCAGAAATTGGTGATGACTCCGAAATTCTTGGCATATTCGATAAGATGTATTACAAGGTCAGAAACCAGATACTATAGAAGTCAAGATGATTACAATTTTTTTTCTTTCAAAAAAGTTATCCAATGTCATTAATTGGTAGATAGCGAATTCACCACTTGCGTTTGTGTCGTGTATGCGCTGCAGGTCTATAATTATTTGGCAATCTGAGGTTACCCGCTGCCATCATCCGCCGTCAGGCTGTATCATCCCCACCGCCTCACTACTCCCCCTCATTGAATCGGCCTGGGGCGGGCATCGCGCGGGGACTGCACCACCACCTGGCTGAGGTCGAATTTGCCCAAAATGCTGCGCACCTGTGCCATGTCAAAGCGCTCGCTCTTGACGAAAATCCACACCGGCGGGTGGTCATAGACGCTGAAGGCCTCTTCGGCGGCAAAAAAGTTGAAGTTGAACAGCGGCAAACGCGGCGGCGCCCCCCAGCGCACCTGACCGCCGACATCCGAAATATAGAAATTGCCGATGCGCCACGGGGCTTGAAAATGAGCCGCCAGATCAAACCCCAGCCGCCCGTCGAACAGCGCGCGGTAGTATTCGATGGTCATCGGGTAGGTCAGTTGCAGGCGGGCAACGCTCCAAATGCCGCGCTGGCTGGGCAGGATGATGTAATCCACCTCCGCCAGCCGTTCGTAAAACATCTGGCGCTTGTTTTCATCGTCGTACCAGCGCACCTCCATCGTCACCCCGCGGTAAAAATCGCCGAACGGGTCGTAAGTGGCGCGCGGTACGGGCAGCCCCTCGTCCCACGATTCGTTGGCAAGCGTCAGGCGGTAAATTTTGAGCGGTTGATCGGATGGATTGTGCAGGGTGAGGGTGTACACCTGCCCGGCTTGCAGTTCTCCGCCCGAAAGGTCGGCCTGGACGGTGTTACCGCGCGCCGCACCGCCGGCGGGCGGTACCTGCAGGCTGGTTTCAGTCAGCAGATCGAGGCTGCTGCCCTCGCGGTACAGCGATAAACGCAACTGCGCCGGCGAATCGGCGGGGTTGAACAGGCGCGGCAGGGTGACCGAGCGCAGCGTGCCGCCCTCGCGGGCGGTGAAAGTCAGGGTAAACCGCTCGCCGGGCGGGATGGTCAGTCCATCCGGCACGGAAACCGGTTGAAAACGGCTGCCCTGAGTGGTTTGCAGCTCGAAATGCACCGGCGCGGGAATGTTCTGGAAAATCCACTCGGTGGCCTGCAGGCGGGTATGCGGCTGGCGATAGACGGCGCTGACGAAGGCATTGGCCCAGATCAGCGTGCCGCCCAGCACAAAGAACATCAACCCGCCGGCTGCCACCCGCCGCACAGTCAGCCGGCCCACCCCCATGCCGCCGCTGCCCGCCGATTGCCACACCTGCCAAAGCAACCAGGCCGCCAGCAGCGCCAGCAAGGGGTAAATGGGCAGAAAGTAGCGGATGGACTTGACCCAGCGGGTACCCATGAACAAAAAGTAACCACCCACCCACACCAGCGGGATGAGGTGGGCGCGGTAAAGCAATCCTTTGCGCAGCACCTGCCAGCCGGCCAGCCCAAATCCCAGCCAGGCGGTCAATCCAAAGGGCAGCCCCATGCCCCATACCACCATGTTCATCAGCGGGAAGAGAATCGCCGGGCGGGCCGCCCACTGTTCGCCGGGCGGGCCGCCGCCAATCCCGCTGGATTCCATCTGGGCAACCTGCATACTGTCCACCCAGTCCTGATTGAGGTGCAGGGTAAAGAAGGTGGTGTCCCCCTGCGGTGCGCGGAAGGACATCGGCTGAGTTAGCCGGAAAGCCAGCAGGGCGGAAAAGGCGGAAAGCACCAGCAGCAGGGCGGTGCTGCCAAAGATGCGGCTCAGATCGCTCTGGAAGCGCAGTTTCAAATCGGTAATGCTCAAAAATGCAGCCACCACCACCATGCCAATCAACGGCAGCAGGTTGATTTTGCAGGCCAGCGCCATACCGGCGGCCGCCCCAAACAGGGCAAACCAGCCCGCCGCAGCCGGCACAAGGCGGTAAGCGCCGTCCGGATACGGGCGGCGGGCGAGGGGCGGCTGTTGGGCAATGCGCACGGCAGCGTACAGCGCCAGCATGGTGAAGAAAGTGCCGAAGTTGTCCACCGTCATGAAGTGGGACTGCTGAATCTGCATCACCGCCAGCGCCGAAAGCGCCGCGCCGGTCAGCGCAATGCGGTGGTTGTACAGTTTTCTGCCGATCAGATACAGCAGCCCAATCGCCAGCGCGTCCGCCAGTGCCGAAAGCCGCCGCCCCAGCAGGCGCAACTCGCCGTAACCGGTGTTGCCGGTGGCTTCCGCCGCCGCGCGAATCAGAATCATCGGCAGCTGCCCCCAGCGCATCCGGTTATCCGGTCCGTTTTGCAGCAGGCTGCCATCCGGATTGTATTTGTGGTAGGGGCTGATCGGCGAAATGCGTGTGTTGAAATACTCCGCCAGACTGGTGGGCATGCGTAACACACTGAGCGTATTGGTCAGGCCGTATTCATCGGGGTGCAACTGGGCATCCTGATTCCAGTTGACCCACGCAAAACGGTAGAAAATACCCAACGCAATCAGCCCAATCAGCAATAATTCCAGCCCTGTGGATAAGAGGCTTGCTCGGCTGCGGGAAGAAGATGGCGAAGCGGGGTTTAACACCATGGAAACGGGTTAATTATACATCCGTTGCAGGGCATGGGCTGGCGTGGTAGAATCTGGATAGAAAACCTTAACGATTAAAACAGGAGGCTGAATGGATCAGGAAAAGGGCACGTTCAAGGTCAAGAAAGGCCTTGCCCAAATGCTGAAAGGCGGTGTGATCATGGATGTGGTCACACCGGAGCATGCGCGTATTGCCGAGGATGCCGGCGCCGTTGCCGTCATGGCGTTGGAGCGGGTTCCGGCGGACATTCGTGCGCAAGGGGGGGTTGCCCGAATGAGCGATCCGGAACTGATCCTGAAAATCATGGATGCCGTCACCATCCCGGTGATGGCCAAAGTGCGCATCGGCCATTTCGTCGAGGCGCAGATTCTGGAAGCGCTCGGCGTGGATTATATTGACGAATCCGAGGTGCTGACCCCGGCCGACGAGGAACACCACATTTACAAGCACAACTTCACCGTGCCGTTCGTGTGCGGGGCGCGCAACCTGGGTGAGGCGCTGCGCCGCATCGGGGAAGGGGCTGCCATGATTCGCACCAAGGGCGAAGCCGGTACCGGTGATGTGGTCGAGGCGGTGCGCCATGCCCGCGCGGTGATGGGCGAGATCCGCCGCCTGCAAAACCTGCCGGACGAGGAAGTGATGGCGTTTGCCAAACAAATTGGCACGCCTTACGAACTGGTGCTGGAAACCCGCCAGCTGGGTCGGCTGCCGGTGGTCAATTTTGCCGCCGGCGGAATTGCCACGCCGGCGGATGCCGCCTTGATGATGCAGCTGGGCATGGACGGCGTGTTCGTCGGTTCGGGCATTTTCAAATCCGGCGACCCGGCGCGCCGCGCGGCGGCCATTGTCAAAGCCGTTACCCATTATAACGAGCCGAAAATTCTGGCTGAAATCAGCCGCAATCTGGGCGAACCGATGGTTGGACGGCAAATTTCGGCCATACCCGAACATGAACTGATTGCCGGACGCGGCTGGTAAACCTGCACTTGACGGTGGCTATGAAGATTGGCGTACTGGCTTTACAGGGTGCTTTCATCGAGCATCAAAAAGTGCTGGAAAAACTGGGTGTGGAAACCGTGCAGGTGCGCCTGCCCGAACACCTCAACGGCCTGGACGGGTTGATCATCCCCGGCGGGGAATCCACCACCATCAGCAAACTGGCAACCGCCTTTGGGCTGATGCAGCCGCTGCGGGAGTTTGCCCAAAATCATGCCGTGTGGGGTACCTGTGCCGGGGCAATCTTCCTCTCCCGCGTAGTGGACAGGGATCAGCCCGTTCTGGGACTGATGGACATCAGCGTGCGGCGCAATGCCTTTGGGCGGCAGGTGGATTCGTTTGAGATCCTGCTGGACGTACCGGCGCTCGCCCGGGTGGATGCTGAAAAACGGCCCTTCCCGGCGGTGTTCATCCGCGCGCCGTTGATCGAAAAGGCGAACGGCAACGCCGAAGCGCTGGCGGTATTGCCGGATGGCGGCATTGTTGCCGCTCAGCAGGGGCGCTGGCTGGCAACATCCTTTCACCCCGAACTGAGCGATGATGACCGCTTTCACCGTTATTTTTTGGAGTTGGCGAGATAGAAATTCGACTGTTTGCCTGGCATGACCTGCTGAACCTGTTCCGCTACCGCGATCAGGCGCAATGTCTGGATACGACCCTGGCGCTGACGCGCGGCAGTCCGGTTGGCCCGTGGGCGGTGCTGGATCACCTGCGGCTGGATAAGGGCAGTACCACCTGTGTGCTGAGTGCGGCGGGCGGCAGCCCGGCGCTAATTGGGCAGGTGCGCTATGAAAGCAATCACACCGCCCGCTTGTCCTTCATCCTGCCGGTGATGGATACCCCTCCCGAACGCCTCATCACGCTGCTGGAAGGCTTAATCCGGCAGGCTGGGGCGCACGGCAATCAGGTTGTGCTGGCTGAAGTGGAGGAACATAGCCCGCTGTTCGAAGCGGTGCGCCGCGCCGGATTCAGCGTGTTCACCTGGCAGCGCGTCTGGCGGATTACGGCAATGCCGGCCGGCGACAACCTGGCGCACTGGGAACTGGCCAGCGAACTCGATCATCTGGCGGTGCGCAATCTGGCACAGACCCTCATCCCGCCGCTGGTTCAAAGCGCCGAGGCGTTTCCGCACTCGCTCAGCGACAGTTGGGTGCTCTTTCAGCAGCAAGAAGTCCTCGGTTACGCTGCCCCGGTTTTCGGCCCGCGCGGGATTGTCGTTCAACCGATTCTTCACCCCGCCGTGGAAGATGTGCCGGCCGCGCTGCGCGGGCTGGTTGCGGCAATGCCGTTACTGCTGGGGCGCCCGGTGTATGTGGTGGTGCGCGCCTATCAATCCTACCTCGAAAACGGGCTGGAAAAACTGGGCGCAGAAAGCGGCGAACGGCAGGCCGTGCTGGTCAAACACCTGACCAGTTTGCAGCGCAAGGCCGTCTTTGCCGCCCGCAACGGTACTTTGGAAAAACATCAGCCGGCATTGGTTGAGCCACTCGGTGGTGAAACTCCGCTGCCGCTGGTACAATATGAAGCAAGAGAAAGATTGAATTAATTGTTGCCATGACGCAAAGAAGAATAACCGACGATTTACATGCTTTACTGGATGTCCTGCCGCCGCATATCCGTCAGGCGGTGGTCAAAGCCAATGACAGCGATAACCTGCTGGAAATCGTGATGGATTTGGGGCGCGTCCCGGTGGCGCGCTTTGTCCAGGGCGAGGTGGTTCTCGACCAAAACGAAATCACCCGCGAGGATATTGACCATGTGGTCAACAAAATTGGCGAATTTGACGCCGATAACCGCGCCGGTTTGGAGCGCACCCTGCACCGCATTTCAGCCATCCGCAACCGGCACGGCCACATTGTCGGCCTGACCTGCCGGGTTGGGCGGGCGGTGTACGGGACAATTGACATCATTCAGGATTTGCTCGAATCGGGCAAGTCCATTCTGCTGTTGGGCCGCCCGGGCATCGGCAAAACTACCATGCTGCGCGAATCGGCGCGCATTCTGGCTGAAAAACACCGCGTCATCATCGTGGATACTTCCAACGAGATCGGCGGGGATGGTGATGTGCCGCACCCGGCCGTCGGGCGCGCCCGCCGCATGCAGGTGGCGCAGCCCTCGCTGCAGCATGAGGTGATGATCGAGGCGGTGGAAAATCACAACCCCGAGGTGATCATCATTGATGAGATCGGGCGCGAGCTGGAAGCGCTGGCCGCCCGCACGATTGCCGAACGGGGTGTGCAGCTGGTAGCAACCGCGCACGGGCGCACGCTGGAAAATCTGCTGCTCAACCCGACTTTGTCCGATCTGATCGGGGGGATCGAATCGGTCACGCTTTCGGATGAAGAGGCCCGCCGGCGCGGGACGCAGAAAACCGTGCTGGAACGCCGCTCGCCGCCCACTTTTGATGTGCTGATCGAGATTCAGGAGCGCGACCGCATGCACGTTCACAAGGATGTGGCTGCCGCGGTGGATTCGCTGGTGCGCGGCTACCCGCTGCCGCCGGAAATCCGCTACCGGGATGAAAACGGCGAAATTCACATTGAAACACCGCCGGCTCAGGCTGCCCCGCGTCCGCTGCCGCAAACCAGCCGGCGCGCCTATGCCAATGGGGGTGAAACCCAGCCGTTCAACCGCAAAGGCGGGCGCTCCCTCCCCACCGGCGCTGAACGGGTGAGCGAAGAGATGCTGCTGCCTTCCGAGATGAACGCCCAGCCATCCGCGCCTTTGCAGACCATTCGCATTTACGCCTACGGGGTTGCCCGCAACCGGCTGGCGCAGGCCGCCAAACGGTTGGGCGTGCCGGCGCTGGTGGTGCAGAATCTGGACGAAGCCGATGTGTTGATGACCCTGCGCACCTATTACCGCTCGCGCCAGCAGCCGGTGGTGGAAGCCGAAGAGCGGCGCATGCCGATCTATGTGCTGCGTGCCAATACCATTAATCAAATGGAGCAGTCGCTGGCGGAATTGTATAACCTGAGCGTGGAGAGCAACTCGACCGAGTGGGAGATCATTGCTGCGCAAACGGAGGTGGCCATCCAGAACGTGCTGAACGGGCAGCGTTTTGTGGACCTGCCCCCGGCGCCGGCCAGCATCCGCCGGATGCAGCACGAAATGGCGCGCGCCCAGCAGCTGGTATCGCATTCCTACGGCAAGGAACCGCACCGCCGGGTGCGCATCTTCCGCGATTGAAGCGGCCGGGGACAACCTTCCGCATGGGATTTGTATGGGTAGTGAGGGAGACTCCTCACTTCGTTCGGAGTGACATTAATTCTTGTTTGTGTCGCTGCACTCTGAATGACATGATTGATTTAACGTCATTGCGAGCGAGCGGAGCGAGCGTGGCAATCTCCGACATGGCGGTTATGAGGACAGAGCGGGAGACTCCTCACTTCGTTCGGAGTGACATTAATTTTTTGTTCGTGTTGCTTTGGTCGGAGTGACATGGCTGGTTTAACGTCATTGCGATCGAGCGGAGCGAGCGCGGCAATCTCCCGCTTGGCTGATCATAAGCAAGGTGAGGGATTCCTCGCTTCGCTCGGAATGACGTAAACCTTGGTTGTCCTTTTGAGCGGGCGCGGCAATGCTGCGTTCGGACAGACCAGCCCCTTATACCTGCACATCCGGCCAGACCGGGTAAAACATGGCCCACTGGTGCGGGTAAGCACGGATGATCTTCTCGGCTTCAGCCAGCACCGCTTCGGCGTTCATTAATAACTCCGTATCCCGGTCGGGATGGGGCTGTGGCCAGATGGGCGGGCTGCACACCAGCCGGTAAAAGTGCGGGCGCGGGCTGACGCAGGCAACCACGAACATCGGCACCTCGCACTGCAGCGCCAGATGGACATATGCCACCGGCAGGGGCGCCGGCCGGCCAAAGAAACGCGGACGCAGACGGGCATCCGCCAGCGGGCGGTCCAGACCGGTCAACACCACGCCGCCGCTGCGCAGGCGTTGTTTGGCCTTGTGGGTGGCTTCGATGCTCATTGGCGCAACCTCGATGCCGACTTCCATGCGGATGCGGTTTTGCAGTTGATAGCCGGAAGGCGGGCGCGGAAAGGAAAGCACCTGAAAGTTCAACCCGCGCAGCGCCAGGGAACGCCCGGCAAGGTCAAAGTTGCTGGTGTGCGGGGTGAGGAACAATGCCGGATACTGCCCGCTTTTGACCTTTTCGAATAGATCGGCAAAGGATGGGTCAAAATCCGTGCGGCGCAGGACTTCCTGCGGGCGTTCAAGGTTGTGGTAAAAGTCATACAGCCCGTGGGTGTGCTGGTGCAGTACCTCGTAAACGGCGCGCCGGATTTCTTTTTCACCCAATCCGCCGCCGGAAATGACCCACTGGTTGGCACGCAGGGCGCGCACCAGAGGACTGTTGCGCCGCGCCGCGGTGATGGCTGCGCCGAGGTCGGCGATGCGGTAGCCCAGCCACGGGGGAGTGTGTTTGCTGACGGCCAGCGCCAGCCAGACGCCGAAGCGGCTATTCGCCAGGGTTTGGAGATTGATCTTTGAGGTGGTCATCGAGCAGGCTGCGATTTTCTGCGAGGGGAGATTGATTCAGGACTTGTTGAATGCGCTGCTGCAGGCTGGTTTTGCCCGGCTGGCGTCTGCCCAGTCCACGCAGGGATTCCAGGAACATGGCGGTCAGCGATTGAGTCAGGTTTTGCAGGGAGGCTGCCGAAAGTTTCTCGCCGCGCTCGAACCAGATCACGGCGGCATAGCCCATCACCACCGTTACGGAGGAGGCAATGGCTGCTGCCAGCAGCCAGCCCGGCAGACCGCCCAGTTTGCTCAATTCGCCGAACAGGGTACGCCCCAGCAGCCCCAGCCCAAAGGTAGCCGCCAGCTCGCGGGCGCGCTCGAGTGTGATGCGGTAATTATAAATGCGGGCAATCCCCAGCACCATGACCGACTGGGTGACGATCAGCGGGGCGAAGTCAATCATCGGCAGCGGGGTCAGTGCAATCACCGCCGAAACCGATGCCGCGCTGACAATGGAACGCCAGGCCAGCTGCCAGCGGTAGTGCGGCAGACCCTGTCCGAGCGCGGCGGTGATTTCAGGCTGCAGGGCGGCAATGGCGGCCAGAATTTGCGGCAGACCTTCGCCGCTTTTCGCCACCAGCGGCAGCACCTGCGCGCTTTCCAAACCGAGGTTTTGAGCGGCGCGGGCAATCACCGCCGCGGACTGGCGGCGCACCAGATCCATCTTGTTCATCACGACGATGTAGGGCTTGTTGAGCGCCTTCAAGCGCTGGTATAAATCCAGTTCGGTTTGCTTGATGCCCTGAATGGCATCGAACACGATGATCAGCACATCCGCAGCGGCGGCAGCGCTCAGAGCTTCTTCCCGTTCGCGTTCGCCCACCTGCCCAACCGCATCTGCCCCGGGGGTATCCACCACATGGAACAGACCGGTATCGGCTTCCTGATTGGCGCGGGTTGTGCCGGGCAGCGGGCCGACTTCGGCGCGTTCGTTCTTTTGCTGCACAAACTGATTGTACAGGGTGGATTTCCCCACATTGGCCGGGCCGACGATGGCAATCCGGCTTTTCTGCCCAAAGGCAGTCCGGAACTGGTGGGCCGAAAGGCGCATCAGCAGGCGCAGCAGATTGGCATCCGGCGGCAGACCCCCCAGCAGGGCCTGCAGGGTGCTGCGGTCGGCCGGCGAAAGCGATTCCCACACGATGCGGAAGACATCGCGCGTTTCGGGAGGTAATTTGCGGAAAATATCCTGAAGGGTGGGCATGGTAAGTGGGTTAAATGGTATCACAAAGGCTAAAAATGGGGTATGATGAAGCCGTTTGAAAATCATGTGAAGGTCATGGCGTTGAAAACACACTCTCGTTGGATCGTTTTGGTGCTGTGCTGCCTGTTTTTCTTTTCGCTGGGCGTCACAGTGGCTTCGTTTGGCCCGTTGCTTCCGGAACTTTCGGCCCTGAATCAGGTGGATTTGAGCCGGATGGGGCAAATTTTCACCTTCTACTTCATGGGTTCGTTGATTTCTCAACTGCTCAGCGGGCCGCTCAGCGACCGCTTTGGCGAAAAGCCGCTACTGCTGGCCGCTACCCTGCTGCTGATGGGCAGTGTGGCGGCGCTGCCGTTCAGCCACACCTTTCCCCTCAGTTTGCTGCTGTTCAGCCTGACCGGCCTGGGCGGCGGGGCGATTGTGCTGGCTACCAATGTGCTGATTGCGCGGGTGTATGCCGACCGTTCCATTTCGGCGCTCAATTTGCTCAACCTGTTCTTCGGGGTGGGGGCATTTTTCAGCCCGGCACTGGTCGGCCTGATTGCCGGTCAAACCGGTAACGGGCGGCAAATCCTGTGGCTGGTGAGCGGTCTGCTGGCTGTGCAGGTTGTTCTGTTTCTGTGGCTGCGTATTCCCGCCCCCGGCCGCGCCGCTACGCAAAATCCGGCAGCCGGGTTGGGTGTTTTGCTGCGCAGCCGATTGGTCTGGCTGCTGGCCTTTTTGCTGATGCTGTATGTGGGGGTGGAAAACGGTTTCGGCGGATGGATTACGGTCTATATGCAGCGCACGGCCAACCTGCCGTACGAACAGGCCGCGCTTTCGGCTTCCGCTTTCTGGCTGGCGCTGACCGCCGGGCGGCTGGTGACGGTGGGGCTGGGGATGCGGCTGAGCGCCGTGCGCATCCTCGCGCTCAGTTTGGGCGGGGCGCTGGCCGGCAGCCTGCTGATGGTCGTGGGCCGGGGCAACCTGACGCTCAGCGCGGCCGGCATCCTGCTGACCGGTTTCAGTTTCGCCTCCATCTTTCCTTCCACCGTATCCCTGAGCAGCGCCTCCTTCCCGGAACAGGCCGGCAGGGCGATGAGCATCATCAACGGCATGGCCAGCATCGGCGCCATGGTGCTGCCGTGGCTGCAGGGTGTGCTGCTCAATACCATTTCACCCGCCGCCAGTACCCTGCTCACCCTCGGCGGGGTGGTGGGCATGGCGCTTTTACTGGCGGCCGTCCGCCCGCTGACCCGTTCAACCGTTCCATCTTCGCTGCCAAAACCGGCAGCCGGTTTTTCGGATGCCTTGAACCGTTGAGCCATGCTGCCGCGGGAATTTGAAACCGCCCTGCAGACCATTTTGGAACAACTGACCGGCCTGCCGGAAGCCTGGGCGTTGACCGGCAGCGTGGGAATGGTGCTGCAGGGCATGCCGCTGCAAGTGCATGACATTGACGTGCAAACCAGCCCGCTGGGTGCCATTCAGATTCAACAGCGGCTGGAGGGGTGGATGGTCGAACCGGTGCGGCAAGTTGAATCTTCCTTCATGCGTTCGCTGCTCGGCAGGGCGGTGGTGGAGGGGGTCGAGGTGGAAATCATTGGGGGAGTGCAAAAACGGCTGGAAGGCGGGGGGTGGGAAGAGCCGGTCAACGTGGCTGAACATCGTCGCCGGGTTGAATGGCGGGGGTTGAACGTGCCGGTGCTGGTTCTCGAATATGAGGCGGAGGCCTATCGGCGCATGGGGCGGCTGGAAAAAGCCGAAAAAATCCGCCGCTGGCTGGATTCCACAAAACCTCTTGACTAGAACAGATTTTCTGATAAAATAGGATATAATTAGTCAACAATTGAAAGGTTGAATCAACCGCCGCTGGCTGACGGGACTTATTTCAAAAGGAGATCAACATGAGCAGTGTCCGCGTTCTGGTTGGCACCCGCAAGGGGGCATTTATTCTTTCGTCCGACGGCAAACGGCAAAACTGGCAGGTGGACGGCCCGCATTTCGGCGGTTGGGAAATGTTTCATCTCAAAGGTTCGCCGGTTGATCCCAATCGAATTTATGCCTCACAGGCCAGTGAGTGGTTCGGGCAGGTCATGCACCGCTCGGATGACGGCGGAAAAACATGGCAGACGGTCGGGAATCAGTTTGCCTACCGCGGTGAGGTCGGCAGTCACCAGTGGTTCGATGGTAGCATCAAGCCGTGGACTTTCCGCCGGGTCTGGCATTTGGAACCTTCGCTGACGGATGCCGATACCGTCTTTGCCGGGGTGGAGGATGCCGCCCTGTTTCGCTCGACGGATGGCGGGCTGAACTGGGAGGAGTTGAACAGCCTGCGTCAGCACGGGACAAGCGCAGACTGGCATCCGGGAGCGGACGGTTTGTGTCTGCATACCATTCTGCTTGACCCGCACGACCCGCAGCGGATTTTCATCGCCATTTCGGCTGTCGGCGCGTTCCGCAGCGATGACGGCGGTCAAAGCTGGAAACCCATCAACCGCGGGCTGAAATCGGATTATATTCCCGACCCCGACGCGGAATTTGGTCATTGCGTTCACCGCATTGCCCTGCACCCGTCCCGTCCGCAGGTTTTGTTCATGCAGAAACACTGGGATGTGTTGCGCAGCGATGATGCCGGTGAGCACTGGTACGAAGTCAGCGGCAACCTGCCCAGCGATTTTGGTTTTGTGGTGGCGGTTCACGCTCACCAACCCGATACGGTGTATGTCGTGCCCATCAAAAGCGATTCGGAACATTACCCGCCGGAGGGTAAATTGCGGGTGTACCGCAGCCGCACCGGCGGAAACGAGTGGGAAGCACTCACCACTGGGCTGCCCCAGCAAAACTGCTACGTCAATGTCCTGAGAGATGCGATGGCGGTGGACGAGCTCGATCCGTGCGGGGTTTACTTTGGCACCACCGGTGGGCAGGTGTATGTTTCGCCGGACGGCGGTGATCACTGGCAGGCGATTGTCCACGACCTGCCGGCGGTGCTTTCGGTGGAAGTACAAACGCTGCCATGATTCGCGTCGTTCTGCCGGCCCATCTGCGCAATCTGGCAAATATCAGCGGGGAAGTCCACCTTGACCTCCCCCCACCGGTCACGCCGCGCCGGATTGTGGATGAACTCGAAAAGCGTTACCCGGCTTTGCTTGGCACGATTCGCGATGCGCATACCCTACAACGCCGCCCCTATGTGCGCTTTTTCGCCTGCCGCGAGGATGTTTCCTTTGCCGACCCCGACCTGCCGGTAGCCCCGCCGGTGGCCGCCGGAGAAGAACCGTTCATCATTCTGGGCGCCATTGCCGGCGGGTAGCGCCGGGCAGTTTTTTCTTGACAGTCCGCCGTTCCGGCGGTACAATTTGACCGCAATTAGCCGAGATAGCTCAGTTGGTAGAGCACGCGACTGAAAATTGCGGTGTCGCCAGTTCGATTCTGGCTCTCGGCACACCCCCGCGCAAGCGCGCGGGGTTTTTTTATTCCCGCCAAACTCTGCTAACCTCACTGCGGAATAAATCCTGTTTGCATTCGATTTCTGAATTTTGCCCCCTCCTGCGCCTCCCCCAATATTGCTTTTGCGATATTGGGGGAGGTGGGAGGGGGTAAGTTCTGTTAGAATCAGGTGCATGAAGATGCAGCCCGAACGTCTGACCGTGCTGGCGCTGGTATGCGTTGCGCTTGGCGCGGCTTTACTGTACTTTGGTTTGCAGCATACGGTGACGGTGTGGATAGACGGCCAATCTCTGACGGTTCAAACCCGCGCGCTGACGGTGGGGGCAGCCCTTGCCGAAGCCGGCATCCCGCTGGGAGCGTTTGACCGGCTGGCTCCCCCGCTGGAGGCGCGCCTGCCGCGCCAGGGCGTCATTCGGCTGGAACGCGCCCGCCCGGTGCAGATTCTGGATGCGGCCAGCGGACGCACTTACCGCCTTTACACGCCGGAACGCATCCCGGCCAACCTGCTGGCGCAGGCCGGTTTGCGCCTCTTTCCAGCCGACCGGCTGGAATGGAACGGGGCAGCGCTCGATCCGGCTGAACGGCTGCCGGAGGCTCCTGCCTACCTGCTGGTTTACCGCCCGGCAACTCCGCTGGAAGTCATCCTGGACGGTCAGCGCCTGCAGCTGATCTCCGCCCGGCCGACCCTGCTGGGGGCGCTGAGCGAGGCCGGCATCCGCCTGCGGGCAGCCGACCGCCTCTCACTGCCGGCGGATACCCCGCTGACCGGCCGCCCGCTGCAGGTGGAGATTGAACCGGCCCGCACCGTACAAATCATTGCCGACGGCAAAACCCACACCTTCCCGGTCAATGCCCAAACGGTGGGCGAAGCCCTGGCGCAGGCCGATCTTCCCCTCCAGAATCAGGATTACAGCATCCCGGCTGAAGACCAGCCCATCCCCGAGGATCGCATCATCCGCGTGGTGCGCGTGCGCGAAGAAGTGCTGCTGGAGCAAAAACCGATTCCCTTCAAGTCCACCTACCAGCCCGACCCGAATACCGAACTGGACCAGCGTTCGGTGGTCAAGGCGGGTGAACTGGGGGTGGAAGTTTCCCGCGTGCGGGTGCGCTACGAGGACGGGGTGGAGGTCAGCCGCCAGAGCGAGGCAAACTGGGTGGCAAAAGAACCGGTGGATCAGGTGCTGGGTTACGGCACCCAGGTGGTGGTGCGCACCCTCGAAACGCCGGAAGGGACGCTGGAATACTGGCGCAAGGTGACCGCCTTTGCCACCTCGTATCATCCCTGCGGTTTCAAGGCGGGCTGTTCCTACGCCACCGCCAGCGGGGCGACTTTACAAAAAGGCATTGTCGCCGTCACGCGCGCCTGGTATTCGTGGATGCGCGGACAGCGGGTGTACATTCCCGGCTACGGTTCGGCAGTGGTTGCCGATACCGGCGGGGGTTACCCCGACGGACGCAACTGGATTGACCTGGGCTACTCGGACGCCGATTACGTCCCGTGGGCCAGTTATGTCGAAATCTATTTTCTCACCCCGGTGCCGGCGAATATCCCATGGCTGCTGCCCTGAACCCCGCCCCGCTGGATGTGCCGCGCCTGCTGCGCGAACACGGCCTGACCCCGCGCAAGGGGCTGGGGCAGAACTTTCTGGTGGACAGCGCTGCCCTGCGCAAACTGACCGAAGCCGCCGAAATTCCGCCGCAGGCGGTGGTGCTGGAAATTGGGGCGGGGGTGGGCAGCCTGACGGTCTGGCTGGCGGCGGCGGCGCGCAAGGTGGTGGCGGTGGAACTGGACGCCCATCTGATTCCGCTGCTGCGCCAGACGCTGGCGGGACTGGACAATGTGACGCTGGTCGAGGGGGATATCCTTGCCCTGCGGCTTTCGGACTGGATTCAGGAAGAGGGCTATCTGGTGGTTGCCAACATCCCGTATTACATCACCTCCGCCATCATCCGCCACCTGCTGGAACACCGCCCGCGCCCGGCGCGCATGGTGCTGACCATGCAGCGCGAGGTAGCCGAGCGGATTTGCGCGCCGCCGGGTGAGCTGAGCCTGCTGGCGCTTTCGGTGCAGGTCTATGGACGGCCGCAGCCGGTGCTGCGCATCCCGGCCGGGGCCTTCTACCCCCCACCGCAGGTCGATTCGGTTTCGCTGCGGGTGGATTTGTACCCTGAACCGCTCATCCCGCCGGCTTTGTTGAACGATTTTTTCCGGCTGGCGAAGGCGGGTTTTGCCCAAAAGCGCAAAACCCTGCGCAACAGCCTTTCAGCCGGGCTGGGCATCCCGCCGGCCGAGGCGGCCGCTCTGCTGCAAACCGCCGGCATTGACCCGCAGCGGCGCGCCGAAACGCTCGCCATTGCGGAATGGGAGCAGTTGAGCCGGGTGTGGGCGCAGCAGCGCGGCGGCTAAACGGGCTGCCGGCTGCGGTTTTTGCGCCAGCGCAAAGAACTTTGCCCTCCCCAAATGGATAATGGAATCAACCCGCCTGTCATGGCGGGACATGTCCCTGTATCTCCAAAGGAGGTGAACTGTGAGACGCCATGGATTGTGGATGATGGTGAGCGTCCTTTTCCTGCTGGTGGGTCTGGCCGCCTGTACTGCTGCGCCGACCACGCCAGCGCCGGTCCCCACCCAACCGCCGCTTCCGTCGGTGAGCGGTGAAACGCCGCAAGCGCTGGATGCACCCGCGCTGCTTCAAAAAGGCGGCTGTGGGGCCTGTCATGTCATCCCCGGTGTGCCGGGCGCGGTGGGTGTCATCGGCCCCGACCTTTCCCAAATTGGACTGACGGCCGCCGAACGGGTTGAGGATGCTGCTTACACCGGCACGGCAAAAACCGCGCTGGATTATCTGCACGAGTCGATTGTGAACCCGGATGTCTTTCTGGCGCCGGACTGCAACGGAGCGCCCTGCCAGAAAGGGTTGATGACACCCGCTCTGGCGGCGCAGTTCAACGAGGCTGAATTGAACGCCATTGTGGAATACCTTGCCAGCCTGAAAGGTGAAACCCCGCCGACCGGCGGGGTGGAAGCCACTCCGCCAGTGGAGGTTGGAGAGGCACCCGCCCTGACCGCCGAGGAATTTGAGCAGGCGCGCCAGATCTTCTTCGACCGCTGCGCCGGCTGCCATGGGGTGCTGCGCAACGGCGCCACCGGCCCGGCGCTGACCCCCGATAAAACCCTGCCCAAAGGCACGCTGGCGCTGGCGTCCATCATTTTCAACGGCACGCCGCGCGGCATGCCCGACTGGGGCAAGCAGGGTGTGTTGACCGCCGAACAGGCCGAACTGATGGCAAAGTACATCCAGAACGAGCCGCCCGCCCCGCCGGAAATGTCCATGGAGCAGATGCGCGGATTCTGGAAGGTGCTGGTTGCCCCCGAAGACCGTCCGAGCGAGCCGCAGCACACCCGCAACTGGGAAAATTTCTTTGCCGTTACGCTGCGGGATGCCGGTAAGGTGGTGGTGATTGATGGGGATACCTACGAGGTGGCAGCCACGCTCAACACTGGTTATGCGGTGCACATTTCGCGCATGTCGGCCACCGGCCGGTATGTGTACACCATCGGGCGGGACGGCAAAACCGCGCTGATTGACCTGTGGAGCAACCCGCCGGCGGTGGTTGCCGAGGTGAAGACCTGCTACGACGCCCGCTCGGTGGAGGTGAGCAAGTACAACGGCCCGGAAGGCGATTTTACCGACCGCTATGCGATTGTCGGCTGCTACTGGCCGCCCCATTTTGTGATTGTGGACGGGTTGACGCTGGAACCGCTCAAAGTGGTCAGCACGCGCAGTTATACCTACGATACGCAGGAATATCACCCCGAGCCGCGCGTTGCCAGCATTGTGGCTTCGCATTTCAGCCCCAAGTGGGTGGTCAACGTCAAGGAAACCGGCCAGATCTGGCTGGTGGACTACACCGATGTGCAGAATCCGGCCATCAAAATGCTCAACGCCGAGCGCTTCCTGCACGATGGCGGCTGGGATGCCAGCGGGCGTTACTTCCTGGTGGCGGCCAATAATGCCAACAAAATTGTGGTGCTGGATGTGCAGGAGGAAAAGGTGGCCGCCATCGTCGAGACCGAGAAAATCCCCCACCCGGGGCGCGGCGCCAACTGGATTGATCCGGTTTACGGGCCGGTGTGGAGCACTTCGCACCTGGGCGAAGGTGCGCTGGTTGCCATCGGCACGGACCCGGTCAATCACCCCGAATACGCCTGGAAGGTGGTGCGCACCATCCCCCTGCCCGGCGCCGGTTCGCTGTTTCTCAAAACCCATCCCAACAGCCCGTGGATCTGGGTGGACCACACCCTCAACCCGGACGAGGAAATTCAACGCACGGTGTGCGTGATTGCCAAGGCCAACCCGGTGGAGCCTTACAAATGCTGGCAGGTGGCCGACTACGGGCGGGCGGTGCATTTTGAGTACAACCTGCAGGGCACACAGGTGTGGGTGAGCGTGTGGGGGCGCGCCGATGACCCCGGCCGGACGGGTGAGATTGTGGTCTATGATGACAAGACGCTGGAAGAGATTGCCCGCATTCCCAATCTGGTCACGCCGACCGGCAAGTTCAATGTGTATAACACGGTGAAAGATATTTATTAAGCCACCTTCATCACCCCCCTTCCCCGCAGAGGCGTGCGGTGAAGTTGACACTGACGAGGCGCAAAGCGGTTTACATTTCCCGCCCCCCTTCCCCGCAGAGGCACGCGGTGAAGTTGACACTGACGAGGCGCAAAGCGGTTTACATTTCCCGCCCCCCTTCCCCGCAGAGGCACGCGGTGAAGTTGACACTGACGAGGCGCAAAGCGGTTTACATTTCCCGCCCCCCTTCCCCGCAGAGGCGTGCGGTGAAGTTGACACTCACGAGGCGCCAAGCGGTTTACATTCCCCGCCCCCCTTCCCCGCAGAGGCACGCATTGAGCGGCTAAGGCAGCCTTACGGGGAAGGGGGGCTACGGGGGGTTGGGGCGAGCGGATGGGTTGTTTTCCGCAGCCTTATGGTAGTGGGTGGGTTGCGGGCCATGACGGCCGCAAGAAATTATGGAATGACTTGAGCGGGAGGACCCCCTCCCGGCCTCCCCCAAAATCGCCCCGGCGATTTTGGGGGAGGTGTGCTGGGGGTGGATTAAGCAGCGGTTTGCTCATCTTCCAGCGCCAGACGGATGGCTTCCAGCACGGCGGGCAGTTCGTTTTCGATCTGGTGATTCCAGAACCGCAGGACGCGGTAGCCTTGTGCCTGGAGTGCCCGCGTTCGCCGGCCGTCTTCACTTTCCTGTTCCAGATGTTGACCGCCGTCCACTTCGATAACGAGCCGGCGGCGCGGGGCGCAAAAATCCACGATGAAATTGCCGATGGGATGTTGGGCGCGGAAATGCACGCCGAAGAAGCGGTGAGCGCGCAGGTGCGCCCACAGACGCCGTTCGGCGGGGGTGAGGTTTTTTCGCAGGGTCTTTGCCCGCTGGCGGGTGAGTGAGGGGGTGCGGGGCATGACGGCGGCAAGAAGTTATGGAATGACTTGAGCGGGAGGACCCCCTCCCGGCCTCCCCCAAAATCGCCCCGGCGATTTTGGGGGAGGTGTGGTGGGGGTGGATTAAGCAGCGGTTTGCTCATCTTCCAGCGCCAGACGGATGGCTTCCAGCACGGCGGGCAGTTCGTTTTCGATCTGGTGATTCCAGAACCGCAGGACGCGGTAGCCTTGTGCCTGGAGTGCCCGCGTTCGCCGGCCGTCTTCACTTTCCTGTTCCAGATGTTGACCGCCGTCCACTTCGATAACGAGCCGGCGGCGCGGGGCGCAAAAATCCACGATGAAATTGCCGATGGGATGTTGGGCGCGGAAATGCACGCCGAAGAAGCGGTGAGCGCGCAGGTGCGCCCACAGACGCCGTTCGGCGGGGGTGAGGTTTTTTCGCAGGGTTTTTGCCCGCTGACGGGTGAGTGAGGGGGTGCGGGGCATGACGGCGGCAAGAAGTTATGGAATGACTTGAGCGGGAGGACCCCCTCCCGGCCTCCCCCAAAATCGCCCCGGCGATTTTGGGGGAGGTGTGGTGGGGGCATTTTTCACCTGCCCTTACGGGCATTGATTGATTCGGACTGTGAGCGAAGGTTTCCACCTGTATAACGGCCCGGATTAGTCTTAATGCCCTTACGGGCATTGATTGATTCGGACATATGTTTCGGCGATTGTTGTGAACCAAGGTAGTGATCAGTCTTAATGCCCTTACGGGCATTGATTGATTCGGACCTTTAACAACCGGCCCGCGTGCAGGCCAAGGCAGCGTGCGTCTTAATGCCCTTACGGGCATTGATTGATTCGGACTGTTGCTGTTTTTACTTCGTCGTCAGAGTACATCTCTGGGTCTTAATGCCCTTACGAGCATTGATTGATTCGGACTACACCCGACTTGAAACCGTCACCGACCATGGCGGTTACTGTCTTAATGCCCTTACGGGCATTGATTGATTCGGACCAATTCTGTTTTGGCCGCCAAGGCGGCGGCAGAAGCATTGTCTTAATGCCCTTACGGGCATTGATTGATTCGGACAGGTGCAATCATGATTGCGGTACGCGTTCCTTTAATTGTTGTCTTAATGCCCTTACGGGCATTGATTGATTCGGACGCAGGTGGATGAAGAGGTCAAATACACTCCGGACTATGTGTCTTAATGCCCTTACGGGCATTGATTGATTCGGACTTTTCCGTGTGCTTTTGATGTAGAGGTTGCCAGCTGCAAAGTCTTAATGCCCTTACGGGCATTGATTGATTCGTACAAAACGCTCACTTTTTGCGAGCGCGAGCCATCTTTCTGTCTTAATGCCCTTACGGGCATTGATTGATTCGGACTTACCGATGAGGGCGTTGCCCTCGCCGTCCTCATGTTGTCTTAATGCCCTTACGGGCATTGATTGATTCGGACAGAGGTCGAATACGACAAGGTGCGCGGCACCGTCAGTCTTAATGCCCTTACGGGCATTGATTGATTCGGACAATTGCCGCCGCCGGGTTCCCTTCGCTGGGAGCCCAAATGTCTTAATGCCCTTACGGGCATTGATTGATTCGGACACGCCGTAGTGGTCGGCCGGGTGTACGCCGGGACTGTCTTAATGCCCTTACGGGCATTGATTGATTCGGACTATGATGGGGGTAAGACATTCACTCGTCAAGATTAGTCTTAATGCCCTTACGGGCATTGATTGATTCGGACAATGTGCATAACTTGTATGCACATAATGTCCTGACTGAGGAGTCTTAATGCCCTTACGGGCATTGATTGATTCGGACTACATTCGTTTTCCGATTGCCTTGATTGGAACGGTTGAACTGGGTCTTAATGCCCTTACGGGCATTGATTGATTCGGACAAGCCGCGTATGTCGAGTGGAAACCTCAACATTCTCTGTCTTAATGCCCTTACGGGCATTGATTGATTCGGACCAAAAAGGAGAAAGATGATCAGGAAAAATGGCGATCTGTCTTAATGCCCTTACGGGCATTGATTGATTCGGACACAGGGTCGTGGTAACGGCGGACAAGATCTTCTTCGAAACGGTCTTAATGCCCTTACGGGCATTAATTGATTCGGACTGCGGTTTCGTTTCATCCATATTTTGATATTTTTATCATTTTTTCCGCAATTCCTGGTTTCATTTTACATCCAATCTCCTTCTTTTTCAAGCCTTTACGGCAAACTGTTATTTAAACTTGAAAGTTGGACAGTTTAAAGCTGAAAAGTGGACAGGGAGATTCCTTAAGATTTGAAGATATAAAGTTGAAAAGTGGACAGTTGTGGTAAAAGGGAAGGCAAAAATGAGGTCACTATGGCACAACTCCACAAGAAATTTAGCGATGAGCAAGTGAAAGCAATTCTAAAAAACTATCT
>Ga0308390_1000828_pt1 | contig 21218 bp, 14 predicted proteins | sample Hotspr2Sample149_FD_202358 | JGI IMG/M metagenome (GOLD analysis project Ga0308390, IMG submission 202358) | Hot spring phototrophic mat microbial communities from Mushroom Spring, Yellowstone National Park, Wyoming, United States - 20040719_149 ...
TCATTTATATTAACCTCATATAAGATTAAAATTAATCCGGAATACATTGAAAATAAAAGAATGGATTATAAAGAAATTTTAAATTCAATATATCCTAAACTTACTCCGATATATGAGCTTTTTGAAGAATATTTTTCAATTGTAAATACTTTAAAAGAGATAAAAAATGATAAATTGATGAGTGAAATAGAAAAATATAACAGGATAACAGCATTAGAATCAAAAAGAAGTAAAATAGGTTTTGAAGCAAGGAATAACACTTTAAATTTTTTATCTGAAATAAAGCAATATTTTGATAGATTTATAAATGATTATAATACTGAAAAGAAGTTAATTGATAACGCTGAAGAGGTTTTACATTTTGATAAAGAAGTTGAAGGAGAAAAGAAAGTTGAAAACAAAAAAGTTATAGAAGCAATTATTGAGGCTGATGCATTTATAAGTGCATTTATATATAGACTTGAAGAAGGCGGTGACCTATCCGGAATTTCAATTGAGGTTAAAAGTATTGATATACCAAGATTAATAACAGAGGAATCCAAGGAAAAGAAAAGTTTTTTAGATGAATTATCAGAAGTTGTGAAAAAATAAAAAAAATTTTTAAAATTTTTTAAAAAAGAGGTAAAATTGAAAGAGGCGTTATATTATAAAAAACTTGATAACGAAAGAGTTCAATGTCTTCTATGCCCGCATAATTGTATAATAAATGAAGGGAGTGTTGGAATTTGTGGAATAAGAAGGAATAAAAATGGTATTCTTTATGCGGAAAGTTATGGGAAAGTTTCAGCAGTTGCAATTGACCCCATAGAAAAAAAACCATTATATCATTTCTATCCTGGAAGTGGCGTCCTATCCTTTGGAACAGTTGGTTGTAATTTTAAATGTCCTTATTGCCAAAACTGGCATATTTCACAGAATGTAAATTATCCAACAGAATTTTTAACACCAGAAGAAGCCATTGAAATTGCAATTAAAAATAAGACTAATTTAATTTCTTATACTTACTCAGAACCTTTAATTTGGTATGAATGGGTATTAGAAACTTCAAAATTAGCCAAGAAAAAGGATTTTAAAAATATTCTTGTTACCAATGGTTATATAAATCTTGACCCATTAAAGGAGATTGTAAAATATACAGACGCAGCAAATATTGATGTTAAGGCATTCAATCAAGATTTTTATACTAAATTGTGCAAAGCTAAACTAGAACCTGTTTTAAAAAATGTTGAATACCTTTTTGACAAGATTCATATAGAATTAACAATGTTAATAATTCCGGGTTGGAATGACAAATTAGATGAAATAGAAAAATTTTGTAAATGGGTTGGTTCACTTTCAAAAGATATTCCTGTCCATTTTTCAAGGTATTTTCCACAATATAAATTTGATGAACCTCCTACTGAAATTGAAACTTTAAAGAAAGCATATGAAATTGGTAAAAGTTTTTTAAATTATGTTTATCTTGGAAATGTCTATGTAAAGGATACTGATAATACATATTGTCCAAATTGTAATAAGTTACTTATAAAAAGAGCAGGTTATTTTACTGAAATTGTGGGACTTGACGGTAATTTATGCAAAAAGTGTAAAACCAAAATTAAAATTGTAATTTAAACTTCTATTATGAATTTATTCTTAGTATCTTTTTACGCAACATTAAAGATTTTTATTTTTATAGTTGCTGGATATTTTTTATTTAAATTAAAATATTTTAAAAAATTATATTCTATTTTGTTATTTTATACAGTTAATATTGCTATTCCTGTTTTAATACTCTATAGGTTTTCAACTACATTTAATTTAGTTATGTTAAAAAAATCTATTTTACTTCCAATTTATGGTTTTATACTTATAGTATTGGGTTATTTTATAGGCAAAAAATTATCAAATATTTTAAATCTACCTTTAGATAAAAAAAATTATTTTATATCTTCACTTATGTTTAGCAATTGTGGATATTATCCGCTACCACTTTTTCAAACAATTTTTCAAGGCGAAGATATTGCTTTGGCACAAATTTATATATTTTTCTTTGGTTTTATTTATACAACACTTATTTGGTCGTGGGGATTAAATATTATTACAAATAAAAATTTTGAAAAGATTGGAAGGTTTAAATTCTCTGTGCCATTTTATGCAATTATAATTGGTATATTACTTTCATTTATAAATATTAAAAAATTTTTATTACCTGAAATAGAATATATTGTTAAAATTATTTCTGAAAGTGGAATGATATTGATTTTAATTTTGATGGGTGGTGGATTGTCAGATGTAAAATTAAAAAATATAAAAATTGGAACGGCTGTTATTATCGTAACATTATTCAGATTAATTTTTTTGCCATTAATAGCAATTCCTTTTATATATTTTATGAAATTTGATTTGATTTTTAGAACTGTTCTTTTAGTAGAAACAGGCGTGCCTGTGGCAGTTAATATAGTTATTATATCTCAAAAGTATAATAAAAATTCAAAAATAGAATTTTTATTCTCTATAATTGTTTTAAATTACCTTGCTTCTATTTTTACAGTTCCAATTTTAATATTTGTTGCACAAAATATTTTATGATTTTAAAAATATTTTCTATACTGGTTACATTTTTAAAAATTTCTTTTGGAAGTAATATTGGGGTATGTGGACATTCAGTATTTTTAGAAAGAGAAAAAATTCTTGATGATTTAATAATAAATTTAAATAATAATTCAAATTTTTCAAAAATAATAATTGATAATTTTGGTTATAGCGGTATTGAAAATTTAATAAGATATAGAGAACCATCTCTTATCCATATTTATAAATATCTTTTAAGTTCAACTAATTTTTATGTTAAGTTTAAATCTATATATGGGATAGGCAATATTGAGAATTATTATTCTGATGAAATTATTAATAAGCTAATAAAAATTTATTCTATAGAAACCAATTTACTTTTAAAAGATATGATAATTTCAACCTTAGGCAGATTAAAAAGAAGTAAAGTTTTGAATGAATTAGAAAAATTTAATAAAGTAGAGACAAATATTTATATAAAGAATTCAATTATTCATTCAATTAAAATCTTAAAAAACGAGGTTAAAGAAAATTTTGAAAATTTTAATTATGGTGAAATTAATGAACCTTTAAAAAAATTTTTATATTATAAAAAAGGAGATAAAATTGATAATTATAAAGAAATTTATTCATTAGTTTATTTATATGAAAAAGATATACCTACATCATTTGAATTTATCCCACCAATAATAGAATATTATCGTGAATTGATATTCAATACAGAACGCTTATCTTATGGAGTTGGTAGAGATATAGTTCATACAGGAGATGACTGCGGTTGGTTTAGAGAAGGAAGTTCTGTTTATGCTATTGGGGATGGCATTGTGCGTTTAATTCATCATTCACCTGATTGGGGATTCCTTGTTTTAATTGAACATAAATTAGAAAATGGAGATTATATATGTTCAATATATGGGCATTTATCAAAGCGGATTTATATTAAACCTGGTGATATTGTAAAAATTGGTCAAAAAATAGGTGAGATAGGGTTATCATATAGTGTAGAAAATGGTGGATATGGAGCGCATCTTCATTTTGGTATAAGTAAAGGCAGATGGCTAAAGTCTGGTTTAAATTTGGGACAAAATTTAATGATTACAACAGAAGATGGTGAAATTAAGAAAGTAAAAGAATACAAAATAAATCCTAATTCAATAGAAATAACTTACGAAAATGGTATAAAAATTTTATTAGAGCAAGAAAATTTTAATCTTTCAAATTATCTTTTTTGGTTGAAAGGTTATACATTTTCAAAGGATATTGAAAGGGTATGGCTAAATCCTGTTGAATTTTTAAAAAATTTTAAAAAATAACTTTAGTAAAGTAGAAATTTTAAAATATTTTTTTGCCACTTTTTTCAAGATAATTTTTAATACTTTTAACAAAAATTTTAGATATTATAGGGTCAAATTGTTTACCTGCATTTTTTTTAATTATATTTAATGCTTTTTCATACGGAAGCGATTTTTTATATGGTCTTTCTGACACCATAGCATCAAATGCATCAGCAATAGAAATTATTCTTGCGTATAATGGTATTTTACCGTCTTTAAGACCATCTGGGTAACCTGGGAACTTACCTGAAGTTTTTCCATCCCATCTTTCGTGATGATGCCGGACAGCAAGTAAAATTTCTTCAGGTAAATCAAGTTCTTTCAATAAATTGTAACCTCTTACAGGATGAAATCTCATTATTTTAAATTCAAATTTATCAAGTTTTTTATTTGATTCTAAAATTGAATCTTCAACAAATATTTTACCAATATCGTGAATTATAGCAGCAGTCCATAGATAAGGAATTTCTTCTGATGAGATTATTTTTTCTTTTACTAAGTCTTCGCTTATTATATGAACCAATCTTTGAACTCTTGAAGAATGAAGCATAGTAATTTGGTCTTTCTTTTCCATAATTTCAATAAGTGTTGGTATCACAAAAACATCAATTGTTTTATTTTCTTTTTTTTTCATATTTTTATTTTAGAAGTTCAAGTTGTTCTGAATTTGAATATTTTATATTTAAGTGTTGATAAGCCAATTTAGTTGCTACTCTTCCGCGTGGAGTTCTTTTTATAAATCCATTTTGTATAAGGAAAGGTTCATAAACATCTTCAATGGTTTGAGGGTCTTCCTGCAGTGAAACAGATAAAGTTTCAAGTCCAACTGGTCCGCCATTGAATTTATTTATAATTGTTAGTAACAAATTTCTATCCATTGTATCAAGTCCCATATTATCAACTTCTAATTTTTGTAAGGCGAATATGGTGATTTCTTTTGTAATTTTTCCATTTCCATGAATTTGGGCGAAATCTCTAATTCTTTTTACAAGTCTATTCACTATTCTTGGTGTCCCTCTTGCTCTTTTTGCAATTTCAATTTTACTTTCTTCATCAATTGGTATATTTAATATTTTAGCTGTTCTTTCAACAATTTGAGCCAATTCTTCATAAGAATAAAACTCAAATCTATGAACAATTCCAAATCTTGCTCTAAGTGGCGATGTTATAAGTCCTGTTCTGGTTGTTGCGCCTATTAAAGTAAAAGGGTTCAATGAAATTTTTATAGCGCGGGCAGCTGGTCCTTGACCAATTATAATATCAATTTTAAAATCTTCCATTGCCTGATATAATATTTCCTCAATTGAAGGATGTAATCTATGAATCTCATCAATAAATAGCACATCAAATTTTGAAAGATTTGTAAGAATAGCTGCAATGTCTCCTGTTTTTTCAATAGCTGGCGCTGATACACTTTTAATATTAACATTTAGTTCGTTTGCTATTATATAAGCAAGAGTTGTTTTGCCCAGTCCTGGTGGACCGGAAAGTAATAAATGGTCAAGTGGTTCTTTTCTTTTTTTAGCAGCTTTTATAAAAACAGATAAATTTTCTTTTAACGATTTCTGCCCAATAAATTCATTTAAAGTCTTTGGTCTCAATGAAATCTCATCCTTATCATAAGGCGAAATTCCAGGCGATGTTATACTATTCTTTTTCATAACTTACTCAACTTTTTTAAAGCTTCTTTTATTAAATCTTCTATTGTAGTTTTAGAATCTATTGAGATTTCTTTTAATGCTTCCATTATTTCCTTTTGAGAATAACCAAGATTTTCAAGTGCTATAAGTGCATCATTTTTCAATTTATAAAAATTATCACCTTTTAATGAATTTTCGCTCTCCTTTAAAAATTTTTTTATTTTTTCTTTTAAATCAAAAATAAGTTTTTCAGCTCTTTTTAAACCAATTCCAGATATTGAAGTTAAAATTTTAGGATTTTGCATTAGAACAGCTTCCTGTAAATTTTTTGTATCAATATTTGAAAGAATAGTTAATGCAAGTTGAGGACCCACCCCAGAAACTGAAAGTAACAATTTAAACATATTTCTTTCTTCTTCTGATTTAAAGCCAAATAATTTAAGAATATCTTCTTTATGTAAAGTAAAAACAAATAGAGTATCAATTTCACCTTCATTTTTTAATTTTTTATAAGTAATAAAAGAAGTATAAATTTCATATCCTATTCCATTGTTAAGAATAACAACATAATTAGGTTCTTTTTTTATTATTTTACCTTCAATAAAAGATATCATAAATTAGCATTAATAATATTATTAAATTTTAAAGAATTTAAATGGCACATACAGAGTGCTATAGCGTCTGCCGCATCATCAGGCTTGGGCGTTTCTTTCAATTTTAATAAAATTTTTATCATATTTTGAACTTGAGTTTTTGATGCATTTCCATATCCTGTTATAGATTGCTTTACTTGAAGTGGTGTATAATCAAAAATTTTAATCTTATTCTTTATTAAAGTAAGAATTATGGAACCTCTTACCTGTGCTACCTCCATTGCAGTTTTCTTATTATTATAAAAAAAAATTTTCTCAATTCCAGCTTCCCGAGGTTTATATTTTTGAATTATTCTCTCAATCTTCATATTTATCTCTTTTATCTTTTCAGGAAAATTTTTATTAGATGCTTTTATAACACCAAATTTTACAAGATTAATTTTATTATTATTAAAATCCATAATAGCAAAACCAGTAATAGATACCCCGGGGTCTATTCCAATTATACGCATTTTAAATTTAAATTATAAACCTTCAAATGCCTCATCAGGAATATCAGCATTTGAATAAACTTGCTGAACATCGTCGTGGTCTTCTAATGCCATTAATAATTTTGCTATCTGCTGTGCCTCTTTCATATCAGTAACTTTAACATAAGTTTGAGGAACCATACTAATTTCAGCAGATTCAATTTTAATGTTATTATTAATTAAAGCATTTTTAACATTCTCAAATTTATCAGGGTCAACAGTTATTTCATAATTTTTTTCATCTGAACTAATATCATTTGCCCCTGCTTCAACTACAATATTAAATAATTTCTCTTCATCAATTTGATTCTTATCTATTATTATAACTCCTTTTCTGTGGAACATCCAAGATACACAACCATTCTCACCTAAATTTCCTCCATTCTTAGAAAAAATTGTCCTGAGTTCAGAAGTAGTTCTTTTTTTATTATCTGTTAACGAAGTAACCATAATAGCAGTTCCACCCGGTCCATAACCTTCATAAACTGCTTCTTCATATTTAACCCCTTCAAGTTCACCTGTTCCTCTCTTAATAGCTCGTTCAATATTTTCAGATGGCATATTAACACTTTTTGCATGTTGAATGGCTATTCTTAGACGAGGATTGGCTTCAGGGTCACCTCCACCAATTCTGGCAGCTGTTATAAGCTCCCGTATAATTTTATTAAACATCTTACCTTTTTTGGCATCAACTATTGCTTTTTTGTGTCTTATAGAATGCCACTTTGAATGTCCTGACATAATTTTAATTTCCTCCGTAAATTTAAATTAAATCTTACTTCAATAAATTATAATATTTTTAATACCAAATGTCAATTTTTTATTTTTAAGTCTATCTTTAATAAAAAAGATTGACTTTAAAAATTAAAATAGTTATTTTATCTAAAAATTTGGGGAGATAATATTTAACTTTTAAAAATTTTAATATGAAAAATTTAAGTTTAAAAAAGGATTTCCCCACAACATCATTATATTTTGAAGAATTTAAAAACAGGAGGAATTTATGGAACTAAAAAACAACAAATATTTTTATTCTGACGCTCAATTAAAAAATGAAATTGAGAGATGTGAATATTGTGAAGATAAACCTTGCACAGCAAATTGCCCTGCTAATTGTTCACCAGCTGATTTTATAAGAGCAGCACTTGTAGGAGAGGTTTCAGATTATAAAAGAGCTGCTGCTTTAATAATGGAAGCCAATCCCTTTGGTGGCACTTGCGGATTAGTCTGCCCTGAATGGCATTGTATGAAAGGATGTGTTAAAAAAATGTTTGACCGTTCTTTAAATATTCCACAAATTCAAGCTGATATAATTGAAAGAGCTGATAAATTAGGAGTATTTCCAAAGTTTGAAAAAATATCTCCAAATGGTAAAAAAATAGCAATAATTGGAGCAGGACCTGCAGGCTTAGCTTCGGCTGCTGTTTTAGCAAGAAAAGGTTATTCCATTGAAATATTTGAAAAAGAAAAAAGAGCAGGTGGATCTTGCAATCTTATACCAAAATCAAGACTCCCTCAATATGTCCTTGAAAGAGATATTAATTTTATTTTAAGTTTAGGTGACATAAAAATAAACTACAAAACCGAAATTAAAAACCCAACTGATTTATTAAATAAAAATTTTGATGCTGTTTTAATTGCTGTTGGACTTCAAAAACCAATTTCGCTTGGAATTAAAAACGAAAATTTATGCTGGTATGGACTTTCTTTTCTAAAAGAACCTTCAAAATATGATGTAAAAAATAAAAATGTTGCAATTATTGGAGGCGGTGCTGTTGCAACTGACTGCGCTGTAGTCTGTAAACAAAAAAAAGCAAAACGAGTTATAATGTTCGCCCTGGAAAAATTAAACGAAATGCCTCTCTCTCAAAGAGAAAAGGATGAAATCTTTAAATATGGTATAGAAATTGAGGGCAGAACAAGAGTTGCAGAAATTTTAGCAGAAAAAAATAAAATAATTGGTCTGAAAACAGTAAAAGTTGACCTAAAAGGGAAAAAATTTAATTTAAAAGATATAGTTGATATTCCAGGAAGTATTTTAACACGAAAAGATATAGATATAGTAATAATTGCGATTGGTGCAAAAAGTGATTTTCAAAAAATTAAACACCCTAAAATTTTTTATGCCGGTGATTTTTTAACAGGACCTTCTACTGTAGTTGAAGCAGTTGCCTCAGGAAAAAATACTGCTGAAAAATTATCATCATACTTAGAAAATAGAAATTTAGAATATGAAATTCTAAACGAAAAAAAGAGTTTTGTCATTATAAAAGGTTACAAACATATTCCAATTTCGCTTGAGACTGATTTTTTTGGAAGAAAGATTTCAACTCCCTTTTTACTTTCTGCTGCTCCTCCTTCTGATGGTTATGACCAAATGAAAAAAGCTTATGAGGCTGGTTGGAGTGGCGGAATTATGAAAACTTCGTTTGATAATGTCCCAATCCATATTCCATCTGAATATATGTTCGTATTTAATAAAGAAACTTATGCAAATTGTGACAATGTTTCAGGACATCAACTTGACAGAGTATGCAAAGAAGTTGAAAAACTTATAAAAGAATATCCTGATAAATTGACTATGGCAAGCACAGGTGGCTCTGTTACAGGAAACGATGAAAATGACAAGAAAGTATGGCAAAGTAATACAAAAAAATTAGAAAATGCAGGTTGTATGGGAATAGAATATAGTTTATCCTGTCCACAGGGTGGAGAAGGAACCGAGGGTGATATTGTTTCACAAAATGCCGCTTTAACCGCTAAAATTGTTGACTGGGTAATGGAAGTTAGTCACCCTGATATTCCTAAACTTTTTAAATTAACAGCTGCGGTTACTTCAATTGAAACTATAATTAATGCTATAAAAGAAGTATTTAATAAATATCCAAACAAGAAAGCCGGTGTTACACTTGCAAATACATTTCCAACTTTAGCTTTCAGATTTATAAAAAAGAAAGAATGGGAGGACGGTGTAATCGTTGGAATGAGTGGTGCTGGGGTCTCTCCTATAAGTTTTTTTACTTTGGCAAAAGCTTGCCCACTCGGTATTGTAATATCGGGTAATGCAGGACCTATGGAATATAAATCCGCTGCACATTTCCTCGCTTTGGGCGTTAATACCGTCCAATTCTGCTCAATCATTCTTAAATACGGTTATAATGTATTCAACGACCTCTGCTCTGGACTCTCACATCTTATGGAATACCGCGGAATAAAATCTATGAAGGAACTTATAGGTAGAGCACAGCCTAATCCAATAACTGATTTTCTGGATTTACCCTCTGAGAAAAAAATTTCAGATGTTAACAAAGATTTATGTGAGCACTGCGGCAATTGTTTAAGATGCCCTTATCTTGCTATAAGCTTTGATGAAAATAAATTTCCTAAAACTGACCCCAAAAAATGTATTGGCTGCAGTCTTTGCGTTCAAAAATGCTTCGCAGGCGCATTATATATGAGAAAAAGAACAAAAGAAGAATTAGAAATGCTATCAGAAAAATAAATAATAAATTGCTTACTTTTATTTTTCTCTGTTGCCTAAAACTCATAAAATATTATCTTTAACTTAAAATGTATATATTCAAAAATTTGCTTGAATTAAATAAAAAAATTTACCTGTCTGGTGTTGACTCTATTTCTAAATTCTCTTTTATAATTTCAAAAATTTTAAATGAATTAAATAAAAAAATTATAATAATAACTGAAAACATTGAAAAAGCAGAAATTATTTCAGAAAGTTTAAATTTATTTTTCAATTCAAACGAAAAAATAATAATTGACAAAATTTTAGAATTAAACGAAAATATCAAAATATTGCCAGAAAATTTATATCAAATTTTTAAAAATGAAAAAAAAATTTATGTCCTACCTTTAGAAACAGCATTGTCAAAAACTATTTCACCCGAAATTTTTAAATCAAAAATTTTAAAAATAAAAAAGAATGAAAACATTGATATTGAAAATATAAAAAAATTTTTAGTTGATTCCGGGTACAAACGAGAAGAAAAAGTTTTTAAAAAAGGCGATTTCTCTATAAGAGGAGATTTAATTGATATTTTTATACCAATTTACGAGTCCCCGTTAAGAATAGAATTATTTGATACTTTAATTGAAAATATCTCTTACTTTTCACCACAAACCCAATCAAATTTAAATTCAATAGAAGAATTTGAATTAATACCCTTTGAAATACCAAATATCAAAGTAAATTCCTCTATATTTGATTATTTCCATCCTGATAATTTTTTATTAATTTTAAAAGAAGAAAATAATTTAAATAAATCAGCAAATGAAATATTTTATAAATATGAAAACATTTATAACGAAAATTTAGAAACCAACAATAAAACAATTTCACCTGAAAATTTTTTATTATACAAAGAAGAATATCTAAATAAAATCTCAAAATTTGATACAATATCAATTCAAATCACGCCAATTGAAAATTCCTTTTTCTTAAAATTTAAAGAGATAAAATTTAACATAAATGATGAAATCTCTTTTGACGAAATAAATAAACTTATTAAAAAAGGATTTAAAGTAACTTTTGTTAGTCAAGATAATGAAAAATTTAAAATATTAAAAGAGAAAATAGAAGGACTAAATTTTAAAAAAGGATTAATAGATAAAAGTTTTTTATCATTTAATTTCAAAGAAATATACATAAAAGATGAAAAAGAAAAAAATGAAATTGAAGAAAAAATTAAAGAATCACTTTTAATTCATAACTTATTTAAAGAGAATGAAAATTTAAATGAAGGTGACTATGTTGTTCATATTGAAAACGGCATAGGGATTTATCGCGGATTTAAACATATAGAAAGTGAACAATTAAAAGGAGATTTTATTGAAATTGAATATGCTAACAGAACATCACTTCTTTTGCCGGCTGATAAAATTAATTATATCCATAAATATATTGGAGATAGCGAAACGCCACCTGAACTTTCAGTTCTCGGCAGCAATAAATTTAAAAATATTAAAAGGCAAGTAGAAAAATCAATTGAAAATGTTGCAATTGAACTTTTAAAAATCTACGCAATTAGAAATAAATATTCCGGATTTAAATTCCCACCAGATAATGAATGGCAAAAAAAATTTGAATCTGAATTTCCTTATAATGAAACCGAAGACCAAAAAAAAGCTATTTTAGAAATTAAAAAAGATATGGAATCTGAAAAGCCAATGGATAGACTTATATGCGGTGACCCAGGTTATGGTAAAACTGAACTTGCTATGAGAGCAGCCTTTAAAGCAGTATTCGCCGGCAAACAAGTGGCAGTTTTATGCCCAACAACTATCCTCGCTTACCAGCATTTCCAAAATTTTAAAGAAAGATTTAAAAATTATCCTGTAAAAATTGAATTGCTATCAAGATTTACAACAGAAAGTAAAACTAAAAAAATATTAAATGAACTATCTCAAGGAAAAATTGATATTATAATCGGAACTCATAAAATTCTTCAGGATAATGTTAAATTCTCAAACCTCGGTCTTTTAATAATAGATGAAGAACAAAGATTTGGAGTATTGCAGAAAGAAAAATTAAAAAAAATTAGAGCTACTATTGATGTATTAACTTTATCCGCAACCCCTATACCAAGAACTCTTTATATGTCCTTAACAGGAATTAGAGATATTTCAATTGTAAATACTCCACCAGAAGGTAGAAAACCAATTATAACAAAAATCGTAAAATTCTCACCTGATATTATAAAAATGGCAATAAAAAATGAATTAAATAGAAATGGACAGGTCTTCTTTATTCATAATAGAGTCCAATCAATTGAGGCTATGACTAATTATATTAAAAAAATTTTACCTGAAATAAATATAACCTATGTCCACGGTCAAATGGATGAAAATGAACTTGAAATTAAAATCTTAGAGTTCCTTGATAAAAAATATGATGTTCTTGTCTGCACCAATATAATTGAAACCGGCATAGATATTCCTAATGTAAATACAATTTTAATAAACAGAGCTGATTGCTTTGGATTGGCAACTCTTTATCAATTAAGAGGTAGAGTTGGACGCTCTGATAAAGAAGCTTACGCTTATTTTTTAATTCCTTCCGAAGATGCTATAACTGAAACAGCTAAAAAAAGACTTTTAACTATATTTGAATACTCAGATTTATCAGCAGGGTATAATATATCATTAAGAGACCTTGAAATAAGAGGAGCCGGTAATATATTCGGAGTCCAACAACACGGGAATATACTTGCCGTCGGATTAAAATTATACTCAGAAATCTTAAAAAAAACTATTAAAAAATTAAAAGGATTAGAAATAGAAGAAGAAATTGAACCAGAAATAGATATAGAACAAATAGCTTATATCCCAAATTCTATAATACCTTCAGACCTTCTAAAAATGGAAATCTATAAAAAATTAAATTCCTGTAAAACTGAAGAACAACTTATTAAACTTAAAAATAGTATATCAAATAGATTTGAAATTAATAACCCTTACTTTGAAAATTTGTTTAAACTACACTTAATAAAATTGTTATCTAAAAAACTTAAAATAAAAAAAATTAAAAAAATAATAGATAAAAAATATGAAGCAGTAATAAAAATAGAATTCAAGTCATTAAACGAAAATTTTAAAATTTCTATAAAAAATCAATTTAAAAATGTAAATTTTGATAATAATAATTTAATTATATCTCTTGAAAAAACTAATTTATTAGAAAATTTAGAATTATTTCTTAAAAGCATAATTTCAGCTTTAAAAATTTAAAAGCTTGCTTTTTATTTTTTCTTTTATATATTTAATTTTGCAAATCTGAACAAAAGGAGGCAAAAATGAAATTTGAAAAAAAGCATTTAATCTATCTTTTCATAAGTGTTTTAACCTCAATATTAGTTATACTCATTTACGAGTATACAATATTTTTACGCGGTTTAGAATTGGGTTCGCTTGACCATATGTTTTATATGAGAAATGAACCCCCTACCGAAGGAATTGTTAGTAAAAATCCAAGACTTAATGAAAATATAATTATAATAGGGATAGATGAACAAGCAATTCAAAAATTTGGACGCTGGCCATGGAAAAGAACAGTCCACGCTAATTTTCTAAAATTTCTTTCTAAAGCAAAACCCAAAGCTGTATTCTTTGATGTCTTTTTTACAGAATATTCAGATAATAAAAACGAAGATGCAATATTCTTTCAAGAAATAAAAAATTTTACAAAAAATAATAAATTATTTTTTGATTACCCCTTCTCAATTCAATCTGAAAAATTAGACCTTTCGTTAGTAAAAGATAGATATGATTTATTAAAAAAATTTGCCTTACCTCTTCCCCATAATTCTATTTATTTAAAAAATTATAATTACGCTGCTATTCCTGTAGCGGAAGTTTTACAATCTGCAACAGGCGTAGGACACGCTGTAATTGAAGAAGACTCTGATACTAAATACAGAAGAATGCCTTTGTTTGTTAAATTTAATAATGAATTGTATCCTCAAGTAGTCACACTAATCGCTATGAATTATTGGAATGTCCAAAAAAATGATGTTGAAATAAAATTGGGTGAGTATATAAAATTTAAAAATGCAAAAATTAGAATCCCTATAAAAGATGAATTCGGTGATGTAGTTGATTATAAAATTAAAACAAGTGATATAAAAGTTCCAATAGATGAAGAATGTAAAATGTTAATAAACTATTGTGGCTGGCCTGGTGAATTTAAGGCACAAAATCAATATTTTTCTTATAAGGATGTATTTGAAATGCCAGCTGAATTTTTTAAAGATAAAATCTTATTCGTCGGAATGTATGCTCAAGGTATAGCACACGATGTTTGGCCATCTCCACATGGTATTATGTATGGACTTGAACATAACGCTAACGCCTTTAATACTTTGATTCAACAGGATTTCTTAAGCTATGTCCCCCAAAAAATAAATATATTAATTATCCTCGCTATAGGTTTAATATTAGGACTTGTTTTCCCAAGAATTAAAATATGGCAAAGTATATTATTCATCCTGCTGCTAATAATTGCTTTATATATTGTTGCAGTTGTCGTCCTTTTTAGTAAATATAATAAAATAATTATGCTTTCAACCCCTATTATCGCTATAATTTTGTGCTATATAAGCATATTAATTTATAGAATATTAACAGAAGAAAAAGAAAAGGCATTTATAAAGAAAAGATTTTCAAATTATGTTTCACCTGCTGTTGTAGAAGAACTTTTGAAAAATCCAAAAGCTCTACAATTGGGTGGAGAAGATAGAATTTTAACAGTATTCTTTTCAGATGTTCGGTCATTTACTACTATTTCAGAACAACTTGGTGAACCTCAAAAATTAGTAGCCCTATTAAACGAATACCTTTCAGCGATGACAGAAATAATTATAAAATATAATGGAACTTTAGATAAATATGTTGGAGATGAAATAATGGCTTTTTGGGGTGCACCTGTCCCACAACCTGACCATGCAATTCTGGCATGTAAATCATCTCTTGCTCAAGTAAAATACTTAAAAGAAGTCCTCTACCCAAAATGGGAAAAAGAAGGTAAACCATTGTTAAAAATAGGAATCGGTATAAATACAGGTAAAATGACAGTCGGAAATATGGGCTCACCTAATAGAATGGATTATACACTTATGGGCGATGAAGTCAACCTCGGCTCAAGACTTGAAGGAACTAATAAAGTTTATGGAACAACAATAATTATTAGTGAATCAACCTATGAACAGGTAAAAGATAAAGTAATAGCACGCGAACTTGATATAATAAGAGTTAAAGGAAAAACAAAACCAGTTAGAATATTTGAACTAATTGATTTAAAAGACGAAGAAGTTACTTACTAAATTTTAACAATGAAAAAAAATTTTTTACTTAAATTTTTAGAATATTTATCACAACCACCATCAAATAATTTTCAAATTCAACTTATAAAATTTTTAAACTCTTTATCAATTTTTGTTGAATCAAAATTAACTATACTATTTATCCAGGAAAAAAATAGTAAAATTAATTATATTTTAACTTATCCTAATAAGTATAAAAAAATATTTAAAACTCAATTTGATAAAAGTTTTCTAATAAAATATTTTAAAAAAAATAAAAAAGACATTGAAATAAAAAAACTATCCCAATTAAAAGAAAACATTGAGGCAACTCTTATTAACAGCCATTACATCGCTATTATCCCTTTAGAAATAGAATCACTAAATTTTGAAGGTGTCATTGAATTCCTTTTAAATGAAAATAATATCCCTGAAAATAATGAACTTTCAAGTTTAAAAACAATAATCCAAAATTATATTAATAACCTTTTAAATTTTTCTTTTAATTCAAAAAAAATTGACGAATTTACAAAATTAATTGAAATCTCCAATATTTTAAATTCTACACTTAATATTGACCTGTTAATTGATAAAATAATTGGTGAAGCAAGAAAAGTAATGCAAACAGAAGGATGCTCTTTAATGTTAATTGACCCAAATACAAACGAACTCGCCTTTAAAACTGTTCATGGAAAAAAAAGAGAAATAATAAAAGAATTCAAAATTCCAGCAGGAAAAGGTATAGCTGGATTTATTGCTCAAACAGGTGAATCTGTAATTGTCAATGATGTTAGAAAAGACCCAAGATTTTATATCCAAACAGATTTAAAGTCTGGTTTTAAAACAAAAAATTTATTAGGTGTCCCATTAAAAGTTCAAGATAAAATTATTGGTGTAATTGAAGCTGTAAATAAAAAAGAAGATTTTAATAAAGATGATTTAAAATTTTTTCAAGCATTGGCTAACCAAGCTTCTATAGCAATACAAAATGCACAATTATATTCAGAACTCCGCTCACTTTTCTTAAATACCATTCGCTCAATTGTTAATGCCATTGATGCTAAAGACCCATATACCAAAGGTCATTCTGAAAGAGTTACTAAATATAGTGTCTTGCTTGCTAAACATTTAAAATTGCAACAAAATATTATTGAATCTGTTCAACTCGCCTCGCTTTTACACGATGTTGGTAAAATCGGTATTGATGAAAAAATATTAAGAAAACCCAGTAAACTTACTGACGAGGAATATAATGAGATAAAAAAACATCCTGTAATAGGTGAAAATATTTTAAAACCAATTGAATCTTTAAAAGAAATTTTACCCGCAATACGACATCATCACGAAAGATGGGATGGTAGAGGTTATCCTGATAATTTAAAAGAAAATCAAATACCTTTTATAGCAAGAATAATAGCATTGGCTGATACTTATGATGCAATCACTTCTGATAGACCATATAGAAAAGGAAAAGATAAAGAATATGCAATATACGAAATTAAGAGATGTAGTGGATTACAATTTGACCCTTATCTTGTAAAAAAATTTATTGATATTATAAAAAATGATTAAATTTTATTGGAGGTATTTTTATGGAAGAAAAGAAATGGTATGAAAGAACAGACAAAGAAAGAATCCCGGAAGAACCAAAAAAAGAAATTGAAAAAACACTTTGGGAGAAATGTCCTGAATGCCAAAAAATGATTTATGAAGAGGAACTCGTAAATAATCTATATGTCTGCCCATATTGCGATTACCATTTTAGAATTTCTGCATGGCAAAGAATAAATATTTTGTTTGATAAAAATAGTTTCCGAGAAATTGATAAAAATATTGAAAGCTCTAACCCTCTGGAATTCCAAGATTTAACTTCTAATTATAGTGATAAATTAAAAGAAACAATGGAAAAAACTAAATTAAAAGAAGCTGTTATTACTGGAATAGGAAAAATTGAAGGTATAAAAACCGCAACTGGAATATTGGATTTTAATTTCTTTGGTGGGAGTATGGCTTCAGTTGTTGGTGAAAAAATTACAAGAATGATAGAAAAAGCTATAAAAATTAAATTACCCGTTGTAATTGTTTCTGCATCAGGCGGTGCAAGAATGCAAGAAGGTATCTACTCACTTATGCAAATGGCTAAAACTTCAGCTGCTTTGGGTAAACTGGCTCAAAAAAAATTGCCTTATATATCAGTTTTAACAGACCCCACAACAGGAGGTGTAACAGCAAGCTTTGCTATGCTCGGTGATATTATCATAGCTGAACCTAAATCTCTTATAGGATTTGCAGGTCCAAGAGTTATTGAACAAACTATTAAACAAAAATTACCGCAAGGATTCCAAAGAAGTGAATTCTTACTTGAACACGGCTTGATTGATATTGTTGTGCATAGAAAAAATTTGAAAAGTATTTTAGCCCAACTTCTTAAATTTATGCTGTAAAAAATACATTTCTAAAAACTACTTTGCATTATTTATATTTGTTATTGAAATCTCTTCTTCGCTTTTTATACCTTTAATCTCACCTGTTCTTAAAAAATATTTATCTTTTATTATAATTTTATCACCACCTGTTACTTCTTCATCAGGAGTCTTATCAATAACTATTATTTTGTTCTTTAACTTGGGGGTTCCTAAAAATCTTTCAGCTAAGGACTCTTTTGTATCTTCAGGCGTAGCTATTATAATCGGGAACATTATAACATCACCTTCTTTTAAAAAATCTAAATTTTGTAAATAATTAAATTCCCCAATATCTTTTTCATAAATTCTCTGTTCCCCAAATTCTTTAGTCCATAAAATTTTTTCTAAAATTTCATCTAACTTTTCTCCTTTCTCAACTTTATAAAAAAATCTACTCTTTAAACTTTCGGGTAACTCTGTTGCTAATAAAATTTCCTCTATTGTAATTGTGTAAACAGCATTATCACTCCATCTATTATAAGGGTCACATGCTTTAACCATAAAATACCATACCCCTGGTTTAACATTTTTAAAAGATATATTCGTGGATTTTGTATCTATTTTATCATCAGGCTCTAAATTCTTATCCTGCGTAAATAAAATACTAAATCCTTTTATTTCTCTATTATCTTTCATTGTCCAATAAAAATTAGGATTTCTATCAGATGATGGTATAATTTCTTTATGAGTATCAGAAAATATTATTGGAGGCTCCGGTGGTGCGCTATTTATCATTACTTTATAATGAACTGGAGGACTAAAATTGTTTAATTTGTCTATAGCCCTTAAATGAAAATAATAAATACCATCCGAAACCTTTTCAAAACTTTTCCCATTTACTTCAGCAGGTAAATTTTCAATATCAGGGACTGTCTCGGGATTTTTATCAAATGCATAAGCATAACCCTTTATGCCTGATATATCATCCGGACATTCCCATTTTAATACTACTGAATTCTCATAGGACCACTGATTACTTTTATGCGTAGTTGAAAAAACCACAGGCGGAGCACAATATTCATCAGCTTTACAAAATTTTATTACGCTATAATTTTTGAAATTTTGCTGATAACACATAAAAATACCATTATTACCCTCATAAATTTTAAAATTCCAATTTTTTACCCCACCTGAAATCGATTCAAATGGCTCTCCCCAATTTGAATAATCTTCTGATATTGAATAAAAAATGTTCGCAACATCTTTTTGATAACTATACCAAATTAAGTGAAATAATTCATTGTGAAAAAATAAATTTATATTGTAATATGATGAAAATTTAAATTTTCTTTCATTAGTAAAAATAATATTAAAATTGCTTGAAACACTAAAGATTTTGAATTTAAGATTAAAATCGTAATTCCCACCTTCTTGCTTTCTACTTAAATAAACAAGATGAAATTTGTCATCTCTTAGTGTAAAAGATGGGAAGGAAGCATCTTCATCTTCAGAGGATAATTTAAAAATATTGCTCCAGCCAAATTTTTTATCATAGAACTTTAAAAAAATTACATCATTTCTTAATTGCTCATTTCCATAACGGTCATTCCATATTAAATAAATTCTGTCCCCAAATGCTTTTATTAAAGGGAAGAAATTTCCAATTGGCTCTTTTTTATATTCTATTATATCTTGCGGCGCAGTAAAATTAGTATAATTATCAATAAATTTTATTAATTTTATCTTAAACTTCTCATTTCTCTCATTTTCTTGATAAAATAAATATAATGAATTATTAAATTCAAATAAATGAGGTAAAAGTGAAATATTTTGTGAACTAACAACAATAATTCTTTTAAAATTAGAAAAAGAATTTATATTTTCATAAAAGAGCTCAATGTTATTATTCTCGTTGTCAGCGGCAATCAATAAATTATTATTATAAATTATTACTGATGGCTTTATAAATTTTTTTATTGGAAAAACTGTAACAATCTTAGGTTTCCCCCAATTTAAACCATTATTATAACTTAATCTGCAATATAAAATAGTTTCATTTTTTAATAATTGAACCCAAGTAATTGCAACTAAATTATCTTTTGCGCATATATCAGGATATAAGTTTATTCCTTTATTTGTTGAAATTTCTATTGATTCATTAAATCCAAAACCTGCATAAGAAAAATTAACGCTAAAAATTAAATAGGTAAATACTAAAATAAATAATCTCATAACTTTTTATAGTTTTATCGGCATCACTCTTTATATTTATAAAATTTAAAATTTTATTTTAATTCCTAATTGATAAATATTCTCAGGTTCAACATACTTACCAATCTTATAAAAATCCCCTATATTTAAATTTTCAGCCGTAAAATTTATAACATAGTTTTTATATATCTCATAACTTACACTTAAATTAAATATTAAATACCTATTAATCCAATTCCATTCCAATTCCTTGTTTAAATATTCCATTATATCAGTATAAAAAACTGAAAAATTTAAATTTATATTACTATTTTTAAAATCTAAAATATAATTGAACAGGTTTTTACTTTTAAATGGAACTTTTTTATTTATATATGGCAAGTATTCATATAATATTTTAACTCTAAAAAATTTCAAAATTTTAAAATCAATATTATTCAAAATTTTTAATTCACTAAAATCTAATTTATCAATATAAAATAGTGAATCTTCATCTTCTTTTAAAATGTATCCATTATTAAATGATGAATATAAAATTTTGATTTCATATATCATATTATCAAAGAATAAAAGATTTGCACCTATTATAAAAGAATTATTAATTTCTGGAGGCAAAAAATTTTTTACTTTTACATAATAATTTTCCATAATAAAATCTTTATATCTTTGCGAATTATATACTCTCTGAAAACCTAAAAATGGAATTATTTTTTTTAATTTTCTATTGCTATATAAAAAATCTAAACTAACTATGGGTTTATAACTCTTATTTAAATTTAAACTTAGACCTGTATCAATTATATCATAAACAGACAAAGCAAACTTATCTTTTAATTTTATCTCCCCAATATTATTAATTACTCTATTTGGCGTAAATTCAACTAAATGTTGTGATAAAAAAACAGAAATCGCTAATGAATTTATTTCGGAAAAAACTTTTTCATAAGAAATGACTGAATTTAATAATAAAATTCTATTTTCATAATATCTAATTGCACTTTCAAATTTAGACTTAATTTCGTAATAATTTATATTGCATTTAATTTTGGAATTTTCAGAAAAATTATATTTAAAATTTGGTGATATAATAAAATAATTTTTAAATTGATTATTATAAATTTCATTATTTAAAAGTCCTT
>Ga0308390_1000830_pt1 | contig 21201 bp, 19 predicted proteins | sample Hotspr2Sample149_FD_202358 | JGI IMG/M metagenome (GOLD analysis project Ga0308390, IMG submission 202358) | Hot spring phototrophic mat microbial communities from Mushroom Spring, Yellowstone National Park, Wyoming, United States - 20040719_149 ...
TATACCGCAATGCATCAATAGCATGGTCAGAATAGCCATTCAAATGCTTTTCATCCCGCCATTGCAAGTTTTTGATCTCCCGTATCAAGTTAGCACTCTTCGGGTCAATAATCAGCTTGTACCGATTAAGAATAGCGTAGGATTGGCGTAGCTCCATCTTTCTACAGGCGGAGACGTATTCTAATCCTAAGGCCTGTAAAGCTGTTATCATGTCGGGCTGGGCTGCATCAGCTAATGCTAAGTCGTAGTCTACGGTTTCCAGCGTTTTCTTTATTTCGTCCAAACACTGGCCTTGTTTGTAGAGCATCTCCTTTACATAGAGTTCGTACTGCCCTATTTGCCAAGCGGCCACGACGGCCGTCTCCGCATGTGAGAAGCCAAAGTCTATGCCTATGTAAGGTCTTGTCTTGGCTGCTATATGATCGTATTGACTTTCTATGGCTATCTCCCAGTTTAGTACTGCCCGTCCTCTATAATCTTCTCTTTCACCTAATGCGTAGATTTTATACAACACCTCATCGATAAAACGCATATTTTCTATTGCTTCTCTTTGTGCTTTGGATAGAAACGGATTATCCCAATGGGTGCTTTTATCGATGATGTAATCGTCTGGACTTAGGTTTTCCAGAAAGTCGTCAAGCCAGAATTTGCCGACTGGGTTGAAGTCTAGGAAGATGCGGTCGGCGGTACGCATGTAAAGCTGAGCAAACTCGTCTTGTGATAAAAGGTTGGCCTCGTTGATGAAAAGCCAGTCTCTTTGCGGCCCGCGCAGTTTGGCTTCCGTGTCCGCCGAGAAGAATTCCACAACCGCCCCGCTTGGGAAAGTGAAGGTTAGAAGCGACCTGTTTTGCTGTACAAGCTCGCCCAAAGGCTCGACAATAGCTCTAAACTCACGCAGAGCGCCTTTTCTAAGGTGCGAAAAGGTCTTAGATACTACGCTTGCTAACCTGAATTTGCCAAGAATGGCATTTATAGCCAAGTATTGAAGAATAGTGAAGGTCTTTCCTGACCTTGAACCACCATAAAGCACTGTTATACGCTTGCCCTTCTCAAGCGCCTTCCAGTGTTTCTGTATCGCTCTTAGGTTCATCAAGTCCCACTAGTTCAACTGTTATCTTGACTTCTTTGCTATCCCCAGCGTATAGCTTCCGAAGCTCTAAATAAGTTTTTAGTAGTCTTCCCAAAGTTATGGTAGCATTTCTATGAAGGCCACTCGGATTTTTCTTGATTGTATCCGCTATGTACTTAATCTGTCTTGATATTGCTAGTTTCAGTCTTTTTAAGTCGCTGTGCATAGTTAATTAAAGATACTATCGTCAAAAAATTATCCTCATCTTTTGCTCCCAGAAGGCGCAAAAAGGGAAGCATTGTTTCGTAAGCTGGCAACCTAAGCTCGTTAGACACCAGAGACTGGGCTGCGGCCTCGTAAGCCTCCTTAGTGTCAAGGTGTTCGAGTAGGCGCATGGCTGCCTCGCACTTTTGCTGTAAGGCCAAGATTTCGTTGTAGATAGCCTCTCTATGCAGTTCAATCCAAAGGTCTCCGAAGGGGTCTAACTCTGGGTCTAAGCTATCAAGCCACCTGTCCGCAAACTCCCGAAAAGTTATTGACCTTAGGATTTCCTGTGATGTTTTATCCCTGTCTTCTATATTCATCTCGCCACCTAGTTTTAGAGAAGGCTATTTTCACTCTTGCAAATAAAAGATCGTTAGTAATACTTATGTTTTCGGGTTTCAAATCGTATATTCTGTCTGGTAAAACAAAGTTATTTCTATTGATAACATCACATCTTTCGGCAAACTTGATTATATCTACATGGCTCATATCGCAGGGGTTTTGTATTATTAACTCCACTTCATACTTTTCTGAATACGCTCTTACGATGCTTTCTTTTTTGTAGGTAGATGTTACGAAGTCTTCGGTTTCGTATTCGTCGTCAATGCGGGTTATTTTCCCTATAAATCTAGCTTTGTGTCTCGCATTGTTTGGTATATCTACACCATATACAGTGCCCTTGAAATAAGCTATTATGTCAATATAGTCTTTCGGTATTATATTAGCTATCGTAAAGCATGTGCAATAGTTTTCTATTTTACAAGTTGTAACATTAGTTGATACATATTGCCAGTTACCTGTGTTGTCTATGTAGATAAAGTTCCAAGGCTCGTTGTTTAGTGCTGGGGTTGTGATGTCGCAAGTCTTTTTACTGAGTGGGCTTGCAGGTTGGTCTAATGGTATGCCGGGTATAACAAAGTCGTAGAAGAAACTTTCGTCAATTATGAATTCAACCGAATAGTTTGGCAATAAGACAACTTGGCGGACTGAGTGGCGAACATGTAGTGTATATCTGCCAGGCGGGAGAGCAGTTTTGTCTAGGGTTATGGTATAAACGCCTAAATCAAAAAGTGGCTTAAATATCTGCAAGTTGGGGTTTATTTCGTCTCTATAAAAAACCAGCGTGCCATTTAAATAGCTTTCGCCCAGCCATATTATACTTTGCATAACGGGTTTATATCCTTCTGGCCTTTTAAAAACGCCTGCTCGTATAAATGTGGTAAAATATCTATTTGCCGGATCTTCGCCTGTTGAGGGTTTTGTAACTACTATAAACGTGGGTGTTTCTGTTACCGTGGCTATTTGATTATCTGGTTCGAACTTGGTTTTAAAAGTTGAAGAAGGTGGATGGAAAGACACGTCTTTGCTTTCAAAGACGGCACCACTTGGTAAGAAAAGCCTCCACCTAAAAGTTACAGGTGCGTTTAGCCAGTTTATGAGATCAAGCCCATACCCGCCACTAGGTGATGTCAGAGATACGGGTATCGTAGGCACTCTTCTTAGTGAGGGGACAGGGATCGCAAAAACTACAAATCTGGGTGGAGCGCCCACTGGAGTGTCGGGTGGTGCGTTAGGTATGTTTAAGTCCCAGTTTAAGCCCACAAAAAATGGATCGGTAAATAAATTGCCAATATGTATATAAGGATATATATTTGATAAGGAAGCATGATACGGGTTACCCGCGAAAGGCGTAACCACGTTATCTGTATTATATGTAATCTCCTCTATCGGGACAAAAACATTATTTACTAATAGAAGGGTTTGTATGATATATGTGCCTGGAAACTCTACATATTCTTGCAAAATGCTAGCTAAAGTATCATAACGATACATTGAACAATAAGGGCTTTCAACAATGAATAATCCTAATACGGGTTCTACGCTTTCTACTTTATTTGTCATCACGGCAATCCAGCGGCCGCTTGAAGTCTGGCCGACCATAACGCCTACATAAGAGGCACTAGGTCTAGATGCAGGTAGTGTGGGCGGGATTTGTGGGTCTGTGAGCGCAAAGCTATTTTGTATCAGCTCGGAGCTATGATCCGCATCACTCCCTAGTAAGCATATTCTTGACCTTTGTGGTGTGAAGCCAGCTGGCGGCGTAAGTGTCCCGCTTCCTGCCGATATTGTTAAACCGCCTGGTGGTAAAAAAGTATTTGTACTTTCGGCACGGTTAGGATGTAAAAGTAGACAGTTAAAAACAAACTCAAACGAACGAACAACAGAGCGTTTTTGAATTTTTATGTCTATGTTGCCATTTAGTGGATAAAGATTGGTTGGTACTTGTGCGGTTGGGTCTAAGTTAGTTCGGTAAGCATAAAACTGCGTTCCATTTAAAACATGGGTATATTCTCTAAATCGTCTTGGTTGCAAAGTTGGGAAAACATTGTCCAAGATATTTTCGCCTGCATCATAAAAACGAGGATTGTGTATTAGCTGTGGCAATAAGTTGCTGGGCGAAGTGATTCCTACTAAACCATCGGCATGTGGCTGCATGAAAGGCAAACCCGATAAAGGAGATGTATCTCCCGAATTGTTTCCTGTGTGTAACGCACCTTCTACTGCATTTGTCTCGTCTAAAAGATAACAAGTAACCGCAACGGGGTTTTGCAAGTTATTGGTTCCACTTACAAAAGCGTTTAGGATACGAAAGGTTGCTGAATTGGCATTTATAGATCGTATTCTGGCTAGAACGACAATATATCGTGGAGGACTAGCAAATAAGTTTTGTGTCAAAAGCAAGTAAACAAGGTCGTTATTTGCAAAACCCTCTACTTCCCAGTCTTGTTGTGTTAGTGCTATTGTAAAATCGTTACCATTAGCCCACGCCGATGGAACGGCGCTTACAAACCCGTTCGGTGTAGGGTTGTCCATTGAGCCTTCCGTCGGCTCTAAAAACACGCAAACCCGCTCTGTAATTCGTAGCGACCAAGGCCAAAGCGGCGGTAAAACTAAAGTGTATTCTTGGTTTATTACTTTATATTCATTTACAGTTCCGTCTATACAACTAAACTCTATATCTCTTTGTATCATAAGATTTTTGAAGTTTTAGGTTCTTGCAAGATTTCAGTAATCTCGTAATCTACCTCCGCATAATCACTATTGACTGCCCAGCGCAAATTTCTGATGCCGGGAAAACCTTGACTGGATAAAACTTGATAATCCGAAGCCGTAAAAGGTATTCGGACATTCTCATAAACTCGCATGAGCTTGGGATTGAACCTTTGGTCAATAAGTCTTAGAAGCGCCGTTTCATCACTTTCAGCAAGCGCTGTCGGACTATTGGCATAAACTATCTTTGTGTTGAAGTATTCGCTGCCGATAAGCGCTAAGCCCACAGGTGCTGGGTCTGGAACTCTAACTCTCCTTATTATCCGACGGGCTAAATCTAATGCTCTTGACAATATTCTTGTCAATCTGTCCAACTCCGTAATTCTCGTTTTTACTTTTGCTGGGCTTTCGTTTATATTCCTACGCTCAAAACCTCTAAACCCATTAAATCTCACTTCCAAAGCATGAGGAAGACCATTACTAAACCTATCCGAAAAGTCTCTTGACAAACTTATCAGTGTATAACCAGCAAAATCCTCTGTATTATAACGATAATACTCAGCATACGCATTATTAATAAATGGAAACGATAAGAAAGCAGAAGAAAAACGCAAAGTATTGCCAGTTACATAAGCTCTTACACTAAGTATATTACTGGCTAAGTTAATAAGCTCAGTGGCTTCGTAGGTATCTACATAATCCCCTATTAGCCAAACTTTTCGCAATTCATTAGGAATAACGACACTATATCCACCTTGACCACAAACATCTTCTATGGCTTCTGCCAAGTTTATGGATTTAGTTTTCTTCTTTGTAGGTAGTAGTTTGATTAGTTCGTCAAGTATTGTTATGAGCGAAGCGGCCAGTAGGGCTATGAAGGCGGCTCGTATGGCTATCAAAGCGGCTTTGAAGACTGCAGCGGCGGCAGGCCCCGTAGCGCCACCAGCGGCGTGCGCCACTGCATTGGCGACATCCGTTGCTAAAAGTCGGGTCTCCTGTACCATAGTATATGTTAAGAGCATGGCAGCAACGAGATAAGAGGCCACTACACCCCTATCGCCTTCCCTTTCCAGCGCCACCTCAATAGTAGCCACCCTCCTAGGCCGCCGGCCAACTACGTCCCTCTCAAAAATACCCAGTTCGTCAATCTCTATATCTACGACCATGCGGTTTTTGCCCCACTTCGCCTTATCTGCATCAATTATACCTCTCCATGTTAATCCACTATGCCTAAGTAAAACTCTTACTGGCCTGTAATTGGTTGTCCTGAATAGGTTATTTACGAAAGTATAGGCTTGGTCAAGCAATTGAACACCACTTATGGTGCTTTGTATCGTCAGTTTTTGTGGGTCTCTGGATACATTGATGACCGCTGTTTCCCAGTTTGTCCATTCAGTAAGACGGCGGCCTTGGATAATAAGTTCAAGGTATCTCATAGCGCCCTCTTTATTCGTTTAGTTTCGCCCGTTCTGCGCCGTATGATGTCAATCGTGTTTAGAAAGCTATCCATATCAAACTCTATCCGTTCTTTCGTAATCAGTTTGGGTAGGTCTTCATTTTTTATGCCCTGCAATTGCTTGTTTATGTAAGCTGGGACAATCCGCTCACCTTCATGTACTCTAACGATAAGCGCATCCCTGACTGCGTTTGGTATCTTGACGCCTGTATTGACATATTCTGTCCCATGATAAAAGGTTGGTAAGCGAGCTATAAGCTGACTAAGTAATGTTATATCGCGTATTGTTTGCGCAAGCGCATTTGGTGAGTTTCTTTCAAGCAGTTGGGAATATGTTTTGATAGCTGCTAATGCAAACTCTCTGCGTTGCGCTTTTCTTTTTAGTTCCTCACTGCGTTTTATGATCTCAGCTTCTTTCTTTTCAAGTTCTGCAATACTTTCGCTTGCTGATAAACTGCCTTCCTTAGCTAAACCCTCAAAGATAGATATACGCCTTTGTAAGATATTCCGCTCCTTCTCTAAACTCGCAGCCGAACGCTCGTCTAAACGACGGAAGTAGGTTTCAAGGCTATCAGCAATAGCTTGCGCCGCTTTTATGTATTCTTGTAAAATAGCGTTCGCCTCCTGATTGGCTTGGTCTGCAAGCTGTTTTAGTTTCGCATTGAGCTGTGCTATGAGGGCTTCTGTCTTTGCTATCTCTAATTCCACTCTGGCGTCGCCTGTAACCTGAAATAGCTCTCTGAGCTTTTCCAAACGCTCCTGAGCAAATGCTATTTGCAGCTCGGTAAGTCTTCTCTCACGATACTTTATGAAGTCTTCTTCTTTCGTAAAGTTAGCTCGTTCGGTTTCTAATCGTGCGGCAGCTAATTCTTGACGAAGTTTTATGTCTTCATCAGCTGCTTTGAGCCTCGCTACCTGAATGGCGCGAAGCCGAGAGGCCTCCACCTCCCGCACCAGCTCCTCTTGACTTTCACCCAGCTCTTTTTCAGCAATGCGTATTTGCTCAATAATCTCAGAGTAGCGTGCATTGATGGCGGCAATCTCCGCATCCAGTGCGGCCTGCGATAACTCATTTCGTATTTTGATTAGCTTTTCGGTTTGTTCTTTTATGAGCTGGCTTTCCTGACGGACAAAGTCAGCTTCTATTGCGGCTAACGAAGCTAAGTACTTCTGTCGTGCTTTCTCAAGACTTTGTGTGTCCGCTGCCAACCGCTTCGTGGCCTCTGCATAAGCTTTATTTAACTCCTCTAATCGCTTCTCCCGCTCTATGCGTAGCTTTTCACGAGCCGTCCGCTCGCCTTCAATCTCAACTTCTAACGATTTTAGTGTTTCTTCTATAATACGCTTTTTTTGTTCTGCTATTTCGGCTTCTTGTTTTGCTAAATCTTGTATTACTTCTCTTCTTTTTAGCTGTGTGTTTGCAAGTTCTTCCTCTAACTGAATTTGTTTTTCTACCAGTTTTTGTCTTTCATCGGCTCTGAAGCTAAGGTAAAAGTTCTCTACGGCATCGGCAGCCTCCCGAAGCGAACCTGCTATACCAGAAATCCGTTTTGATAGCTCCGTTTGCCTAAGCGAAGCGGCAAGCGCCGCAATAGCATCAATAATACCCGCAAACCCTTTGATAACGACATTGAGACCCTTAGCCCACAATTTTAAGGCCTTAGTGATAATACTATCTTCTATTTCCCGTGCGGCTTGCTTTGTTTTTTCTAAGTCAGCTCTAAGCCGCTTTTCTCTTTCTTCCAACGCCCTTCTCTCTAACTCTGCTTGCTCTCGTAAAAGACGACTTTTCTTAGTCAAGTCTTCTAAGGTTTCGCCTTTTATCCCTTCTAATCGTAGTTTTATACTTGCAAGCCGTTCATTGAGTTCTATTTCTTCTCTGGTTAGTTTTAGTTTTTCTTGTGCTTTTTGCAAGTCTTCCTGTCCTCCAAACTTACTAATAAGCGAACTGAGCGCTTCTAAGAGTAAAATGACACCCACACTACGAAGGGCTTTACCACCTTCTACAATGGCTTTGAAGAAGCCTTTCGCCCCACCACCCGCTGCCCTGAAAGCATCACCAGCCCGCTGCGCTGCAAAACCTAAACCAATGATGCTTTTACCGATAGTACCTTGTGATAAAAGCATCTCATTCAATGCCTCTTTGAAAGACTTTGCGTAGTTACCTACATTGCGTTGATATTGACCCACACTATAATCTAACTGCTTTATATAGGTATCTAACTGCGCAATCGCGTTTCTGAGCTGCGCTGCTTCTTCTGTGTTTTGCTGTCCAGCGACGACTAAGTCTTTATACCGCTCCCTAAGGTCGTTCAGTGCATTACTTAGGTCTGCATAGCTATACGAAAGCTCTCTATTATTACCAGAAAGTACTTTTTGCGTTATTTGTAGGGCTTCCGCAGCCCGTTGCGCAGCCGTCTCGGCAGCCGCAAACCGCTTGTACGCTGCCTCCGTGTCTTTAACCTGAAAACGCAGCTTAGCAAGCTCGGCAGCCAGCGCATCGTAGCCCTTACTCTCTTTGTCTTGCAGTATCGTTAGCTTCTCCTGCAAAGCCGCCAGCTGCTTCATCATCTTGAGTAGCTGATTACCCGATTTTTCGGTCTTGCTTTGCGCCTCCGCTATTTCCCGAAGCGTCTCCGCATTCAAATCCTGCGCACTTTTCGCCTTCTGCACCGTCTGTACCAGCTCCGCTACCGACGCTTTGAATTTATTGCCTAATACATCCGACGCTTTATTGACTACTTCTATCAGTTGATTTATATTCTCAATGACAGGATTGAATAACTCTTCGCTGAAAAAATCTTTATATCCAAACTTTTCAGTTGCCATTGTTGTTTTTCTTTTGAAGCGCTTTCATAAACATAGCTAGTCGCTTTTTAGCTATTTCGGTGGCCATGTCTTTTACTTCGTCTTCTGTTGGTCTTAGGACTTTGAACCGTACGGTTTCGTTTAGTCCTCTAATAGCCTCTTTGCGTTCGTCGCTAAACTCGGCGAAAAGCTCGCCTTTTTTGATAACATAGCGCAGGGTGCTATATAAAAGGCCTGTTTTCACAAGTGTCCATGTTTTGCCAGGCAAGCCCACTTTCTGACGCCAGCGTAGATAGCGGTCAGAATAAGGTATCTCCCGACTTTGTGCGCCTATACGACCTAAAAGATAGCGCTGTAACTGCCTGTATGCGTTCGTCTGAACACTAAGTTGTTGCAAAGCCCCACTACGATAGGCTGGAAAGGAAACCTCCCGCCTATCTAGCTCTATCTCGCCACTGAGTGCGGAAACGGCTTTACGGAGCCGTTCCTGAAAGTCTTGGAAAACATTAGGGCGCACGGAAGCGTGCTCTCAGCCCATTCCAGTCAAAAGCTGTAGCGGGAGGCGTTGTTACACCTGTGCAGTCCAGAATATAGTTTTGTCCAGAAGTAAGCGGGTTATTTAGCGCATAGAAGCCACCCCCAGCGTTGTTATTAGCTTGCGCCACAAGCGTAACGCCGTCGCTAGCCAATATCCTGATTTGCGCCAGCGGGGCGGCGTTAGCTATCGGGACAGAAGACGGGAAGGGTACTTCTACGGCATAATTAACATAGAGATAAACACGCCAGCCAGTCCCCACACCACCCATAGTCGGACTGTAAATACGCCAGCCCACAGGCTGCGGAGGCACATAAGTCAAATACGATTGGTTAGCTACAAGTGGAATAAGCTCATAATCTTCCCATTCAAAAGGGACTTGGAAGCTAATTGTGTATTTCTGTACGGTTGAATAGCTAGGGAAAGCAAAGTTAGCCGAAATAGTGCTAGATACTACGGGTATCGGGGCACCAGCAACGCCTAAGTCAGTTTCAACCTTTGCGCCCCAAACAACGCCATTAGCATCTACAAAAAAGACGCCTACTTGGGTTTGGCATCTTAGCGCGGTGATGTATTCCCCAAATTCAGCTGGAACTTGCGCCAAGATAGCCGTTACTGTGCGCGCATTGTTTCGGACAAAAAATGTCGTAGCACCTATTTCCTCCGTTACAGTTTCGCCCCGCTCGCTACTAACATCACTCAAACGCGGCGTAATAAGGGCATAAATATCTGGGAATGCATTATTCGTCGGAAGAAGTCGTAACTGCGTCTCTGGATCGGTTATTCTTTGATTAGCTCGCGTAGTGAAAATCATGCGCACAATAGGCGCCATCTTGATGGTACAATCGGGTAATCCAAAAGCCTCTGGTGCCTGTCCGCACCTACAAATCAGTGCCATGATTAAATATACAAACTAAAAAAATTTTCCCGCTTTGTATATTTATCTATGCTCACCCCTTCCGAAGTAATCATTGATATAAGCTCCTCTCAAATAAAACAAAACGATCCAACCGTTTGGATGGTTTGTATTTCTTTATTGGTAACAATAGCGGCAAACACATTGATAGCTGTCAAAAAGTACGAAAATCATAAGTGGTGGTATGGAGTAATAAGGGTCATTGCATATTTAGGGATGTTTGCGCTCACATTTTCTACGGCTGGGGAAGGTGCGGCGTTAGCGAGTATTAGTACTTATCTGGGCATGGAACTTAATACTTTACTGCGTCGTTTGCACGAGCTGAGCCTCCTAAACGGGTTTTTCCATGCTACACGAGGCAGCCGAAAGGATAAGACGAGTAAGGATACGGCGGAGCGTTAATGCGCTCGGCGGTGATCTCTACCAAGTATGCCCGCACTGGTGGTCATGGTGGCTTCCTAACGATCCAAATATCGTTTGGAACTTTTGGGATAATAATGGCAACGCTTTTACTGCTACTTCTACCTACGGCACAGACCCAGTATTCCTAACTACAACCGCTTCACTACAACACTTCATCATCATACCTGCCTTTCCAGTCAGTATCGTTCATATTAGTGAGCTGGACACCGCTGTGGCGAATGCATACATACCTACTCTCTTCTTGGTCGCCGACGCTAGTACACGGGTTTCGCCGTTACAATTCCCTTTCATGAATGTTTTTGCCATGCTGGTCATCCCACAAAATGCCAAGTGGAGCGCCGAGCTTACTCACAAAACGCATGAAGGCATGCTATCCGCCGTAAGCGACATCATGAAAGAGGCGATGATTGAAGTTACCGATGCTACTTGGGTTAGTCAGTACGGCACAAATCGTGGCCTTTTGCGTACAGGCGACGCTGGACTGCCAATTGAAAGTAATGTTTTGAGTATGAACTTGGCTTTTTACTTGTATAAATAGCTAAACCCTATTTAATTTCTCTGAAAGCCACGCTTCTTTATTTGCATACCTCCCCAGCATCTCTTCAAAGAACGCTCTCAATTCTTGTTGTGTAACAATGCCAAGATTGTAACCTTGGATAAGTATATTCGCAATAGCTCTTTGGTCTTCTAAAAGACCTTCCATCGGCCCCGTATTATATATAAAAGTATAAGAGTGCCCAGCTTGTACAAACGCTCTTGTCATGGACTCGACAAACTGGTCAGCGGCTGGTAATATCACATGCGTATAAAGCGCTCGCAAACCTTCCTCTTTATTTGCATAAGTCTTATTCTCTGGGTCATTCAATAAACTGCTATCTATTCCATATAAATCACAGATTTCTCTGTTTATAAGTGTGGATATTTTATCCAAAGCAAGATTTTCCATTTCGGGAGTAACACTGATTATATTTAGAGGCACAGTGATAAACTCAATACCTCCGACGCCAGCGAGGCGTCTTTTTTCTGCGAGCATTTTTCTGAATTCTTCGGTAGCGCCCTTTGTTTGAGTAACTTCTGGTGAAATAACGGCAAAGTTCCAAGCCCCAAGGTTACGAAGGCCTTGAACTAGTGCGCGATAGTATTCGTATGCAGCTATGAGAATGGGCTGCGCCGACTGAATGGGTTGTCTAGGATTATGCGCCACGATAAGGTCGCCTAACGGCAGGGCTTCGGGTAGCGTAGATATTGGGAAGTAAGCTAAGCTCTGGTCAAAAACACAATAGCCAAGTACATACCAGTCAGCAAAAGCCACACCTGCGTAATAATCAAAGACTTGCGATTGTTTCGGCAGTTCCTCACCTAACAAACGAACACCAAAAGTTAGCCTATTTACCGCAGTAGCTAAAAGGTTATGTATTTTCGCCAAGGTGGGTATGCTGCGAAGGGCATCTTCTGGGGAGATACTTGTAACTACCGCTTCCGAAACTGGATTGACAGTGGGTTCCCGACGCCTTACTTTGCGTTTTATTAGGCGGTCTAATCTAAGAAAACTAAAAACATCTTGAAAAGTTGCCATAACTTAGAAATATACCCAGTTGCGGTCTATTTTTATACTATTCTGCACAAAAGTAATTGTGCCTAATGGCAAAGTAGCGGGTGTAACCGTTATTGTACCACCTACAGAAGTGAGCACTGTATAGGAAGTGCCATTTACGATAAGCTCCATGTTTGGGCAGATGATGTCAGCCGTTGTGCCCGTTACGACAAGCGTATTTGAAGCCGTTGCTGTGCCTGTCAACGGCCTTTCGTAAGGTGTCCATCTTTTTAGTAGCTCTCTATACAAACCCGCTATCTTGACAAAGTTACCAGATGCAAATATGTTTCTGTTTGGCACATCCGAGGCTTTTTTTACGCCTGCGCCTAAGATAGGTTGCTGGATATACCCAAACGACCACGCCAGAAAAAGCTCCAGAGCGCCTAAGGTGCGCAATCCCAAGTTAGGTGGTGCGGTCGGCGGCTCCGCTATTATTAGCTCACCGCCCTTGGGAAATAAATCACGAGCTAAGGCCTCCTGCGCTTGGTCAATCGCTAATAGTAAATCAGGAGAGAGGTTGTTAGCATTGAAAAGTCGGTATTCACCAGCAAAATCCGCAGGCGTAAGAAGCATCAGAAAGAAGCAATTGCGCTCAAATTATCAAAGCCATTACCATACTTATTCCCAACATTACCTAAAGCTGCGTCGGCTATTATAGGAATAACAGGCATTACTGGTCTATTGTCTTGGTTATACACCATAGGTAGTTCAAAGCTCAGATAGCGCTCCAAAACAACTCTTCTCAGGTTTCTATCGTTACCGCTTTGTCTAACTCTTTCTATTGATATGTCCTCAAAAACATGTCTTACAATTAAAGAGGGCAAATAATCAGGATAAAAAACAATTGCACTATGAAAACCAGTTTCATCTTCTGATGTTACTTGATTTATAAGGTATTCTGTATTATGAGCCAGAGGAATTATAGTGGCTCTTGGGGCCTCATAAAGGTGATGCTCTGTAACAGCTGATTGCGCGCTAGGTGTTATGCCAGCGGTATTATCTAAAAGCATCGCCGCATAATGAATAACAGGCACTAGTACATGTACATTATCAGTACCTGCAATACGATGGACGGCTGCTCTACCTAACGCTAAAATCTCCCTATAACCTATGTTGTTTGAAAAAACATCAACAGGCAGCGTAATGGATTGACCACCCGTAAAGATAACATACCATACTTGCGCTTCTATGGCATCTAAAGCTAAACGCAAAGAGCCAACTAAAGCATCCAAAGCATTTTCTGTCTTTAAAAACTCTTCCGTCGTTACAAGAGTGTTATTAAGAAGTAGTATCCTCGGATTTTGTTCAAATACTCTGTGCCCAACAAGCACTTTTTCTCTACTAAAACCCAAAAAGTTGTCGGTGTACTTAGAATAGCCAAGGGTATTTACAATGGACATGCCCATTGGGAGCGTTGCTTTCATTTCTTTTAAACTCGGTACTTGAATAGTCTGGCAAAGCCGCATAGGATGCCTAGGATGTACTATACTATGCGGACTTTGCCCGTTCCTACCCCATACCTTAGTATTGACGCGTAGTTCCGCTATGGTGTTTTGGGATATAGTACTCATACTTTTCGCCTACCACGACTTTTTGTTTCCTTTTTGTCCCCACTTTCTGCTTGCATATTTACAATATTTTGTAGGACTTCTTCGGCACTTTGTGTGTTTTCATTTTGTCGAGCTATTTCACTTGCAAAACCATCTTTATACAAGAGCCTGCTTAGCTTGGAATTCGGGTCTTTCAAATGCCTTTTGAGCAACATAAAAGCCAACGGCGGATGAACGGCTAATCCATACCAGCTTTCCGATACCCATATTCTTACTAACTCGTCTAGCACCTCATCATCAATCTCACCATTTGGGTCTACCCGCTCCAAAAGAAACCGATTGATAAGTTCCTCACCACTAGGTGTCCTATTCCAAGGAATAATGTAGCCAGTAGTCGCATAGAAATATGCAGGCAGACTGGGATGGATAGCGGATAGTTCTTTGCGGTAGCTTTCTATGATATTTTTCTTTTGGTCTTCCATATTATTCTGGCAGTAAGCTCAATAAGTCAGGAAGCCCAGTGCTTTGAATGGCTGGTAGCGGGAGCTTCGTCGGAATAAAGCGGAAATACACTTCGGCAGTCAGTCTGTACAGGTTTCTCTCGGATGCACTTTCAGTAACCCGCTCAAAATAAACCTGCACTTCATCAATCACCTCAATTCTAACGGCCTCTGTACTAGTAAGTAACAATCTTGCGTAATTGCGGTCAAACATTATATTGCGCACTTCAAGATCATTATTCCCGAAAACCCCTCCACTACCATAGTGAGCATAGCCCGGTGCAATCCTATCACGTTGAATACCAAAATAAAAATAGGGACTAGCTAAAACAATGTTCCCAAATTTCATTGGCAAAAGGTCATCCATGAAAGTAATCGCAAATTGAATTTGCATCGCCGCTATGAGATCGTGCCAACGAGCACCTATCGGCGCTTGAAGGTTTAAGGTATTAGCAAAAGGAGCTGGGTTGAATGCAGTAGCATTAGTAGAAAGATAGGTTATGAATTCCCGATTGAGATTGTGTAAAACATGCTCGACCATTGCATTCGTTAGGAAGTCTACGGTTCTTTCGCGTGTGTCTGCAATGGTAAGTTCGTGAGTAATAAGATCGGTTACGGCCAGCTTCCGGAACGGATAGTCTTGTACTGTGAAGGTGTATTCACGAAGTGGCTTGGTGGCGCCTTCATTAACTATCCCAGCACTCCCCGTTACCGCACTCGGATAAAAAAGACGAAGCGCATTATTGACGCCGACACGGGTTATCTCAAACTGATCCATGAAGCGTCGGCCATCCCGTATTTCCGTTTCGGAAGTCTGGTAGTATTGGTATTCGGTCTGGGAAGCTCTCGCATTGCCCAAAGTACTATGCCGATAAGCGGAGGCATACCGCATGTCACCAAACGAGAAAACAACGGGAGCGTCGGATTGTCCAGACACCACATTCCGCAGCTTCCTAGTAGCCCGCTCAATAGCATGCAAACTGGCATGCTGCGCAACCGTCTTGGCTGCTTCCTCCTTTTTCTCTACGTTGCTAACCTTAGCAAGCCGCTCTAAATCTTCTAACGCGGCCGCAGTAATCTCTATAGTTTGCTTGATGTCCATAGTTACTTACGGATTAAGTTTGCAAGGTTCGTAGTAAGTCTGTGCGTCAGCTTGGCAAGCTCACTCAGACTATGCTCATTCTTGGCTATATCACCCATGATGCCTTCCACCTTAGAAGCAACCTGCTTTGCCTCCTCAATCGCCGCCTCCGCTTGCTCTCGCATCTGCGCCATGCCCTGCTCTAAAGCCTCTAACCGACCGGTAAGGTCGGCAACTTGCTGCTGCAAAGCAGTCCAGTCCTCAATCAGCTTTTGTACACTTTGCTCAAGAGCCGCAATCCGCTCTTCTTCTTGATGTTTTGCAGTCATATCATTTAAATATACAACATCCGAATTTTTTTCTCCATTACATTTACAATCTTTATGTTGTTTGCCACCTTTACCTTTACCACCTCCACATCCACAATTCCGCACATTGTTCATACACGCCAAAGGCTCCCCCTCCGGTGCTGCGCATGTATTGAACGCAGGAATACCTACCAAAGAAACCTCGTAAATCACAATATCGTCAAACCACTGGTCTCCATCAATCACTTCTACACTATCCGAAAACCACGAAACCGAAAGAGCTAATGTTTCGTCTTCAACTTTATTCTGATAGAATTCATCGTAAATATGAAAGTCTATGTAAAGTGCATCATTGAGATAATAAAATCTATCAATATGTCCAGCCGCTTTGTATTCGGTAGCGACTGGGTAGTCGTGTTCCACGTTGATAACATCCGAGCAAGCCCTTACCTTAGCCGTCCGCTTGACGCCTGTGCCGTTCTTAGATAGCTCACCAAAGCGGAAAAGTACGCCAGTGTACTTTTTAGGTTCTGTTTGATGAGCTACGATTTCTTCTGTGTGGGTGTATCTTGTCTTCAGGCTCTTCGTCATAAGGTAAATATACTTTGTACAGCCCGAAAAGTGCAGCAAGACGATCATCATCTAACGCTTCTCCGTCCGCGTCTTCAACTTGCAGGCTTTCTACTTTTTCTTTTTCGCGTATATCCTTATACGCAGCTTTTCTCACTGCAAAGAAAACACCCGATCCGATGTATGCCATCTTAGCTCGCTCTGGATCGCATTTCAGCATAGCCTTACAAACGCCTTCAAAAGCATCCGCAATGTAATCCTCAATGTTTAAACCGAACTTGCCAATTGCACTCCCAATACCATTGGCGATGTATCCAAGATTAGACATCATCACATGAAGTGGCCATTTAGGGTCGTGGTCTTTTTGATAGTTTCTTATGGCATCTGCAAGTGAAACCACACTTCCATCTGGATTTTTGAGGATGTATTGATTTTTGTGCTTAGTGAGATATTTGAATGCTTTGCCGACGGGTGTAGATTTCCAGTCGTCTATGTACGGCCGCTTTCTACCCATAGCCTACGGCTTTGAGCGCATCGTCAATGCTTCTTACGACGAAGTAGTCGAAGCTATGCTGACGAAGTCGCTCTGCAAAGAGCTTCTGTGAAGGCCTGACCCGTCCCGTCTTCGTTTTTACTTCCAGAAAGAAAACCTTTCCGTCTTTCAACACAATAAGGTCGGGAGCACCTGAGACGAAGCCTGCGTCTCTGACCCGACCTTTTGAGTATTGATTGGGGATATGAATAACAAGAAAGCCCAAAAGAGTAAGCTCTTTTACGATGGAGGCTTGTAAAGAGCGCTCGCTCTTTTGAATGTCTTCCCTTTTCACACCCGTTTAGCTACAAAAAAACGATTTTAGTGTAGCTTCCAGTATAAAAAGTGCATGGTTCAGTCCCTTTTGTCGTAAGTAATCACTCACTTCTTCTCTCAATCCGAGCAAAAATGCTGCCACTTCATCATCTTTCCCACCATTCCGTCTTATGTTTTTCATTTGTGCATACATGAAACCGAGAAAGTCATCATCGGTTTCGTAGTTTAGTCTTGGGCTGGCTGGCTTGGGAGGTGGTTCAGGAGGTGGCGTCGGCGGCACGGGCGGGGAGACTTGATTTTGTATGGGCGGTGCTGTAGGCGGTGGCTTGGGTGGTGCTGGCGGCGCTGGCGCTGGCGCTGGCTGCGACTTCACAGAATGTTGATTTGTAATGGGCGGCGCTGGTGGCTTTGGTGGTGGCGGCGCTGGCGGCGCTGGCGCTGGCGCTGGCTGCGCCTTCACGGGTACTTCCTTCGGCGAAGGTGGTATGTACGGCTCCGCAAAGTCAATCTTCTTGCCATTTAAAAGCGCTATCATCTTGATTGTGTTTATTTGGCTTTGTATATACTGCATTGCGGTTTGCAAGTCCTCTTCTTTCAGTTTCTCATTTACAATAGTGATGTATTCGGTCAGTTTCTGAATAACTTCGTCTTTTTTGTTTTGCGGATCTTCAAGAAAGTTCATGAGGAGTAGTTTTACATAGCGTTTAACATCGTCCATGCTAAGTTTTTCACCTTCATAGATTATGGCAGAGGCAGGTGGGTCTTCATTGACCGCACCCTGCCCCTGCTGAGCTTGGTATTCTACATCATCCCAAGGGTCGGTATCCTGGTATGCGATTTCGTCGTCTTCATAACCCTCATCCCAATGGTCGCCACCGCCGCCGCCAGAGCCACCACCACCGCCGCCAGCGTCATCATCACCACCATCGGGTGTGGGCGGCGTTTCGGGATCGTCGTCATCATTGTCTTTACTATTACCATTGTTGGGCTGTGCAACTTTGGCGTCTGTAGCTACTTCTAAGTTGGCCGTAGAAGACGAGGCTTCTTCTACGGAACCCACGCTATCTTCATTATTCTGAACCTGCGTGATTGTTTTCTTTAATAAACTATCAACATCTTTGAATATATGTGCCAAGCTAGCTATTCGTTTATTATATTCATCATCTTTTCTTATTGTCCATTCTTCTAATGTAACTTCTGGTCTCCTATTAAAAATCAAGACAAACACTTTTTTCCCTTTTTGTTTGTCTATTATCTGTTTTTCTATTTTCACTTCGTAACCAGCTGCCTTTGCAATAGTGTTTATATCATTTTGTTCGCCTGTATTACGCCCCAGCTGAGCGTATATACTACGAAGTTCAGAGGCGGACGTAGTGTCCATACCTCTTGCTTGTACAAAAATATCACCTATTTTATAGGGCTTACCTTCTTCTACTGTCTCTTGTCTAAAGAAATCGACTAAAAAGCCAAAAGGCGAAGCACGCATTGGTTCGAGTTTAGAATACTTAGCGGTTATATCATATTCTTCTGAAATACCCAAGTACTTAGCTAAACGATAGCCCCACCTATACCAATCGGAAAACCGTATTGCAGACGGCACCTTTTCTGGCGCTTGCTCTCTGGCAGCCCGTCTAAATAGCTCTATCAAACCAGCCCTAGCTCTCTCACGGTTTGCATAAACATACCTTTGTAAATACTCCTCAGAAACACCAGGCTTATTCTTAAAGCAAATAAAAAACGACCTGTCCAGAAAATCCGAAGTCAGATAATCAGGCAACTTAGTCGCCGATATAACAACAGACCCGTATAACTTCAACACTGACGTCTCTTGGTTTTTGAACAAATCCCGAATTTCAACTTCGTTCCCCGTTATTTTAGCCTTAAGAAGGTCTAATATGTCTTTTATTCTGCTTTTTGTTTCATCAAAATATGTAGTTTTATGAATTCCTACGAGAGAAGCTATATAATCTCTTATATTATTTCCTTCGGGAGTTCTCCAAGCTCTGCCTGCTTCTAAATGGGCTAGTGCTTTCGCAAAGTTACTCTTACCAGACGAAGCCTCACCCATAAGAAGGTAGCCAGCGTGCCCCATACCGAAAAAGCTAGGGAAAAACATACATAGGACAACCAGTGGATCATCTGCCAAACGATCCCCTATGATTTGCATGTACTCTATAAGAGTAGCTATATTTCTATCTTCATCTTTCAACACTTTTTCTGGAATAATAGGCAAACCTATAGAACCCTGTCTAAAGTAAATGCCTTCTGGCGCTTCTTCACGATCCCAAACTAAAAACGGTGCTCCAGAAACAGGATAACAATATACCTTCTTATCATAATGCCCCCATAAACCCTCTATTCCATTCACAGTAGCATAAAGCAATTTGTCATCTGGTAATAGTAATCCATCAAAATGAGATATACTGCCATCTTCTAATATCGATGGGAAAACATTTTCAACATCATCTTTGGTTATATTGCCTATATTGAAATGAGCATTTATATAACCAGAAATAGCTATATAATCGAGCAGGCGGCCTCTCCGCAACACATAAGGCTTACTATTCCACCAAACCCACTTCTCCTGTAATAAAATCTTTCTTAACTTCTTATGCTTCGTATTGCTGCCCGCACCTCGTGTTTTATCATTAGTGTTTTTTGTTTTATTTTCTGATGCAGGTTTTTCTGAATTAGATTTCTTAGCAAGCACCATATCCTGTGCTTTTTTAGAGTTTGCAATCACTATCTTGGCAACCTCTTCTGGCAGAGAAAATAAAACATAGTTAAGGTTTTGAGGATATTTACGAAATGTCGGTAAACTGGCTATTAGTCTTCTTACTTCATTTTCAACATCAAAGCCAGCAGTAGTTTGAAATAGATTGATTGCCTCTTTGATAATTTTTTCTATTTCATCCGACTCAAGACCAGCATTCCATAAAATACCTGCTAATGAAACAATGTAGTTATGTCGTGTACCCTCTGGGATTGGAGGTTTCATTCTCCATAGGCCTTTGCCTTCATCACTACCTATGGTATCATAAATTGCCCAGTTAGGAAGCCATCCCATCGGCACTTCATCCAACTTCTTATCTAGCTTCCATTCATACGCGTTGCCGTTAGGATGAATCGATGGGGGCGCTACGACATAACCGCCCATGCCTTTTAAGTCCACACCATCGGGTCGCTTTTTTGATGGTATCGGTTCTTTTGTACGGTAATAATAATGCCGCCCATGATACCAAGTGCCCGTCTCGCGGTCATGGTAGCCTCCACCGGTAATAACTACCCACGTGGGTGGCAACCTGTCCTCATCAACTTCATCAAACCAGTCCCCACCATTTCGTGGGTCGAAGTCAAGCACACAGAAGTACCCATGCTCGTACTGACCAGTAAGAATGCCAATGTTCGCATTCGGATATTTAGACCACCATTCACGAATAATGTTTCGATCGTTTGTAGCTTGGTTAGGCCAATCTTTGACTAACGGCTCTTTACCTTGGGGTTTTAGAGGGAAAACCCGAAACCCAAGCTCCGCATACCGCAAAGCGGCACGCAGAAAAAGATTATCTTTGTTCTGCGTCGTCATATCACAGTCGGTTTTTTGTCCTGCGTCTGCCCCTTCCGAGTAGGGAGGGGTTTTTTGTTTTGTGCCTTCTTCATCTCTTCTATCCATTGCTCCTTCATATTCATAGCGAAGTTTTGTAGCGCTGGATTATTCTCCAAACTAGTGTCGGCAAGATACTTTTTAGCACCTTCTACAAGCCAAGCTAAAATACCTTCCTTTTCTTCCATAATAGCGTTTAGGCTTGCCATAATATCTATTATGGCGTCCTTTACGAGTTTGCGGACTAGTCTTAAGCGTCGGTCTTTGGGGGGCTTATTGTACTTTATTGCCCATCTACCATCACGCCACTCATAAGCCCCAAGGCCGTCGTAACACCTAACCTTTTCAGCCAGTCTGTGAAGTACCAAGTCGGCTACTACCTGCGGGTCGTCTATCCGACCTACTAATCTGCGAAGCCGAGCCTCAAAAGGCTCTTGTGCCGTCTCCATGTTCATAAATATACCAACCTGTCAACTCTTTTTCCTATCGAAAGTGGGGGCTGGGGGATAAAAAAAAGCGGCCTTGCGGCCGCCCATGGAGAAAGCACGGAGCCTTTGCTCACTTGTTAAACAATAATCCAGTCGAAAGAGGTTTCCCTTCTGCACTCTCTATTGAAATATACCGACATTTTTTCTTTTTCCCGTGTAATGACAAGTAGGGAGGT
>Ga0308390_1000832_pt1 | contig 21157 bp, 14 predicted proteins | sample Hotspr2Sample149_FD_202358 | JGI IMG/M metagenome (GOLD analysis project Ga0308390, IMG submission 202358) | Hot spring phototrophic mat microbial communities from Mushroom Spring, Yellowstone National Park, Wyoming, United States - 20040719_149 ...
CCTCGACGCCCGCCGGCAGCAGCGCCTGCGCCCGCCCGGCGTCGCGGGCCACGGCGCGCACCGGCGCCCCCGCTGCCACCAGGTGGCGCACCACCGCCGCGCCCAGCGCTCCCGTCGCTCCCACCACCACGTGCAGCTCTCCGGCCATTGGCGACCTCCGCAGCGCGGCATTGTAGTCTCATCCACACCCCCGGCGCCGACGGGGTCTCTCGCGGGGTCACCGCTCGCCGACAACGCGGGGAGTTGCTCCCCCGGGTGTCGGGCGCCTTCCCCGGGGACCTGCCCCCCCGTCCAGCCTCCCCCTCCTACGCCACCACCTGAAGCCGGTTGGCGGGGTGGTGAGACATGGACGCCGCCTGGTTTTTTAAGGAAAGGCGAGCGGTTCGGGCTGGATGCGGACGGCGCGAAAGGCCGCCGCACCTCGTTCGGCCAGGCTGGCGGCCCGGCCGGGATCGCCAAGCTCCACCGTGACTTGTGCCCGCACGTTCCCCTGCTCGAGGGCCGACGCCACGTACTCGGCCCGTGCCCGGGCAAGTGCGGCGAGGGCCGGGGGGGAGGGGTCCTCATTCTTGGCGGCGGATCCGAAAACGGTGGCTGCCTTGGCACTCCAGCGCTCCAGGGCCCAAAGGGCCACGGCGAGAGCTCGCTGCCCGTCGGCGTCCGGGGTGGCTTCGCCGCGCCCGAAGCTCACCGGTGGCAGCGGCCGCCACGGTGGCACAAACTCAATCGTCCACGCTGGGAACGCCGCGCGGAGGGCGGTTTCCACGTGCTTGACGGCCTCCAGGGACGCGGTCGTTTCGAAGGAGAGCTGCAGACGGGCCACGCGCCGGACCGCCGAGATGTCGGCCACGGCCAGGGGGAAAGGCACCGCAGCGCGCAGCCGGCGAGACTCACTCTCGGCTTGCTCCGCGGCGGAGGCCTGCCCAGTGCGCGGGGACTCGCCTCCGAGCAGCAGCTGGTCGAGCTCGAGGTGCACGGGAACACCCAGTTCCTGCCTGAGGGTGCGCTCGAGGCGGGCGCGCAGATCGCGGTCGTACTCGCGGGTGAAGACCACGGCATTGACCGTGACCACGCCATCGCCGCCCACCTGGACAGCGACCTTGTCGAGCCGCGACAGTCCGGGGGTTAGGCCGTCGCGCAGCAGTGTCCCCGCTTGGCGGGAGAGGATGGTGGTGCGCACCGATTCGTTGAGGGTCTTAACCAGGGGCACCGACAGGAGCGCCAGCAACACCCCGGCGCCGATGGTGGGCCAGAGGAGCTCCCGGGTGGTGCGCAGGTTCCCGAAGGTATACCAGATGGCGGTGGCGGCCACGGCGAAGGCAATCGCCACCAAATTGGTAAGGAACAGGTAGAGGGCACCGTTGAAGATCCCCAACTCGCCCATGGCGAGACCGTACCCGGCGGCGGCCAGCGGCGGCATGAGGGCGGTGGCTATGGCCACCCCAGCAATGGTGCTGCCCAGGCGGTGGATGATCGCGTACCCCCCTACCAACCCCGAAAAGATGGCCACTAGGAGGTCGAAGAGGTTGGGGGCGGTGCGCAGGAGGATCTGGTTGGTGGGGGGGATGAACGGCGAAAGCTTGACGATGACGATGGCCGTCGCAAGCCCCAGGACGACGCCCACAAGGAGCGATTTGGAGGCCTTGGCGGCGAGGGTGACGTCGGTCATGGCAATGGAAAAGCCGAGGGCCATGATCGGCCCCAAAAACGGCGCCACCAGCATGGCGCCAATGATGACCGCCGCCGAGTCCAGCAGTAGGCCTAAGGTCGCGATGGCCGCCGAACCCACCGCGAGCACCACGAAGGTGTGGTTGGGAGGCGCCTCGGCAATGACCTGTGCGATGACGGTATCGCGATCTACCGAGGCCCGGTGCTGCTGCCACCAGCCGACGAGCACCTCACGGATGCGGGGTGTCGCGTTCGATCGTTCCATACTCTCACCTCCCACCCCCGAAAATTCGCATAGGTGCCGTCGCTCTCGCAATCGGCGAGGTGGCCAAAGCGCGCGGTAGGGGTTAGTCTGAAGAGAGGGAGCTCAAGCATGAGCGATTTCCATCAACGCGGCCCAATCATCACCCTGCCCCGCCTGGTTGGCGACGAAAGCAGGCACGTTGAGGCGGAGGTGGCTGCCTTCGCCCAACACAATCCGGTGGCGCTGTTGATCCCGTGTCTTGTCTCCGAGCTCGACCAGCCGGCGCTGGCACGCATGGTGGCGGAGCTGGCCGGCACCCCTTATTTGGAGACCGTGGTGATTTCTCTGGATCGCGCCGACCAGGATGGGTATCGACGGGCGCGGGAGTACTTCCGCGACCTCCGGGTGCGCACCGTGGTGGTGTGGAACGACGCCGAGGCCATCGCTGCCATCGTTGCCGAGATCGAGCAGTCAGTGCTGCGGCTGGCGCCCCGTGGCAAAGGCCGGGCAGTGTGGGTGGGGCTCGGAGCGATCATCGCCGAAGGCCGCGCTGCCACGGTGGCCCTGTTGGATGCCGACGTGGTGAACTTTCAGCGCTCGCTGTTGACCAACCTCGTTTACCCCATCGTCCACCCCGCCCTCGATTTCGACTACAGTAAGGCGTACTACGCGAGGTTTTCTGATCGCCTGCACGGCCGGGCGACGCGGCTCATGGTGCGGCCACTGCTGCAGGCGTTGGCCGCAACCATCGGCCCGCATCCTTACCTAGACTACCTGGAAGCTTTCCGCTATCCGTTGGCGGGTGAGTTTGCGGTGAACGCCAGCTTGCTGCGCCGGCTCCGTATCCCCGGCGACTGGGGGCTGGAAATTGGGCTGCTGTTCGAGGTGTTGCGCTCCCGCTCGCCGCGGCGTATCTGCCAGGTGGATGTGGCGGACCGTTTCGATCACAAGCACCAGGAGCTTTCGGCGGAGGATCCCGGAGCTGGCTTGCACCGGATGGCGGTGGATATTACTAAGCACCTGCTGCGCACTCTTTCGGCGGCAGGTGTGGTGGTGCCCTCTAGTCACTTCAAAGGTCTGCAGGTGGCGTTTCAGCGCTTCGCCGAGGATGCGGTGGCCGACTCCTTCGCCGTGGCGATTTTCAACGGCTTGAGCTTCGACCGTCACGCCGAGGAAGAGGCAGTGGACGTGTTCACCCGCGCCTTTGCGGAGGGGTGCGACCAGTTCTTGCAGGACCCCCTTGGGACGCCGGCACTGCCCAACTGGTCGCGGGTGCTCTCGGCGATGCCAGGGATCGGGCACCGCCTTCTCCGTGCCGTGCGCGAGCTGGGGGGGGTGCTGGAGGGATGATCGTGCGTGCCATCCTGACCGACCTGGATGGCACCCTGCTGGAGCCCGACGGCACGGTCTGCCCAGAGGTCTTGGAGGCGCTGGCGCTGTTGCAGCAACGCAGAGTACCAGTGTTGCCGGTAAGTTCCAAAACCGCCGCCGAGGTGCGTGGTATCTTGGCAAGGGTGGGGCTGCCAGGTCCGGCGGGGTTTGAAAACGGTGCCGGCGTGGTCACAGTGGCAGGCGAAGTTATGCTGCGGCCTGCGGCGCTGTCGGCAGAAAGGCTCCGGGAGGTGGCGTTGGAGCTGCGCCGCCAGACCGGGTGTGGGTTGCGGACCATGGAGGAGATGGGGGACGTTGAGCTTTCGGCACTCACCGGGTTGACCGGCGAAGAGGTGCGGTTGGCGCGCCAGCGGCAGGCCACCCTGCCCCTCCTAGTTGGGCAGGAGTGGGATGCGGTGCTGCGGGAGGCGGCCCCCGAGGGGGTCATGCTGGTGCGCGGCAACCGCTTCCTGCACCTGCAGGGCCGCCACACCAAGGCGGACGTCGTGCCGGCGCTCCTCGCCACCGTCCCCGGCCATGGTGCGGTGGTGGGCTGTGGCGACTCCCCCAACGATTGCGAGCTGCTGCAGCGCGTCGATGTGCCAGTGATCGTGCCGTCAACCGCTGGGGCCCACGCGGTGCTGCGGGGGGCGTTCCCCGACGCCCTCGTGGCGCCGGTGCCCCACGGTCGCGGTTGGGCGCGGGCGGTCCTGGCGCTGTGTGGTCTCTAGAGGGGGTCGATGGTGCAGGGTACTTCGTTCCTTCCCGACGCGCTGCGCCAGCAGCTCGCCGAGGTGGGGCAAGTGGACCTGCTGGTGGGGATCCCCAGCTACAACAACGCCGGCACCATTGGCCACGTGGTGCGGGCGATCCAGGGCGGGTTCGCCAAACACTTTCCCGACCAGCGAGCGTTGCTCATCAACTCCGACGGCGGCTCCAAGGACGGGACGCCGGAGGTGGTGCGCCAGGCCTCCATCGGCTCCTTCGAGACGATTCTGGCGGCTCACCCGCTGCGCACCGTGCATCGCATCACCACGCCGTACCACGGCATTCCCGGCAAGGGCAGCGCCTTGCGCACGGCGTTTGCCGCCGCAGTGCTCACCGGTGCGAAGGCGTGCGCAGTGGTGGACGCGGACCTGCGGTCGATCACTCCCCAGTGGATCGAACTGCTCTTGGGGCCGGTGGTGCGCCAGGGGTTCGACTTTATCGCGCCCCTCTACCACCGCCACAAGTACGACGGCACCATCACCAACTCCATCGTCTACCCCCTCACCCGGGCGCTGTACGGCAAGCGCGTGCGGCAGCCGATCGGGGGTGACTTCGGGTTTTCTGGACGGTTGGCGGAGCACTACCTCGCCCACGACGTGTGGTCCTCCGACGTGGCCCGCTACGGGATCGACATCTGGATGACGACCACGGCGATCACCGGCGGCTTCAAGGTGGGGCAGTCGTTCTTGGGGGCCAAGATTCACGATGCCAAGGATCCCTCCGTGGATCTTTCCGCCATGCTGATGCAAGTTACCAGCGTGGTGCTGACCCTCATGGGTACCCACGTCGCGCTGTGGCGTAAGGTGCGGGGTTCGCACCCGGTGCCGGTGTTCGGGTTCGAGTACGCGGTGGGGCTTGAACCGGTCCCCGTCAACCTGGCGCGCATGCTGGATCGCTTTCGTACCGGTGCACGGGAGCTGCGATCGATCTGGGAGCTGGCGCTCCACCCGGCCACCGCCGCTGGGGTGGCCCGTGCCGCCTCGGCCTCCGACGAGGAGATGGATTTTCCACCCCAACTCTGGGTGAGAACCATCTACGACTTTGCCGTGGCGTACCAGCAACGCCGGGTCAACCGGGAGCATCTGCTGCGCTCGCTGACGCCTCTGTACCTGGGTCGGACAGCGGCGTTCGTGAAGCAAACCCGCGAAGCGGGGGCGCAAGAGGTGGAGGAGATCCTCGAAGAGCTTTGCCTGCAGTTCGAACGTGACAAACCCTACTTGCTCCAGCGGTGGGAGGAGACCGGAGGTGGATCATGACCGTAACCTTCTCTGAGCGCCTGCTCGGCTCTTTGAACATGTTTTTCGAGGCTGTGCTGCGTTTCTTGCCGGGGCTGTTGGCCGCCGCCCTCATCCTGGTCATCGGGCTGGTGGTGGGGTGGGTGCTGCGCCTGCTCGTCTCGCGCATCCTCCGGGTCGCTGGCTTCGATCGCTACTGCGACGCCAGCGGTGTCAGGGCGGTGCTGGGGCACGCCGACATCCGCACCGCCCCCTCCATCCTCCTCGGCCGCGCGCTCTTCTGGCTAGTCTTCTTGAGCTTCGCCATGGCGGGGCTGTCGGCGCTCCAGGTTGGGGTGATTAACCAGCTCATCGCTGAGTTCTTCCTCTACCTGCCGCGCATCATCTCCGCGGTGCTGGTGCTGCTGGTGGGACTCCTGCTTGGCGGCTTCCTCTCCCGCGCCGCACTCCTGGGCGCCGTGAACGCCGGCATGCCCTCGCCCCGGCTCATCGCCATCGTCGTGAAACTGCTCATCGTCGTGCTCTCCTTCGCCATGGCGCTGGAGCAGCTGCGCATCGCCACCAGCATTGTGCTGGCCGCTTTCATCATCGCCTTCGGGGCGGTCATGTTCGGCCTGGCGCTGGCGTTCGGCTTGGGTGGGCGCGGGGTGGCCAGACGGGTCTTGGAGCGCCAGTGGCAACGGCAAAGGGAGGACGCGGCGGACGGTTTCTCCCATTTGTAGGGTGGCGCTGGGTCCCGACGGGTGTACCTCACCGCCGGCCCGTAGGGAGGGAAGGCGGCGCCGCTGGGCAGCTGCCCCGCTGGGGAACGGCGCGCTTCTTTTGGAGCGAGGCGGTACCCAGGACTGTGCCCGCGTGGGCGCGCACAAGTACCGTGCAGCCGGGCGGCGCGGCCGCGCGCAGGCGCCTTTTTCGAAGCCACAGGCCACTGACGAGGGCGCCCCCCAGTGGTCGCGTTAGGCGAGCCCAGTGCAGGAGGGACCGGCAAGGTGCGTCGCCGGACCTGTGCAACCTGCCAATTTGCACGGGTTCGCCTCCCATCGGCGATGGCCAGGCGCAGGCCACCCGCCGGTGGAGCGGCGGGTATCCTTTGCGTATGGGCTGGAGGCACGCCCTCGGGCGCTTGGGCGGGGCATCCGTGGTGGCGGGCTTGGTTGTCTGGGTCAGCGCAGCTGGCCTTCTGCGTCCCCTGGAGCTACCTGTGGCCGACGTGCTGCAGCGTCGCCTGCCCCGGCGGCCGGCGACGCGGGTTGCTGCCGTGCTCATCGACGAGCCGGCCCTGGCTACCCTCGGCCGGTGGCCCTGGCCGCGGGAGCGTTTGGCGGAGGTGGTCAGGGCCACCCTCGCCGCAGGGGCCACTGGGGTGGTGCTGGATATCTTGCTGGTGGAGCCGGCCGAGGGCGACGACGCGCTGCACGCCGCCTTGGCCGCCGCACCCGCCGCGCTGGTGTGCGCGCTGTCCGAGGCAACGCCAAGCTGGCTTCTCCCGGTCGAGCCACTGCGCACCGCCGCCACCCTCGGCCACGGTGCGGTGGAGCTGGACGCCGACGGCGTGGCGCGCCGCATTGCCTCCACCAAACAGGCGGGGGGCTTGGTACTTCCTGCGTTGGCGCTGGCGGCTGCGCGTCTGCAGCAGCCATCGCTTTCGATTCCCGTGGGGGTGTCCCTGGTGCCCGGATTCCGTTCGCCCCCCGGCGCTGTGCCGCACCTGGGGGCAGTGGAAGTTTTGCAAGGTGCAAGCGGTTCGGTTTTGATCGGTCGTTTGGTGTTCATTGGCGTCAGTGGCGTGGGGCTCGGCGACCGCGTGGTCACCCCGGTCACGGGAGGGGAGGTGCCAGACCCCGGTGTCCTGGTGCACGCCGCCGCTGCTGAGTCGTTTCTCGCGGGCGATCTCCTCCACCCACTGCCCCCGCTGCTGTCCGGTCTTGTGGCCCTTGGGCTGGTGGCGGCCGCTACCGCAGCGGGGCGCCTGGGCTGGCCGCTGCGTCTCCCCATCCAGGCTGCTCTCATCCTCTCGCCAATGATCCTCGCCGCCGCAGCGCTCCACCTCACCGGGAGTCTCATTCCCACGGTCACCCTCACGGTTGCGGCCATCGCGGTGGTGGGGTTTGGGGAGCTGCACGCGGGTCTGCGGGCCTGGCGCGTCGCCGAGAGGATCCCCGCTCTTCTTGGAGCCGCCCTGGGAAGAGGCGTTGCAGAAACGCGACGCACCCTCGCTGGACAGCTGGAGCTTGCGGAAGCGCTGGCTGTGGAGGCGGCGCGCCGACGGGTTGCCGGCGAAGTCTCCGCCGGCGTCCTGGCGCACGAGTTAAAAACCCCGCTCACGTCGGTTCGGGGTTTGGCGCAAATGGTGCGAGACCTGGAGCTCGTGCCTGAGGAGCGGCGTCGAGCTGCGCACCTTTTGGTGAGGGAAGCGGATCGCCTGGGGGCGATGGTGGAGTGCCTCACCGATCTGGAGCGGCTGGCGCATCGCCCCTTGGAGAAACATGGGCAGCGCATCGATCTCTCGGCTCTGGTGGATAGTCGAGCGACGACGCTGGCGAGGGGCTTTGGCCGTCGTGTGCGGGTCGAGGTGACGCCGGGGCTGGTGGTACTCGGCGACGCCCACCTATTGGCTACGGTGATCGATAATTTGATTGGCAACGCCTTCAAGTTTTCGCCCCCTGACAGCGAGGTGATGGTGCGGGCCGAGGGCCAAGGTGACCGGGCGCAGATCCAAGTCCGCGATTTGGGGGTCGGAATTCCAGCCGAAGAGCAGGAGGCCATCTTTCGCCGGTTTGTCCGAGGATCGTCGGCGGTGGGCCGAGAGGGGATGGGGCTCGGCCTCGCCTTGGTTCGCGAAGTGGTAATGTGGCACCGCGGCTCGGTGCACGTCACCAGCCGCCCGGGGGAGGGCAGCACCTTCCAGGTGACGCTCCCCTTGGCGTGAGGAGGCAGCGCCCCATGGCGAGCATCCTGGTCGTCGATGACGATGCTGGCATACGCGAGATGACGGCCATGGCGCTGGCGTCGGCGGGACACACGGTCACCCCGGCTGCAGGCGTGGCGGCGGCGCGCTCCGCGTTGCACGCGAAACAGTTCGATGTGATCCTTTGCGACATTTACATGCCTGGCGAAAACGGGCTCGCGTTCCTGGCCGAACTGCGTAAGCAGCCGTCGCCACCCAAGCTCATCGTCATGACCGCTCGGGGCACCGTGGAAACGGCAGCGCTCGCCCGCCGGATCGGCACTTTCGACTACTTGGCTAAGCCCTTCGACCTGGGCGTGCTGCGGGCCCGCGTCGAGGCGGCGCTTCGTCCCGCCGCCCCTTCTGCGCCGACCCCCGAAGAAGGGCCGGAATCGATGATCGTGGGGTTTCACCCGGCCATCGTCGAGGTGTACAAGGCGGTGGCGCGGGTGGCGCCCCTGCCCGTGCCGGTGGTAATCCTCGGCGAGACCGGGACCGGGAAGGAACTCATCGCTCGCGCCCTGCACCGCTTTGGCAGCCGCCCCCAGGGCCCCTTCGTGGCCGTCAACTGCGCCGCCATCCCGGACGCACTGCTGGAGAGCGAGCTGTTTGGCCATGTCAAGGGGGCCTTCACCGACGCCCACCGCGACCGTCGCGGCGCCCTCGCCCAGGCGAGTGGCGGCACGGTGTTTCTCGATGAGATCGGTGATGTCTCACCGGCGTTTCAGGTGAAGCTTTTGCGTTTTCTTCAGGACGGGGTCATCCGCCCGGTGGGCGCCGACGCCGGCGAGCAGGTCCAGGTGCGGGTGGTGGCCGCCACCCACCGAGATCTCCCGGCCATGGTGGCCGCCGGCAGCTTTCGACAGGACCTGTACTACCGCCTCGCGGGCTACGAGATCCGCCTTCCCCCCCTGCGCGAGCGCCTCTCCGATCTGCCGGTTCTGGTGGAACATTTCCGCCAGAGGGTCGAAGGTGAGCTGGGGGTCACCGCCGCCCCGGCCAGCCAGGAGATGCTGGCCGCGCTGGCGGCCCGCCCCTGGCCCGGCAACGTGCGGGAACTGGAACAGATCGTTCGCCGGCTGATCATCGACACCGGTGCGCTCAGCGACGTGACGGCCCTACCTCCGGCGCTTGCCCCGACCCCACCGATGGCCCTGGCTCAGCAGGCCCCTCCCTCGCCGGCGCTAGGTCAAAGCTTGGCCAGGTTGGACGAAGCCGAACGGGAGCACATCCGCCGGGTCCTGGTGGCCACAGCTGGCAACCGCAGCGCTGCCGCCCGGATCCTGGGGATCGAGCGGAAGACGCTGACCCGCAAGCTCCGCCGCCTTGGCATCGATCTTGAAGACTGGGGTGGCGGAGGTGAGAAAACGTGCGAACGACCACCCTTTCCCTTGCCGTGGTGGTACTCCTGGCCGGTGGAGAACCTTCGCTCACGTACCGGTTTACGGCGGTCAAGAGTACGGTCGTCATGACTCACGGTGGGGTGGAACGACGGGCGAGGGTGGGGGATGTCGGTCTAGCCGGTGATGCAGTTCGCACCGGGTGGTTGGGGCGTGCGCTGCTCGAGGCCCCCGCCTACGCCGCTCGCTTCGAAATCCTCCCGGCGACGCAAGTGCAACTGACAGGCCCGCAACCTGGCGTTCTCCTCTCCGTCCAGCGCGGCCGCTTGAAGGCTTTCTTCGATGCGGTGCGCGGCGTTGACGCACGAATCGTCGCTACCCCCGGAGCTCTGCTGGGCGTGCGCGGGACGCGGTACGCGGTGGAGGTGGGAGCTGACGGCACTGCCACGCTGGCCGTTTTTGAAGGCGCGGTGGAAGTTCTGCCAGTCGACCCATCTTTCCCGAGCACGCGCGTCGGGGCGGGCGAGTTGTGTCGCTATGGAGTGCGGGAAGCTCCACGGCGTCAGCCATTGCCACCTGGTGTTACCGCCGAAAAATGGCGCGGCGGGCTCACCGTACGGGGCATGGCAGGATCGCCGCGAGCCCCTGAAGTGGGTCCGCCGTCGGGGCCCCACACCCCGCCGTCTACACCGGAGCGAGGGAAGCGGGGGGGAACCGCTCGGGGAAACCCTGGCTGAAGGGTCGGTCCGACCCAGCCGGCGGGCTTGGTGGACTCACCCTTGGGTCACCCTGCCCCACCCCGCACCTGCTCGTTTTCACGTTGCACACGTACGTCGCTTTTCTTGAGATTCTTATTTCACCTGCCGAAGCTGGCATGAAACGTGATTCCTCACTGGAGCAAGCCGCCCAAAGGCGGCACGACGAAAGGGGGGTCTCATGAAACATCGCAACCTGTTGGTCCTCGCAACCTTGGTGATCGCACTGGCCAGCCCAGTCCTGGCCCAACCTGGCCGCACCGGATCGCGCAACGGGTCCGGACCACTAGTAGATACGGCGAAGGTGGTGGTGGTAGAGGGAGCGGTACAGGAGTTCTCCGCCGGTTTCGGGCAGGGCGTGCCTGCCCTCGTGGTTGCCGACGCGGCCCACGACTTGTACACCTTCATCCTCGGCCCGTTTTGGTACCTCAGGGAACAGCAGTTCGTCGCCGCGCCCGGGGATCTGGTCACCGTCACCGCCTACGCGTGCAACCTCTGCGAGGTGGGGCTGGCCGTGGCCAAGGTGGTGAATAACACGCAAGGGGTGACCCTCACGTTGCGCGACGAAAACGGCCGGCCGCTATGGATGAGCCACCAGGCCGGCGGCCACACGGGCGGGCAAGGGAACGGCGGTGGTTCTACCGGCAAGGGCAACCCTGGGAGCGGCAACGGTGGCAACGGTCGCAACGCTACGGGCGGCTCCACTGGCAAGGGGAGTGCCGGTCAAGGTAGCGGGGGGCTAGGCTCCGGCCACCACTTGGTGCCTGACCTGGCGCGGATCACCGTCGTCTCGGGTTACGTGGTCAGCTTCGTCGCCGCCGCTGGAGCTGGCCCCGCCTCGGTCACCGTCGGCACGGCGGGGGGCGAGGTACCTATTGTACTCTCTCCAGCCTCGGTGTTGGTCAAGGCGGGCTATGTACCAGCGCCAGGTGCTGACCTCGAGATCCAAGCGGCGCCTGCTGAGCTGGACGGTGCCGAGGTGTGGCTTGCTCTCGCCCTCACCGATCGGGCGAGCGGCCTCATCCTGGTGTTCCGGGATCCGGCCACCGGCCTGCCGGTGGCAGGCGCCCGGCGCGGGCGGCGGTGACCATCGCCCGCGTAGCTCCGGCGGGGAGGGTCACCTCCCCGCCGTCGTCGTCTTTGGAGATGAGCCTAGCGGCTAGCAGTCTTTGGCGGTGTGCTCCGGCCAGCAGCCAGGTGAGGGCGGCGAGAGCGGCGAGTCCCGCGGTGAATCGGCCGGGTTCGGCCTTGTCGTAAGGTGGCGTCTGCTCTGTGGTGGTAAAAGTGGGGGGCATTGACAGATACCACGGCCAGGGGTATCGACAGAAGGTGGGCTCCTCGCCGCTGAGGGTAGCCACCTCCGGTTCCGACACCGGCCCCGGATAGGTTCGACGTGCCCGGTAATGGACGAATCCTGCCTCGCCGAGACGTGTGCAAGGTACCGCCACCGGCCCGCTTACGAACCATGGGGGCGGGGGCCCGCAGCGGCACACGACGAACCGAAGCGACCCTCGAAAGTTGTTTGTCGCCTTGGGTTGCGGCGCCCGGCGGAGCTAGCGCGGCTTGCCACCTCCCGCTTTCTCGCAGGGCTGGCCAGCGCGCGCCCCTCGCCAGGACATGCTGAGACGCTCATGGGCGATGCAGTGAGCCAAAGGACCTCTCCTCAGGGGGCGGGGATCCACCGTTGGAGGTTCTACGATGCCAACGGTGAACGCCCCGTGGGCCCCCCGGCACCACCTCGAGATGCACCTTGTGCGACCTCGACCGGCCGGTGCTGGGGGAGTGAACTGCTGTAACTCCCACTGGCAGTGGCGCAGGTGGGGTGCCGGGTCCCCTCCTCCCGAAACTCCCAAGGCACGGTGTCCAAGGGGCGCGGATGTCTCGGTGGAGGGCAGGGTGACCGCACCTTTGGGAGGTGATCTCCCGCCCAGTGGGCGGCGAGGCGACCCTTGCCCGCAGGCGCCAGGTGGGGGAAACTCGCAGCGTGGGTGATCGCGGGGCGTGCTCGCGTCGGGGGACCGGTTTGCAAGGGTGGGCAGCGCTGCTCCTGGTGGCGGCGAACGCCGGTGGCCAGGCGGGTGCACCCCCTGCTGAAGTGCGCATCTCGGCCGAACGTCTTCGCCAGCACGTCACGGTATTGGGCAGCGACGCCTTCGGGGGGAGAGCAGTGGGAACCAGGGGCGGTGCCCTCACCGAGGCGTACGTGGCGGGCCAACTGGCCGCGGCGGGGGTAGCGGGGGGCGTGGCCGGTGGGGGATACCTGCAGGCGGTACCCATGCACGGCAGCAGGCCGCTGCCCGAGAGCGAGCTGCTGCTTATCTCCCCCTGCCATAGCGGGCCGCTGTCGCTGGGTGAGGACTTCCTGCTGTTCACCAGCGGCGACGCGACGCTCCTGCCGCAACCGGTGGAAGTGGTGTTTGCGGGCTACGGGGTGGTGGCCCCTGAGCTAGGGGAGGACGAGTACGCGGGGCTTAAGGTACGGGGCAAGGTGGTGGCGGTGATGGCCGGGGAGCCGCGCCGGCGCCCTGGAGCCAAGGCCGCAGGGGGTGGTCCAACCCTGTACGCCGCCCCCGAGACGAAACGGCGCATCGCCCTGTCCCGCGGTGCGGTGGGGCTGGTGGTCATCCCCTCGTTACGGGAGCCCATATGGCGGGATTGGGCAGGCCGACGGCGGGAGTTCGCCTTCGAACACGTAGTACTGCCCTATGGGGTGACGCAGAGTTTCGCCGCCCTGGTACACCGCTCAGCGGCCGCCAAGCTGTTCTGCGGAAGCCCCTACTCATTGGAGGCTCTGGACGAGGGGGACTCCAGCGGGCGGCTGCCCACCTTTGCGACCCGTGCGCAGCTGCGCTTTCGGGGGGCGTTTGCAGAGCGAGATTTCGTCGCCCACAACGTGACGGGGGTGATACGCGGCAGCGACCCGGCCCTCGCCGATACCTACGTACTGGTAACCGCCCACCACGACCATTTGGGTGAAGGTCCACCCCTAAACGGGGACGGTATCTACAACGGTGTGGTGGACAACGCCTTAGGAGTGGCGGCGGTACTCGAGGTGATGCGGGTGCTAGCGGCCTCAGAGGTGAAACCGCGGCGCTCGGTGCTGGCGGTGTTTTTCACCGGCGAGGAGAAGGGGCTTTTGGGTTCCACCTATTTCGTAGATCACCCGGTGGTCCCCAGACGAGCCATTGTGGGCGCGGTGAACGTGGACGGTTTGGCCCACTTCGACACCTTCAAAGACATCGTGGTGCTGGGGGGGGAGTGGTCCACTTTGGGGGAGATGGCAGCACGGGTGGCCGCTTCCCTAGGGCTGGAGGTGTCGCCCGTACCGCCGGCCTTTGCGCGGCCTGACCTTTACGCTTTGTCTGATCAGATTGCCCTGGCCCAGGGGGGGATCCCCACGGTGCTCATCAACGAGGGATTCAAGGTGTGCAACCGCCGCCCCGAGGAGGCCTTCGCCCACGCCGTGGGGTGGGGGCAGACCCGCTACCACACCCCCTTTGACGATCTCGCCCAGGGCCTCAACTGGGACGCAGCGACGCAACACGCCGAGGTGATCCTGGCGCTGGTACGCTACATCGCCAACCAGGAAACGTCGCCCACCTGGCTGCCGGGCAGCCCGTTCGGCATGGGGGGGGCCCATGGCGGGCGCCGGCACTAAACGGGTCCTGGCGCTGGTCGCTGCCGCAAGTGGAGCGGTGGTGCTGCTGGGCTGCGCCACGGGCAGCTGGCCGGCAAGAAGTGGGAAGCTGCGGGTGGTTGGCTCGGACACCATGTTGCCCCTCACCCGCCTGCTGGCCAGGGCGTTCGAGGCGGCCAACCCAGGGGTGCGGGTGAGCGTGGGGGGGGGAGGCAGCGCAGCTGGGATCGCCGCTTTGATCGCCGGCCGAGCCGACCTCTGCGCCTCCTCCCGCCCGCTGACCGCCGCCGAGGCGCAGCAGTTGTTCCAACGTCACGGCCGCTTGGGAGTGCGGGTGCAGGTGGCACGGGACGCTTTAGAGGTGTTCGTGCACCCTGACAACCCGGTGCGCGCCTTGACCAAGCTGCAGCTCAAGGGGATCTTTACGGGTCGCATACGCCAGTGGGAGAAGGTTGGGGGGGTGGGGGGCACGATCGAAGTTTTGATCCGACCGCCGTCCTCAGGGACGCACGCCTTCTTCCGGGCGGTGGCGCTGGACGGGGAGGAGTATGCCCCCTTCGCCACCGTCATCGAAACCACCGCCGAGCTTGTCGAACTGGTGAGCCTCGACGAGACTGCCATCGCCTATGGAGGTATGAGCTATCGCCGGGAGGGGGTGGTGGCCGTGGTCGTGGACGGCGCACCCCCAACCCCCGAGGCGGTGCGATCAGGCGCCTATCCACTGTCCCGTTACCTCTACGTCATCACCGTGGGACCACCGGAAGGCCTGGTGAAAGGGTTCGTGGATTTCATCCTGGGTCCCCAGGGTCAGAGGTTGGTTGCCGAGGCTGGGTTCATCCCCCTTTTTGACACAAAGATTCAATAGTCACTATCATTTGCGAGATGATTTCGAAGGCTTCCAACGCTCTTCACGCGGTCTTAACCTGATCTTCACATCCCCCCATCATCCTCCCCCCGGCTGGAGGCCCCAGGAGGATGAGGATGCGACACGAAAAGACTTTGTGGGGAAACGTAAGACAATGGAGATGGTCCCGAGTGCTGGCGGCGCTGGGCGCCTGGGTGCTGCTCGGGACACAGGCCTGGGCCGCTGGGAGAATTACCGGGACGGTCAAGGACAGCGACGGCGGAGTATTGCCGGGCGTGACGGTGACGTTGTCCGCCGAGTCGCTGAGTGAGCCCTTGATCGCCTACGCCGACGGCAGCGGCAGCTTCCGGTTCGACGGGCTGAACCCGGGGGTGTACACCCTGCGCGCCGAATTGGACGGGTTTCAGCCGTCGGAGACCACGTTGACTCTGGTGGTGGACCAACGGCTGACGCTGGAGTTCAGACTGGCGTTGGCCACGCTGCAGGAAACCGTCGAGGTCACTGCCGAGGCGCCCCGCTCCAGCGAGGTGGCGCTGCTGGACCAGCGCCGGCAGGCGGCGGTGGTTAGCGATGCGATTTCCCGGGAGGAGATCGCTCGCACTCCCGATGCCGATGCCGCCGGGGTGGTGGAGCGCCTCACCGGTATCACCGTGGTGGACAGCAAGTACGTGTACGTGCGGGGGCTCGGGGACCGCTACAGCAACACCATGCTCAACGGTGCAACGTTGCCTTCCACCGAGGCGGACAAGCGGGTGGTGCCGCTCGACCTCTTCCCCTCCAAGTTGCTCGATACCATTACCATCGCCAAGACCTACACCCCCGACAAGCCCGGCGACTTTGGCGCCGGAGCGGTGGAGATGTCTACCCTCGACTTCCCCTCCACGGCGTCGCTAAAGGTGTCTATGGGCGGCAGCTGGGACTCGCAAACCACCGGCGGCGAGTTTTCCCGCTACGCCGGCGGCCTCAATTGGGCCGGCAAGGGTGGGCAGGCCAAGCCGGCCGGTTTGCCCGCCGAGCGCATCCAACCGCAAACCATCATCAACCCTGATGGCCTCTCCCCCCAGCAGCTGCAGGCGGTGGGTCGGTTGTTTGTGGGTCACTGGACGGGTGAGGAGACTCCTTCCATTTCGCCCAATAGCAGCTTGAGCCTCACCTACGGCAACACCTTTGGCCGCTTCGGAGTGGTTGTCTCCGGGGTCACCTCCCGCAGTTTCTCCCGGGTCGAGTCGGATCACGTCTACTTCGGTTTGGACTCCGGGAACGTACTGGTGCCGCGCAACGACTACCACATGGTCACGGACGCGGAGAAAGTCCGCAACGGCCTGGTGGGCAACTTCGCGCTCCGCTTGGCCGGAGGCCATCGGGTGAGGTTTGCGTCGCTCTTCTCCCGTGACGCTGTGGCGGAGAGCCGCCAGTACGAGGGGTACATGAACAACGCGGGTCAGAACGTGCGCGACCTCCGTGCCCGCTACCAGCGGGAGGAGTTGCTCACCAGCAAGCTGGCGGGCGAGCATTTCTTCGCCGGGTTGGGGATGGGCAGCGCCGTGGAGTGGTATGTCACCTCCTCCAAGGCCACGACCCTGCAGGACCTGCGCGAGAACTTGTACGGCGAGATTTCCCCGGGTCGATACTCCCTGCTGCCGGGTATGCCCGAAAGCGGCAAGCTGGAGTTCTTCGACCTTGAGGACCAGATTCGCGGCGGCGGGCTCAACTGGAGCACGTTCTACTCCCTCTCCGACACCCGCTTCGGCTCGGTCAAGGTGGGCGTTGCCACCAACCGCCGGGAGCGCGAGTTCGACGCGCGCCGGCTGCGCTTCGTGGTGGCCGACCAGTTGCAGTTCGATCTCAGCCTGCCGCCCGAGCGGCTATTCACCTACGACAACATCCGGCCGGGTGGCTTCGAGATTCGCGAACAGACGGGTGCCAATGACGCCTACGATGCCTACCACGACGTGGACGGGGCCTTTGCGATGTTGGATGCCAGTTGGGGCAAGTGGCGGTTCATCGGTGGCGCCCGCTACGAGCGGTCTGATCTCGAAGTGCGAACCTATAACCCATTTTCCCCTGGTCAGTTGGCTGTGGCGCGTGACCTCAACCGCGATTGGCTGCCGGCTCTCAACGTGGTCTACCAACTGCGCCCCGCCACCAACCTGCGCCTGGCTGCCAGCCGCACCGTCAACCGCCCGGAATTTCGCGAGCTCTCGCCCTTCGCCTTCGTGGAGGTGACCGGTGGAAAGTCGGTGGCCGGCAACCCGGAGCTGAAGCAGGCTTTGATCGACGCCTACGACGTGCGCTGGGAGGTCTTCCCCCGGCCCGGGGAGGTCATCGCCGTTTCGGCGTTCTACAAGAACCTGACCAACCCCATCGAGCGCATCATCCAGCCCACCACCGAGCTGCGCAGCTCCTTCACCAACGCGGACGGCGCCACTTTGGCGGGCCTCGAAGTGGAGTACCGGCAATCGCTGGCGGTGTTGTCGCCGGTGCTCCAGAGGTGGACGGTCAACCTCAACTACGCCTACGTGGACGCCTCGGTGGAAGTGGGCGAGAGGAATTTCTCGGTGATCACCAATACTTCGCGGCCGCTGGAGGGTCAGTCGAAGCATGTGGGTAACTTGGCGGTGCAGTACTTCCAGTCCAACTGGGGCACCATGGTGCGAGCCATGTACAACTTCACCGGGCGCCGTATCCACGAGGTGGGCGCCTACGGCCTGCCGGACATTTACGAGGACGACTTGGGCGTGTTGGATCTCGTGGTGTCCCAGTCGCTGGCTCGGATCTTCCCCGGCGTGGAGCTGAAGCTGTCGGGCACGAACCTCCTGGACGCCGAGCGGAGCTTCACCCAAGGCGGCCGAATTCACCGCAAGTACACCAGTGGTCGTGGCATCGGGGTCTCGATTGGGTACACGGCCTTTTAACCCAGAAACCTTTCATCGTCGCGACGAGGTGGAGTGAACCGATGTACCGGGTGAAACGAGAAGAACTGGACAGGGAGGAAGCATGAGAAAGAACGTAGTCGTCGCCCTGGTGGCAGTGGTGGCCACGGCCGCCTTCGCCGCCCCACCGCGGCACGTCGCCGACCCGTGGGAGGGTGGTGAACCCACCCCACGCGCGTGGGTCGAGCCGGCGATCATGACCGAGGCGGAGATCGAGGAGGCCGCGGCGGCCGCCACGACGCCCTCGGCCAACTGGCCCGTGGTGCTGCTGGAGACCAACTTCTACGCGTTTCTACCGGGTGAGAAGCTGCAACTGCGCCTGACCACCCATCCCAACGGCTGGAGCACGCCGGTAACAATGTATCTGTACTGGCAGGATCGGGTCACCGGCCTCAAGCGTTACTACAGCATCCCGGGCGGCGGCCTCCAGGCGCAGGGGGTGGTGGCCGATCTGTTCGGCACGCCCGGCGGCTCGCCGGTCCCCATCAATCTGCCCCAGCTGAACGATTTCGTCCTCTTCGGTTCGGCCGGCGATCCGCCCCTGCTGAGCTGGGGGATCAACGGCGCTCTGGGGCCCTCCATCACGGCGCCCTCGCAGCCCGGTTTGTATCAGTACGTGGTAGAGATCCGCGACGCCGCTGGCCGGCGTGTGATTTCCAAGTCCAACGCCATGTACTCCTTCGTCACCGAGCAGGTGTCGGTGGTTGGCCAGATCACCCAAAACACCACCTGGACGGCCACCAAGCGCTACGTCCTCAGTGATTTCGTTCTGGTGCGCGAGCCGGCGGTGCTGACCATCGAGCCGGGCACCGTTATTTTGGGCGGCGATACCCGCGCCACTCTGTTCATCACCAAGGGCGCCAAGATCATGGCCAACGGTACGGCGATGCGCCCCATCGTGTTCACCTCGGCCAAGAAGGTGGGCTCTCGAGCGCAGCGCGATTGGGGCGGCCTGGTGCTGTTCGGGCGCGCGCCGGTCAACGAACCTGGGGGTCAGGCCTTCCTCGAGGGGTTGCCCTCGCAGCCTCAGTACGCCTTCGGCGGCACCGATCCGCACGACAACTCCGGCGTGGTCCGCTACGTGCGGCTGGAGTTCGGCGGGTACGAAATCGAGGCGAACCAGGAGATTAACGGTCTGACGATGGGCGGGGTTGGCGACCGTACCCTCATCGAGTACGTCCAGGTGCACTTCAACAAGGACGACTCCTTCGAGTTCTTCGGCGGCACGGTCAACGCCAAGTACCTCCTCTTCACCTCCAACGCCGACGACGGCATTGACTACGACCTGGGCTGGCAGGGGAACGTGCAGTACGTGGTGGCGGTGAAGACCGCCCTCAACGATGAAAACGACTCAAACTTCGGCGGTGAGGGTGACGGACATCCGCAGAACTTCGATTTGACCCCCCGCACGAACCCGCAGATTTACAACGTCACCGCCATCGGGACCGGTAGCACGACGCTGGGGGCCTACGGTTGGGTGCTGCGCCGTGGCGTGGCAGGGAAGCACCACAATATTATCCTCTACGGGTCCCGCCACGCGCCGGTGACGGTGCGCAATGACGCCACCTTTAATCAAATTACGGCTGGCGAGCTGACCTTCGATAACTCGATCCTCTTCGGTGACTTCTCCAAGTTCCCCAACAGCGCCGACAATGGGCCCAGGACGCGGGAATTCCTGTTCGAGACCATGAAGTTCAACCGCAACGTCGACCCAATGCTCGCCTTTGGCACCTGGGCGCACCACAAGTTTTTGAACCCCAACGTGATGCCGCTGCCCGGCTCACCCGCGCTGGACATCAACTACGTGAAGACGCCGCCCGATAACGGTTTCTTTGACACCTCTGTGAATTGCATCGGCGGCGTGTGCCCTGGCAACGACTGGGTCTCCACCGGTTGGGCCATCTTCTCGGACGACTAGGCGCCGGCCAAAAGGGAAGGGAGTCAGCAATGCGCACAACGTCATCGCTCGTAGCGGTTCTCGCCGTCGCCGTGCTGTCGGCTGGCCTCGCCGCGGCCCAGACCACCTTGACCGCGACGCTGGCCGGTGGCACCGGCGGTGACCAGGATGGTACCGGTTACGCGGTCGTTACCTTTACCGGCACCAAGGTTGACTACAGCATCCTGGTGCAGACCATCGCCTCACCCACCGCAGCGCGCATTCAGCGCGCCTCGGACAACGCCGTGGTCATCGACCTTAACGTCAACTTTATCGCTAACCTCGCCACCGGATCGGTCACTGCCAGTGCGGGGGCGGTGTCGGCGATTTTGGCCAATCCGGCCGGGCACTACGTGAACGTGGTCAACGGTGAGTTCCCCGGGGGGGCCATCCGCGGCACGCTCCAGGCCACCACCGAGAGGACCGTGGTGGTGGTGCCGGTGATCGCCACCTTGAAAGGTCAGGCGGGCTCCAACTTCAAGTCCGACCTCGTGATCGGCAACCAGGGCAGCAACCCGCTGGAGGTCGTCGCCGAGTGGTACCCCACGGGGCAGACGCTCTCTGGGCCGGCCAAGACGGCCACCATTACCGTGGCGGCCAAGGGGCAGAAGTTCACCGCGGAAGCGCCGGTGACCCTGTTCCAAGCCAGCGAGACTCGCGGCGGACTGATTCTGCGCGCCTCCTCGCCCTTCTCGGCGCAGGTACGCACCTACAACGACCAGCGCGCCGCCGGGCAGGGGACCTTCGGCCAATTCGTGGACGGCCAGCCGGCAGCCGCGGCGATGACCAAGGGGGTCATGTACGGGCTCTCCCAAGGCGGGGCGTTCCGCACCAACATCGGCTGGTTCAACCCCACCGGCAGCCCGGTCAACGTCACCTTTGCGGCGTACGCGGCGGATGGCACCAAACTGGGGGAGGTCACCGCCACAGCCCCCGCCTTTGGCAACGACATCCGTGCAGTGTTCAGCCTCATCACCGGTGTGACCAATCAAACGCAGCCGGACTTCTTTGTCACCTATCAGGCGTCGGCGGCCATCTTCGTCTTCGCGACGGTGAACGACAACACCACCAACGACGGTATCCACGTTGCAGCAAAGCCTCTCTCGTAAAGAGAGAGGCCCTCTCCTCCGGGCGGAGGCCCCGGCATTGGGCCGGGGCCTCAATTTTTTTCGGGGGGCCGGCGGCCCCCCACCCACCCTCCGCCGCCTCTGCCCCCCGAGCCCCCACCGCTCGCGCCGGCGAAGCCGGACGCTCGCTATCTCGCCTCCACCCCCCCGACACCCTCCCGGCCCCCGGAGGGCGGCGCGTTTCTGATGGTTCGCAGCGGGCAGCGGCGGCCCATCACCCACCCTCCGCCGCCTCTGCCCCCCGAGCCCCCACCGCTCGCGCCGGCGAAGCCGGACGCTCGCTATCTCGCCTCCACCCCCCCGACACCCTCCCGGCCCCCGGAGGGCGGCG
>Ga0308390_1000833_pt1 | contig 21152 bp, 25 predicted proteins | sample Hotspr2Sample149_FD_202358 | JGI IMG/M metagenome (GOLD analysis project Ga0308390, IMG submission 202358) | Hot spring phototrophic mat microbial communities from Mushroom Spring, Yellowstone National Park, Wyoming, United States - 20040719_149 ...
CGACGACGTGGGCGCGTTGAGTGATCTCTCGGCGAAGATCACCCGCGGCGCGCGCGCTTGGTTCTCGGGTTTCCTCGCCGACACCATCATCAGCAATCCGAAGCTGGCTGACAACAAGAGCGTCTTTCACGGCGATCACAACAACCTTGCGAGCACAGGCACGGCCCCGACTGATGCCGCCATCAGCGCGGCGAAGCTCGCAATCCGCAAGCAGGTTGATGCAAGCGGCAACCCGATTGGCGCGCAGCCGCGCTACATCCTGATCCCCGCTGCGCTAGAGACCGCTGTTGACAAGCTGTTGGCGCAGTTGTACCCCACGTCGAGCACTCAGGCCGAGACCGCGGCGCGCGGGCTGGTTCCGCTGGTCGAACCCCGCTTCGACTTGCGGAATCACACCGCCTGGTACGTCTTCTGCGATCCGAGCGACGCGCCGGTGTTCGAGTACGCCGAATTGCAAGGCTACGAGGGCCCGCGCGTGGAATCCCGGCCGGGCTGGAATACGCTCGGCACCGAGTTCCGCGTGGTGTGGCACCTGGGCGCCGGGGCGATTGACCACCGCGGCGCGTTCAAGAATCCGGGGGCGTAACGCATGACGCTGGCTGAACTTCAAGAGCGCCGTGATGAAATCGTCCGTTCCCTCGGCGTCGCTCGCGTGCAGTTCGGCGAGAGAAGCCTGGAATACGGCCGCCAAAAAGAGGCGCTTGAACTCATCGACCGCGAAATCGCGAAGCTGACGCAAACAGGCGAGCAGCGAGTGTTCACCATCAAAACTTCACGAGGACTTGAGTAATGAAGAACTTCATCCAGGAAGGCAAGACAATCACCGTCACCGCCCCTGCCGCGGTGACGAGCGGCCAGTTCATCACCGTGGGCGCGATCCGCGGCGTTGCGGCGTTCGACGCTGCGCAAGGCGAGCCGGTGGAGGTAGCGACCGAAGGAGTGTTCACGCTGCCCAAGGTCGCAGCTGACAACATCGCCGCCGGCGACCTGCTGTATTGGAACGGCAGTGCTTGCACCAAGACTGCCGGCACGGGCTCGAAGCCGCTGGTGGGCGTGGCGATCAAGCCCGCGGCTGCGAATGCGACCACCGTTATCGTCAAGCTCGGCGCACACGGCTTGACGGGCCCGGCGTAACAAGCTCCGGCCAAGCGCCGGAGGCTCACAGTAGTCCAGCCATGCGCCATCGGCGGCCCCACGCCGCCGGTGGCGCCTCCCCGGCGCGCGGCGAACAGGTTCCCGCCTCCTCCTCTGGCGGGGTTGCCCGGGGCGGCGGTTTCCTCCTTTCGCGCCGCCCCGATTTTTCATGGAGTGCGAGATGTATCGCGAAGTCTTCTCATCCTGGATTGAGCGCCGCCGCCTCCAGGTGCGCGGCGACCGGCGCGGCCGGCTGGTGATCCGCCCCGCGTGGTTCGAGCGCCACGACTTGGACCAGTGGCTCACCCACGACGGCTTGCGCCGCATCGCCGACGACCTGCGCGAGCGCCGGAGCGCTGCTTCGAGTGACCGCCGAGATCCCGATCTTCGGCCCTGACGGCCGCCGCCTCGGCTGGGCGCCGTGCGAGTGGGTCGAGCGCCACGCCGGCCACTTCCGGCGCGTGTACTCGAGGCGCGGGCACCTCAAGCGGGCATACCTGCGCGAGCACGACGACGCGTTGACGGCTTGGCTGCAACAGACCGGGCGCCGGAGCAGCTTCGGCAATGCCTTCCAGCAGCACCTGCCGTGCGGGCGGGTGGTGTGGGCGCTCAAGGGCGTGCGGGGAAGCGGCCGATGACGGCTTGACTTCGCCGCCGCGAGTGATATTCTGGGCGTGTCGCACCGGCGCGCCAACGCCGATGCGACACTAACCCGACGCGAGGTAGCGGCTCGCGGCAGGCTGCTCCCCATCCTACCGCACCCTTCCACGCGCGGAGACCAACACAAGGAGTGCGTATGTCCGCTGCCCAACGACTGATTGACCACCATGCGGGGCAAGTCCTGATGGAGGAAGCCTGCGCCAGACTCGAATCATTTGTGATGGGCGATCAAGCGGTTGCCCTGTGGACGCTGCTACACCGCACTGCGAACCGCCTCGATGAGCGCCTGCAACTTCACGACCCGCCAACGAAGGCCTTGGACCTGTTCATCCAAGAAGCCCTCGGTGCCTACGAGGAAATGATGGGACAACCCTGGCGGCCGGCTGAGCCGGCGCCGGCCGAGGCGCTCGAGACGCCCGAAGACTGACGCCCCCCCGATTCCTCCCCCTCGCGCCCGGTTCCCCGCCGGGCGCTTTTTTTGTGCGCTGGTGGCTCACCCGGTGAGCCTGCCTCGGCGGCCTTGGGATACTGCCTGGGATACTCGCCTCGATGCTGCCTCCGAAATGGAGTATCCCAAGTAGTATCCCAAGCTGTTCGGGGTGGTCTCTGTAAGTGACTGAAAAGGCTGGTACGCCCGGCAGGATTCGAACCTGCGGCCTTTTGCTCCGGAGGCAAACGCTCTATCCAGCTGAGCTACGGGCGCTCCTGCTACTCATCATACGCGGAAACGGCCTTCGATGGGAAGAGGGGTAACGCTCATCTCCGGAAGCCCTGCCCGTCGCGGTCCTGCTCCGCGCCTTGGGCCGGTGCGCGGGGCAACGGCGGATCCACGGCTGCCTCGCGGCAGGAAGCAGGGATGCGCACAGAGACCGCCGGGTACGTGATCACCTGCGGAACCATGGCGTCCGCGGGGGGAGCGAGCACTGCGTAGTGAACCACGCAGCGCCCGCCCTCCCGCGTCACCTTTCGCACTTCCACCGAATAGCCGCCGGTCGGCTTGCGGCCGGCGTGGATCGTCACGATCACCGCCTCGCCGCTCCGTCGCACTTCGAATCGCGCCTCCGCGAAACGCCGCGGCGGCCGCTGCTTCAGCACTTCGAAGGGAACGTCCTCCATGCTGAAACCATACAAGCACGCCGCAGCGAGCAGCGCCAGGGCGATCCGGCGCGGATCAGAACCCGCTGACATTCAGACGCCCTCCGGTCACGCACTTGCCGGCCAAAGAGGGGGTCGGAATGGCGCTGTTCAGGATGGCCTGCTTGATCTCGGCTGCGCTGGCGCCCGAGTGGCTGGCAGCGTAGAGGGCTACCGCGCCGGTTACATGAGGCGTCGCCATGGACGTGCCGCTGTAGGAGCCGTAACCGTTGTTGGTCTTGTTCGGAAGCGTGGAGTAAATGCCCGAGCCCGGGGCGCCGATGTCAACACTGGTGGCGCCATAGTTGGAGTACGACGCCTTGGCGTCGGTGCTGGTAATCGCCGCCACCGCGATGATGTTCGTGTTCGGGTAGCTGGCGGGGTAAGACGGCGTGGCATCGTTGTCATCGCCGACGCCGTCGGAGCCGCCATTGCCCGCCGCGGCGATAAAGAGAATGCCCGCCTGGTTGGCGCGCTCGATGGCATCCTGAAGAGCCTGAGAGAACCCTCCGCCGCCCCAGGAATTGTTGGTGGCGATGATGTTGAGCGCGTGGCGGGTCTTGAGATCGGTGATGTAGTCCACCGCCTTGATGGCATTGGCGGTGGTGCCGCCCCGGCGGCCGAGGAATTTCGCGGTGATGATCTTCACGTTCCACACAACGCCCGCCACGCCTTTGCCGTTTCCGCCCACGGCGCCGATGGTGCCGGCGACATGCGTTCCGTGATCGTCCCGCGTGCCGTCGTAGGTGGTGTTGTTGTTGCCGTCGAAATCCCACCCGCGGATGTCGTCCACTTAGCCGTTGCCGTCGTTGTCGATCCCGTCGGCCGGGTCGTAGGGATTCACCCAGATGTTGGCTGAAAGATCCTCGTGCGCCCACTGCACGCCCTCGTCAATGACGCCGATATACACGGTGTTCGCCCCGGTGTTGCCGCGCGCCCAGGCCTCGCCCGCCTGGCTTCCGTACTGGTTGGCGGGGCTGGTCTGGTCGCCGTACATTCCCCACAGCGAGCCGTTCGTGTAGTACGGATCGTTCGACGTTGCCTGGTGGGTATAGACCCAGTTGGGTTCCGCAAACTCTACCGCCGGATCGGCGGCCAGCATGCGGCGGGCTGCCGCGGGCGTGAAGTCCGGCTGGTAACGGACAAGGACCAGGTCGCCCTTGTGATCGGAACGCCGCCCCCGTTCCGCCACGGTCTCCAACACCTCGGCGCGGATCCTGCCCAGTGCACGGGCCATGTCGGCAGGTGTGGCGCCAGCCTTGAACTGGACCAGCAGCTCGCCTGGCACGAATTCCGCGTTCCGTGCAGAAGGGTCGTCCGGCTGCTGGGCGATTCCCGCCAAAAACAGCGTGATCACGCCAGCGGACAACAAAAACGCTTTCTTCATCTTTTGTTCTCCCAGTCTTCGACAGAGGCTTGCTCGATTCTATGCCTGCGCGTGCGGTCGTGCAAGCCCGAAGGCCGTCTGGCAGAGAAGAGCGGCCAGCTGCCGCCCGCCGCAAGCGCGATTCTACCCTTGAATAACGGATTTTTCGCTCGCCGTCTTTAGCGAATCAGGGCGCCTGCCGGCGGATGTAACGGCTGCCGAGAGCGAGGAATTCGAAAACGCGGCGGTGGTAGGGGCTGAACTCCGGGTCCGGGATCCCCGAGGGCGGCACGGCCGGCGAGCCGCGCCCGGTCTGGAACATGTCGTGGTGGTAGATCACGTAACCGCCGGCCTCGCGCACGCGCTGGATCTGCAAGATGTGATCTTCCGGGTGGGTCTCGCCGCGCGGGCCGCCGAATTGCGCCGTGCCGTTGCGCGCGGGCTCGTCGTCCACCACGGGCTTGCCGTAGCGCGCGATCAAATAGCGGATTTCGGCCGGGGCGATCTCCCAAGTCGGTCCCGCATTCTGCCGGGACGTGTGCGGTGTGAGGTAGTCCATCAGGGCGGTTTCCTCGGCCGGGGCGGTGAGCACCCCTGCCACGCCGGGCGAGCTGGTGACGAGCCGCTGCGGGTCGGCGGACTTGATAGCGCGCGCGATGGCGGCCGTGTGGTGCGAAAACTCGTTCCAGACCTGGAAGGCGAGGTTGCGCCACGGCTTCAGCTCAACGGCCAGGGTGGCGGCGGCGCGCTCCATGTCCGCGTCGGAGAGCCGGATTTCATCCAGCCAGCTCTCGCGTGTGAACAGCGTCAGTTGCACGACCATGCCTTCGGCGGCGCAGGAGTCGAGCAGCTGCTTGAGCCGAGACAAGGGCGCGGCGCGCAGTGCGCCGCCCGCCTCGTACAGCGTGCAGTCAGGGCATGTATCCACGAAGCCGCGCCGGTTGTCCCATTGCGCCCACACCCGCAGCACATTGACGCCGTAGCGGCGGAATTTCCGCAGCCACGCGCGGCGGATTTCGTCCGATTGATGGAATTCCGGGTTGTAAATTGCATTGAAAAAGCTGACGCCCGTGAATTCGAAATGGGCGCCATCCAGCGTGAATTGCGTGCCGCGGATGCCGAGCACGGGGCTTGCAGCGCTCGCGGGGGCGGCGCAAAAAACGAGAGCCGCAATCACAAGAAGACTGCGCCGCACGCCCGGACGCCATCCGCACCCCCCGGATGAAGGGGTGGAGCGTGTCCGGCGCATACGGGCAACCCCGGCCGGCTCACACACCCTTGCACTCCACGCCCATCACGCGGAGAAACGCCGCCAGCCAGGCCGGATGCGCCGGCCAGGCCGGGGCGGTGACGAGATTGCCGTCCGTGACGGCCTCGGTCACCGGCACGTCCACGTAGGTTCCGCCGCAGGCCGCCACCTCCGGACCCACTGCCGGATAGGCCGTCAGCCGGCGGCCCTTCAGCACGCCTGCCGCAGCCAGCAGCTGCGCCCCGTGGCAGATGGCAGCCACCGGTTTGTTGGCATCGAAGAAGTGGCGGACGATGTCCAGCACTCGGGCATTCAAACGGAGATATTCCGGCGCGCGCCCGCCGGGAATGACCAGCGCGTCGTAATCCGACGGCAGGATGACGTCAAAGCCCTGGTTCAGCGTGAAGTCATGCCCGCGCTTTTCCGAATAGGTCTGGTCGCCCTCGAAATCGTGGACCGCCGTGCGGACTTTCTCGCCCAGCTTCTTGCCCGGGCATACCGCATGGACGGCGAAGCCGAGCATCTGGAGGGCCTGAAAGGGGACCATCGCCTCGTAGTCTTCCACGTAATCGCCGACGAGCATGAGGATTTTCTTCGCCATGGCGCACTCCTTTCCGCACTGATAATGTACGCGAAAATCGGGCCGGACGCCAGAGTCTCCTGCCCCCCGCGCTCTCACGCCCGCGCTGACAGGAGCTCCGGGCCAGAAAAGAAACCCGGCGCGCTCCGCCGCGTCGGCCTGGCGAGGCGGCAGCAAAACTCGCGCGGCTTGTGCCGCGGGAAGAGCAGCACGGACTGGTTTCCTGATCCGTCCAGGGCTCAGGGCCGACACGCCGCTGACGGGTCTGCTGCGGCGTGGCCAACAGGCGAGCGTGGCAGTTGCAGGGGTTTCCACTGCGCACCCGGCACGGCGACCTGGCCGCGCCGCGCGGGCGGTGCGGCCAGGTCGCGAACCGCGCGGATTCCGGCCTCAGTCTGATGCCGCGACACCCGTTTGCCGCGCGGCATGGAAATCGAGGAATTCGCGCGCTCCCGATGGTGTCAAATATCGCTCCAGAAGCTGCCTTTCCGTGCGCAGCAGATCGACGACGATCAGGCCGTCGATGACATTGGAAAACTGGGGGTCGACGTTGAAGGCGGCGATGCGGCCGCCCAGCCGGAGATACTGGCGCAGCAGGACAGGCACGCCTTTCCCGTCGGGCTCCAGCGAGGCGATCAGGTCGGAAATCTGCTCCGGCTGACGAATGCAAAGGCGGCGCCAGGCGTCGCGAACCGCGCGCGCCTGCCGGTCGCGCAGAGGGCGGCGCGGGCGGACGAACGGGGCCAGCTCCGCTTCGAGCGCGGAGTCCGTCAGCGCCTGCACGAGCAGCAGGCGCGAAACGTTCTGGTAACTGGCGCTGATGCTGACCGGGCCAAACAGGCGGCGGCATTCCGGATGGCGCCGGATCCAGGCGCCGATGCCTTGCCACAGCGTCAGCAGCGCCATGTACAGCTTCTGATACTCGGGCGCAATGAACGAACGGCCCAGTTCCGCGGCCGGCCCCAGGCGGCGGAAAAACTCCGGCCGGAAACGGAACAGCGTGGAGGTGTAGAGTCCGGAAGGCCCGAAGCGCGGCAGGATTTCCGCTGTCGCGCCGATGCGATAGCCGCCGGCGATGGCGCGGTCTTTCAGGTTCCAGAGAACCAGCTGGTCATAATGGGCGTCAAAGCGGTCGACGTCGACCTCGCCGCCCGTGCCTTCGCCTGCCTGGCGGAAGGCGGCCTCGCGCAGGCGGCCGATCGTTTCCATGAGTTGCGGGTCCTCGCCGCCGCGGAACAGGGTAACCGCCCACTCGCCGTTTTCGACCAGACAGCAGCCGGCGAGGGAGCGCCCGAGCAAATCCGGCACGGAAACGACCGCCGGAGCGCCGCCAGGGGCAAGCGGGGAAGGCGACGGCCGGGCTGAACATTTTCCAAGCAGAATGTTTCGGGCCTGAAGATGCGCGATCATCTCCCGGTCGCCGAACGCGGCCAGGCGGGAGAAAGGGACGGCTGCGCCGACGCGCACCTCCACCCGCGAGCCGCGCTTGTTCAGCAGTTCCGCCGGCAACCGCAGCGTCTTCAGCCGGGGGTGCACGGCCCCGAGCAGGTGAAACGCCGGACTGTTGCCGGCGCGGATGTGAACGGGCAGGGCGGCTGCGCGCCCGAGGCGCACGAGTCCGGCAATGGACGGGTTCCATTCCGGGTCGGCGATCTGCCAATGCTTCCAGTCGAGCCGCGAAACATCGCCCGCAGGGAATGTGACGAGGCAGCCGCCGCGCCGCAGCCAGCGAACCGCCTCGCGCAGGGGCGCGCGGTTGCGGTCGACGGAATCCCTGCGCTCGTAAGGGTCGACGCGGATCAGATACGGCTCGATGTCCTCGTGGAAGGGCAGCAGATGGTTGACGAGGATGCGCACGTCGGGACGGCGGCGGAGGCACAGTGCGGCGGCGACGGCGCCGTCCAGCAGTCCGGTGGGATGGTTGCCGGCCACCACCAGGGCGCCGGACTCCGGGATGCGGGACAGGTCCTCGCCCGGACAGACGAGCTCCACCTCGAGCGCGCGAAGCAGGCGGTCGAACACACTCAGGCTTTCGGCCCGGCCGGCGCGTTGCATCACGTTGTAAAGCTCGTGAAAGAGCGCCTGCGCCGCCGCGGCCTGCGCTCGCCGCCGCCCCGTCTGCGGCAGACTCCGCAAGGCGTTGAGACCGTCGGGAATACGCCGGATCAGTTGTGCCGGATTCACGGCCACAGTATGGCCCCGCCAATTCAAAAGCGCGTGAAGACGGCGTTGCGGTTTGTTGAACCGGCGGGCACGGTATGCTGTCAGAGACGGCGATGCCGCATGAGGAGAGGGCAATGGAAATCGTTCACGAGTTCACGATTTCGATGAAGCAGCTGGAGAATTTCGAGTTCGAGGTGCGCTTCGACAAGGAGCAATACGCGCCGCTGCGGATGGACGAGCCGGAGCCGCTCGGCAAGGACGCGGCGCCGAACGCGTCGCGGATCCTTGCCGCGGCCATCGGCAACTGCCTGACGGCGAGCCTGCTGTTCTGCACCCGCAAAGCCCGCGTGGAGCTCGGCCCGATGGAGACGAAGGTCCACGTGAAGCTGGGCCGCAACGAGCGGGGCCGGCTGCGCATCGCCGGCGTCAGCGTGGAAATCGACCCCCGTTTCGCGCCGGGCGAGAGGGAGAAAGCGGCCCGCTGCCTGGAGCTGTTTGAGGATTTTTGCGTGGTGACGCAGAGCGTGAGGGAGGGGGTTCCCGTCGAGGTTCGCGTCCGTGATGATGCGCAGGCCGCCTAGCAGGTCGCTGAAATAGCCTGCTCGGTCACAAAAAAGTACGCGCAAGTTGTTGATTTTTCGTTGGCACGCTCAAAGTTTTGACCGTATTTCAGCGACCTGCTAGGGTTTCCTCCGCTGCGGAGCGAATTCGCGCACCACGTTGAACAGGGCGCCCACGCCCAGCTGGATGCCGACGCCGCGGAAGGCTTCTTCCCGCGTGCGGTAGCCTGCGGGCATCCAGGCGTTGCCGATGAATTCGGCGGCGAAGGCGGCGCCCACGCGCGGGGCGTTGAAGACCGTGCCTCCCGTGCGGTTCAGGGTGAGAAAATTCCACAGCAGCGCGTGTCCCAGACGCCGGCCCACGCCCTGGCAGCCGCACTTCACGTAGCGGACCTCGTAGCCGAGCGCCGCCGACGCCGCGTGCGACATGGAGTCTTGCAGGGCGAAACGCGCGAAGCGGTTGGCGAAACGGCGGGAGTAACCTTCGGCGCCCTGCGGCCACGTTTCAGGCCGGTCGTTGAGATGGTCGCCAAGGGCCGGGCCAGCCGCGCGGAAGAACGCGCCGGGCGAGGCATACGTCGAGCGCCAGTAGATTTGCCAACGCTCGCTCGCAGTGGGCGGGCGGTAATTTTCGCGCTCCACCGTTCTGAAGAAACGTCCCCAGCTCTTCGCCGCAGGTTGGCTGCTTTCAGCGTCAGGCTGCTGCGCGAAACCGGCGGCCGCCAGAATCAGGAGAAACGAAACGGTCCTCATGCGCCACCTGTCTGGATGTTCCGGGCGGGCGTCCGGACGGAATTTTCGGTACACTGATAGTTTCCAGCCTACAAAGAGGAGCTTTACGCTGCATGATCCAGGCGACCCAACTGCGCCCGGGGATGGTCATCAAGTTCAACAACGAACTGCACACCGTGTTTTCCACCTTCCACCGCACGCCGGGCAACCTGCGCGGCTTCGTCCAGGCGAAGATGCGGAACCTGCGCACGGGTGCGATGATCGAACACCGGTTCTCGTCCGAAGACCGCGTCGAGAAAGCCGTGCTCGAAGAAGTCGAGATGGAGTACATGTACGACGACGGCGAGTACTACTACTTCATGAACACCGAGAACTTCGAGCAGATCCATCTGACGAAGGACGAGCTGGGCGACGGCACGCAATATCTGGTGCCGGGGCTGAAGGTGCGTGTGGAGTTTTACGAGGGCAAGCCGATCAGCGTCGAACTGCCGCCCACGGTGGACCTGAAAGTGGTGGAGACGGAGCCGGGGCTGAAAGGCGCCACGGTGTCCAACGTCGGCAAGCCCGCCAAGCTGGAGACCGGCCTCGTCGTCACCGTGCCGCAGTTCGTCAACGAAGGCGACGTCATCCGGGTGAACACCTCGGAAGGCACTTACCAGGAGCGCGTGGCAACGGCGTAGAATCGGGTCTGGCTCCCGCCGCGGCGCCGCGCCGCCGGGGGCGCCCCGAAGGAAGCCCCACATGGCCAAGATCAAGCCGGCCCGCGGAAAGAAGCCGGCCCCGGGGCCGAAAAACCCTGGCGCCATTGGCTGCCTGATTCTTTTCGTCACCGCCTTCCTGCTGCTGGCCCTGCTGCTGTACTATTCGTTCATCTACTCTGCGAAACCGTCCTGACGTTGCCGCCATGCGCCCCGACAACCGCCGCCCGGACGAGCTCCGGCCTGTACGGATCGAACCCAATTATTTGCTCACCGCCGAAGGCAGCTGCCTGATCGAGGCCGGACACACGCGCGTGCTGTGCACGGCCACCATCGAGGACGGCGTGCCGGCCTTTTTGCGCAACAGCGGCCGCGGATGGGTGACGGCCGAGTACTCGATGCTGCCGCGGGCCACCGCGCAGCGCACGCCGCGGGAGATCAGCAAAGGCCGGCCGAGCGGGCGCACCCAGGAGATCCAGCGGCTCATCGGGCGGTCGCTGCGCGCCGTGGTGGACATGGAGGCGCTCGGCGAGCGGACCGTGATCGTCGACTGCGACGTGTTGCAGGCCGACGGGGGCACGAGAACCGCTTCGGTGACTGGCGGCTGCGTGGCCATGGCGCTGGCCTTCGACAAGATGGCGCCTTTCGGCGTGTTTTCCCGCAACCCCCTGCGGTGCCTGGCGGCGGCTGCCAGCGTGGGGGTGGTGGAGGGCGAGGCGCGGCTGGATCTCTGCTACGAGGAGGACTCGCAGGCGGAAGTCGACATGAACGTGGTGATGACCTCCGAAGGCGAGTTCATCGAGTTGCAGGCCACGGCGGAAAAGACCACGTTCCGGGACGAGAAGCTGGCCGAGATGATCGCCCTCGCCCGGCGCGGCATCGAGCAGCTGTTCGCCGCGCAACGCGAGGCGCTGGGGCGGAAATGAGGCTGTGCTGCGCCACCGGCAACGCCGGGAAGCTGGCCGAGTTCCGGATGGCGGCCGCCGCGCTGGGCCATGCGGGGATCGAAATTCTGCCCCTTGAGGGCATGAATTCCTTGCCTTCCTGCGAGGAAGACGGAATCACTTTTGAAGAAAACGCGGTGAAAAAGGCCCTGCATTATTCGGCCTTTTGCGATGATTTTCTGTTCGCGGACGACTCGGGGCTGGAGGTCGCCTCGCTCGGCGGCGCGCCCGGCGTGCGTTCGGCCCGCTTCTCCCCCGAAGGCTCCGACGCCGCCAACAACCGTCTCCTGCTCGAACGGCTCGCAGGCGCCGCCGACCGCCGCGCGCGCTTCGTGTGCGTCATCGCCCTGGCGCGCCAGGGGCGGCTGGAGGCGACTTTCCGGGGCGAGGCGGAAGGCGTCATTCTCGCAGAGCCTGCCGGTGCGCAGGGCTTCGGCTACGACCCGCTGTTCTATTACCCGCCGCTGGGCAAGACCTTCGCCGAGCTGGACCCGGAAATGAAGATGAGGGTGTCGCACCGCGGGGCGGCGTTGCGGCAACTGTTCGACTACTGCGCGCGCTTGCGGGGCTGAGGCAGCCTGCACTTCAGCAGCGCCCAGCCGATGATCGTCTTCGCGTCGCAGATTTGCCCGCGGGCGATCATTTCCCCGATCTCGCGGAGCGAAAACCAGCCGGTCTCGATGCGCTCGTCCTCCATCGGCTGCGCGGCGCCCTGTTTCAGGTCCTCGGCGAGGAATATCGTCATCTTCTCCTCGACATAGCCGGGGCTGGGGAAAAACGAGACCAGTTTCGTCCACCGCTTCGCCGTGCAGCCGGTCTCCTCGCGCAGCTCGCGTTTCGCCGCGGCCAGCGCGGTCTCGCCTTCGTCGATGCGGCCCGCGGGCAGCTCCCAAAGATAGCCGCGCGCCGGCAGGCGGTACTGCCGCACCAGCAACACGCGGCGGCGCGCGTCGACGGCCATCATGACCGCGCTGCCGCGGTGGCGGACGATGGCGCGGCGGATCTCGAAGCCGTCCGGGTCCACCGCGTGGTCCATGGTCACGCGAAAGATGGGCGTGGAAAGCAGCTCCTGGCTCGAAATCAGTTTCATCGGCATTTGTTCTATTTTCGCAGCGCCGCGCGGAAGGCGGCCAGATCGAGCGTGTTGACCACGTCGGCCGGCCCGAGCCAGCCTCGGCGCGCCATCTGCACCCCGTAGCGGATGTTGGCGAGGTGCTTCGGGTGGTGGGCGTCGGTGGAAATGACGAAGCGGCAGCCGAGCTCGCGGGCGCGGCGGATGAGCGCGGCGTGCAGGTCCAGCCGTTCCGGGCTGGCATTGATCTCAAGCCACACGCCGCGCCGCGCCGCCTCGCGCGCCACCGTGTCGAACTCGTAGGCGTAGGCGTCGCGGTGCAGCAGCACGCGCCCGGTCGGGTGGCCCAGCGCTTTCACTGCCGGGCTCTCCATGGCGCGCAGCAGGCGCGCAGTCATTTCGGCCGGCTCGAGGTTCATGTAGGAGTGCACGCTGGCGACGACGAAGTCGAGCTCGAGCAGGGCGTCCTCGGCCAGGTCGAGCCGGCCGTCGCGCAGGATGTCGCATTCCAGGCCCGCGAAGACGTGGATGCCGCGGTCCGCCTCGTTGAATTTCCGCACCTCGCGCGCGAAGGCCAGGGCGCGTTTCTCGTCCAGCCCGTTGGCCATGGCCAGCGCCTTCGAATGGTCGGTGATGGCGACATACTGGTAGCCGCGCTCGCGGGCCGCGGCGGCCATCTCCTCGAGCGTGGCGCGGCCGTCGCTTTCCCGCGTGTGCATGTGCAGGTCGCCGCGGATGTCGCTCTCCTGGATGAGCTGCGGCAGGGCCCGCTTCTCGGCCGCCTCGATCTCGCCGTGGTTTTCGCGCAGCTCGGGGGGGATCCAGGCCAGGCCGAGCGCCTCATAGACGCCCTCTTCCGTCTCGCCCGCCGCGCGCCGCTGCCCTTTCACGGTGAACAGCCCGTATTCGTTCAGCGTGTAGCCCATCTTCAGCGCCCGCTGCCGCAAGGCGACGTTGTGCTCCTTGCTGCCGGTGAAATATTGCAGGGCCGCGCCGAAGCTCTCTTGCGGGATCACGCGGACATCCACCTGAAGCCCCTCGGCGCCGAAGCGCGCGCTCGCTTTCGTCTCGCCGTGGGCGAGCACGTCGCGAATCCCCGGGTGTGCGAGAAACCGCCGGATCGCGTCCGGGTCCGTGCTGAGGATGTCGAGATCCCCCACCGTTTCCTTGCCGCGGCGCAGGCTTCCGGCGGGCGTGCCGTTGACCAGCGGCGCCAGCTCGGCGGCGACCGCGGCGGCATGGCTCAGCAAAAACCTGCCGGCCACCTGCCGGTAATGGGCGATGCCCTGGAGGATCTTCTGCTCCATCTTCGGGCCCATGCCGCGCAGCTCGCGGATCTTGTGTTCCTCGCACAGGCGCGCCAGGTCCTCGATGGTGCTGACGCGGTAGTGCTCCCAAAGGGCGCGCACCGTTTTCGGCCCCACGCCGGGAATGCGCAGCAGTTCCAGCGCGGTGGGCGGGTAACGGGAAAGCATCTCGTCGCGGCGGGCGAAGCTGCCGCGCGCCGCGATTTCGTGCAGGGCGGCGGCGAGGCTCTTGCCGATTCCCGGGATCGACGTCACGTCGCGCGAAGGGTCGCGCAGGATGTCCACGATCCGTTCGGGGTGGCTCTCGATGGCCGCGGCGGCGTTGCGGTAGCTGCGGATGCGGAACGGGTCTTCGCCGGCGATCTCCATCAGATCGGCGGTTTCGGCCAGCAGCCTGGCGATTTCAGGATTCTCCATGGTAAGCCCTCTCCCCGTATGGCTCGACATGGACCAGCACGTCTTCCACCCAGGCGAGCTCCTGCTTCACCCGGTTCCTCACCTCTTCGGCGATGGCGTGGCTGCGGCGGACGGTGAGCTCGGGGTCGACCTCGAGGTGGAGATCCACGTGGTAGCGAAGCCCGGTCTTGCGGGCGTAACATTTTTCGACGTCCAGCGCGCCGGGCACTTTCATGGCCGCCGCGCGGATGCTGGCCATCATCTCCTCGCTCGGCATCGTGTCCATCAGCGTCAGCGAGGTCTCGTGAACGACGCGGAGGCCCAGCACGATGACGATGCAGCCGATCATCGCGCCGCCGTAATGGTCCGCAGCCAGGAAACGGCCCGGGTCATAGAGCGTCAGGCCCACAGCCAGAATGGCCAGCGAACCGGACAGGATGTCCACCGAATCGTTCCACGCGTCAGCGACGAGCGCCGAGCTGCGAATGCGGCGCCCGATGCGCAGCTTCACCGTCGCGAGCACCGACTTCGAAACCACCGAGACCGCCACCGGCCACAGCGCCCACGCCGCCGGGGGCGCGTGGGACGCCTCGATGTTTTGCAGGGATTTCCAGATGATGCCCGCGCCCACGAGCGCCAGCCCCAGCCCGGTCACCAGCCCGGTGAGCGTCTCGAAGCGTCCGTGGCCGTACGGGTGGTTCTTGTCCGGGGGGCGCGCGGCGACCGTGAGCCCCAGCAGCACGACGCCCGAGGCGAGCACGTCGCCCGCGCTTTCCACGCCGTCGGCCATCACCGAAGCCGACCCGGCCAGATAGCCGATGATCAGCTTGGCCACGGCCAGCCCGGCGCTCACCGCCATGCTCCAGACGGCGATTCGCGCACCCTGCTGTTCCGCCTTTGCCACTCCCTCCTGAATGTACCGCACCGTGCGGCCGCGCCGGACAACGCCTGCGGAAACAATCCCTTGCCCGCCTCCGCCGTTTCGGATTACACTCAAGGCAGCCCGGTGGTGCACGGCGGCGCGAGCCGGAATGACGGGCCGGGCGGCCGGAGGTTCGCCGCCAGTCCGGCGGGCGGGCCGCCGGCATTTTGGGTGTGCCTCGGATATCGCACAATCCCGAACTTATGTCCAGGGAAGGAGGGGCCATCTGAAATGATGGACGATGCAAGAAAAGCCCCTGCGGCGCCCAAGCGTCCCGGCACGGAAAAGCAGGCGCAAAACATCCAGGAAGCGTTTCTGAACAACGCGAGAAAAGAAAAGATCCTGCTGACGATTTATCTGATGAGCGGCGTGAAGCTTTCCGGCCGGATCAAGAGCTTCGACAAGTACTCGGTCGTGCTGGAAACGAACAACCAGGAGCAGCTGATCTTCAAGCACGCCATTTCCACCGTGGTTATCACCCGGCCATCCCACTCGGGCGCCTCCGCTCCCGCCGCTCACGCAGCCGCTGCGCCCGGCCCGCCGCCGTCGCCCGAGGCGCAGGAGGTGGAACCGCGCTGACGTTGCGAACCGATCCCGAGCGCGCCATCCTGGTGGCGGTGGAAACGCCCTGGAGCAGAGGGGGACCCGACGCCGCCGAGTCGCTGGAGGAGCTTGCCGCGCTGGCTGAAAGCGCCGGCGCGGTGGTCGTCGAGAAGATCCTGCAAACGCGCCCCTCGCTGGATCCGGCGACGCTTGTCGGCGCGGGCAAGGTGGAAGAAATCCGGAATCTGGCCGAATCCCTTCAGGCCGATCTGGTCATCTTCGACCACGAACTCACCGGCACGGTCCAGCGCAACCTGGAAAACCGCCTCGGGGTCAAGGTGCTCGACCGGACCCAGTTGATCCTGGACATCTTCGCCCGGCGCGCGCGCACCCGGGAAGGCCAGCTTCAGGTGGAACTGGCGCAGCTCCGCTATCTGCTGCCGCGGCTTACCGGGCGCGGCACGGCGCTGAGCCGGCTCGGCGGCGGCATCGGCACGCGAGGCCCCGGCGAAACCAAGCTGGAAACGGACCGCCGGCGGATCCGCGCCCGCATCAAACGCATCCAGGAAGACCTTGAGGCCGTGCGCCGGGCGCGCGCCACGCAGCGCCGGCTGCGGCAGGCGGTGCCGCTGGCCACCGTGGCGCTGGTCGGCTACACCAACGCCGGCAAGAGCACGCTGTTCAACCGGCTGTGCGGCAGCGCCGTGCTGGCCGACGCCCGCATGTTCGCCACGCTCGACCCGACCGTGCGCCAGCTGGTGCTGCCCTCGCGCCGCCGCGTGCTGCTGTCCGACACCGTCGGCTTTATCCGCCAGTTGCCGACGACGCTGGTGGAAGCGTTCCGGGCGACGCTCGAGGAAGTGACCGAAGCGTCTCTGCTGCTGCACGTGGTCGACGCTTCCTCGCCGGCTGCGGCCGAGTATTGCCTCCATGTCCGGCAAGTGCTCGGCGAGATCGGCGCGCTGGACACGCCGCAAGTGCTCGCCCTGAACAAGGCGGATCTGCTCCGGCAAGCGGGCGCCGATGCGGACTCGCTCGCGCGCCGGCTTTCCGGAGAGGCGGGCGGGGCGCCGGCGGTGGTGATTTCCGCCGTGACCGGCGAGGGCATCGGCGAGCTGCTGGAGACGATCGACCGCTGCCTGCCCGACGACCCGCTTTCCGAGGTGCGCCTGCGGGTGCCTCTGTCGGAAATGGCGGCCATCCACCTCGTGCACGAGTTCGGCAGTGTCCTGGCCGAGCGTTACATGGATGACAGTTGCGAGGTGGTGGCGCGGGTGCCTGCATCGCTGCTGCCCCGGGTGGCCGCTTACAGGGTCTGATTTCCACAGCCTGTGGAAATCCCTGTGAGTATCGCGTGGGCGCCTGTGGGAGGGGTGCTCCCCGGCGGGGCGCGCCGCGCGGGGGGACACAATCTTCTGCCGCCGAGCTAGGAATTGCGGCGGGATTGTTTTATCTTGTCCACAGGGCAATGAATTTGCCGAATGCGCTGACGCTGCTGAGGATCTTCTTCGTCCCGCTGCTCGTGGCGGTGCTTGTGCAGGAGAAATCCGCCATCGAGATTGCCGGGCTGAAGCTGAGCAACCAGATGGCGGCGTTGGCGATCTTCCTGGCGGCGGCCGGGACGGACCTGCTGGACGGGTACCTGGCCCGCAGGTGGAACCAGATCACCACGGTGGGCATGCTGCTTGACCCGGTCGCCGACAAGCTGCTCGTGTCGGCGGCGCTGATCTCGCTGGTGCAGATCCATCTGGTGCCGAGCTGGATGGCCGTGCTGATCATCGGCAGGGAGTTCGCCGTTTCCGGGCTGCGGAGCATCGCCGCCGCGGAAGGTTTCACCATCCAGGCGAGCGAGCTGAGCAAGTCGAAAATGGTGATGCAGGTGGCGGCCATCGCGCTCACCCTGGTCGCCGCCGATTGGCCCGCCGTGCACCCGGCGGCGACGGCTGCCCTGTGGGCGGCGATGGTCTTCGGGCTGGTCTCGGCGGCCGAATACGCCCGCCACTTCTGGCGCAAGATCGATGCGAGCGTGAAGGAGCGCCGGCGGATCGAACTGCTGCGGCTGGAGCGGGAACGCCGGCGCGAGCTGCGGCGGCAGCGTCGTCTGGCGCGGCGGGCTCTGCTGGACGGCGCAGCCACGCGCGCCCCGCAGACGCCCGAGCAGCTCTGAGGCCGCCCGCGCGCCGGCCGGCGCGCGGCCCCGCCAAGGCCGGGGCGCGCGGGGTCCATGGCGCGCCCCGGCCCGGCGCCGGGGCCTACCTGCCCGTGGGCCCGGCGGCTTCCGCCGCGCGTCTCGGCTGCGGGGCAGGGAAGGGGTAGATGTCCGGCGCCACCTTCACCCCGGTGGTGAATTTCCAGGTGGATCCTCCCGGGGTGCGGAAAGCCAGCTCGATAAACCCGGCGGTAAACCCTTTCTCCGGTTTCCGGATCTGCGCTGTATAAATGCCCGGTTTTTCCGGCTGGATTTCCACGCTTTTCCAGGCGGGGCCGATTTGTTCCAGGCGGAAATCGCGGGCATCGGGGTTGGTCGCGGTCCAGAGCCGCACGGCGGAAGGCTGGTCCTTGCACTCGACGGTGATGCGGCCGTCCGCGGTGATTTCCCAGCGGAATTCCGGCCGCTTCCAGCCGCGGACGACGGATTCGTAAAAGGCGGCGATGCTTTCGCCCGCGTCGGAGCGGCGCGTGACGCCGTGGTCCGTGTTCGGCACGTAGCGCAGGTATTTTTCGCCGGGCAGGTCGTTGAAATAAAACTGCCAGGAGTCGGGGACAAAAAACTGGTCCCCGGCGGAATTCACAATGAATTTCGGCATGGCCAGCCGGTCGCGGTAACTGTACGGCTCGACGATTTTCATCAGGCGTGCGAATTCCGGCGTGCCCATCCACTCCATGACGCCGTGCTCGACATAATCGCTGACGGCGGGGGCCCAGAAGCCGTACACGCGCCAGTGGTGGACGAACGAGCGCTCCATGTTGAGCAGGTCGATCACCACCGGGATGATGGCGACGACGCGGCGGTCGGTGGCGGCCGTGGTCCAGGTGGTCCAGCCGCGCTTGCTGCCGCCGGTGACCACCCAGCGGGCCACCTTCACGCGGCCGCCGGCCTCGGTGGCGAGGAACTGCTCGACGGCATCCATGGCGCGCACGGCAGCCTTGGTCATCGGCAGCCGCGCGGGCCAGCGCTCGTCGCCGGTTTCCAGGAATCGCTTCCATGTGTAGGCGATGATGGAATCCTCGGTGCGCTGGCGGCTCTCGCCGAAAAAGCTCAGCGGCTGGTTGGGCACCTGGCGAAGCTCGGCGGCGACGGTCCGGGTGCGCCGGGCCACGGCCGTGGCGATCGGGTCGGCTTCCTTCGGCGGGGCGGAACCGTTGCGCCCGCCGCCGATCAGCAGCAGCGCGACATCGGATTCCACCTTGTCCGGCCGCACGACGGTGAGGTAATGCCGCCACTCGGTGCGGCTCACCTCCTCCGGCGTGAGCCAGTTCTGCGAAACCATCTCGAGGACGAAGGTGGTGAGGCCGTCGCCCGGGATCGTGTTGACGACGCGCCAGCGAAAAGCGGGATCCGGGGCGTGGACGTAGCGGTCCAGCGCTGTTTCGGTTTTCGTCTGGGCGAGGGTGGAAAAGGCGAGGGCGCAGAAAATTACGAAAAGCCGTTTCATGCGGATGGTTCCATGATACCCGATATACTGGAGCGGGAGAGCCATGTCGCATTCCAATCCTCTTGCCTGGCTGGGCGCGCAGCTCGACGAGATGCGCGCCGCCGGAACGTACTACCGTTTGCGCGAACTCCAGAGCGCCTGCGAGCCCGTTTGCCGCGCCGACGGGCGCGAGGTGATCAATCTGGCTTCGAACAACTACCTCGGGCTGGCGAACCACCCGAAGCTCAAGGAAGCGGCCATTCGCGCCATCGAGCAGCTGGGCGCGGGCACGGGCGCGGTGCGCACGATCACCGGCACGATGGCCATTCACATGGAGCTGGAGCGCCGCATCGCGGCCTTCAAGAACACGGAAGCCTGCGTGGTGTTCCAGAGCGGCTTCGCGGCCAATGCAGGCACGGTCAGCGCCATTCTCGGCCCCGAAGACCACATCATCAGCGACGAGCTGAACCACGCGTCGATCATCGACGGCTGCCGCCTCTCGAAGGCGAAGATCCACATCTTCCGGCACCGCGACGCCGCCCATGCGGCGGAGATTCTCGAGGGGCTGAAGGACCAGCCCGGCCGGAAGCTGCTCATCACCGACGGCGTGTTCTCGATGGATGGCGACATCGGCCCGCTGCCGGAGCTCGTCGGGATCGCAGAGAAGTACGGCGCGATCATGATGGTCGACGACGCTCATGCCTCCGGCGTGCTCGGCCGCAACGGCCGCGGCACGGTGGACCATTTCGGGGTGCACGGGCGGGTGCACATTCAGGTGGGGACGCTGTCGAAGGCCATCGGCGTGCTCGGCGGCTACGTCTGCGGCAGCCGGGACCTGATCGAATACCTCTACCACCGCGCGCGCCCGTTCCTGTTTTCCACTTCGCACCCGCCTGCCGTGACGGCGGCGTGCATGGCCGCGTTCGAGCTGCTCGAGAAGGAGCCGGAGCGCATCGAGCGGCTTTGGGACAACACCCGCTATTTCAAGGCCGCGTTGCGGGACCAGGGCTTCGACACAGGCGCCAGCGAGACGCCGATCACGCCGATCATGGTGGGCGAGGCGGCCACGGCGCACCGCTTCTCCGCGGCCCTGTTCGAGGAAGGGCTGTGGGCCACGGGCATCGGGTTCCCGACGGTGCCGCGCGGCAAGGCGCGCGTGCGCACAATCGTCACCGCGGCGCATACGCGCGAGCAGCTGGACCGGGCCGTGGAGATTCTCGCCCGGGTGGCGCGCCGGATGGGGATCCTGTCTGCCTGAGGGGCGGGTCAAAGACGAGCAGGCGGTCGAAGTAGTGCTTGCCGGCCGAGGGACAGGCCAGCAGCGGCTCGAGCGGGCGGAAACCGGCCTCTTCGAGGGTTCGCAGCAGAATTTGCGGCGCGGGCCGGCTTGTGTCGGCGAGAACGAAGACGCGGCCGTTGAGTGAAGCGGCGAGAGATCGCGCCTCCTGAAGCAGCTGTTCCTCCGGCCGCCTGCCCTCGTAGCCGGGGTGCGAGTCGATTTCGGCCGGGAAGGATCGCCGCTGCGCCACGGGGTTGCGCCAATGGTACTCGACCGGCTTCCGGGTCAGCCGGCAGAACACGACCGTGTCCGCTCCGGTTGTGGTGGCAGCGAGCTGTCTGGCCGCCTCCGCGCTGGTGCAGGGTGTTGGCGCCCCCGGCCACCAGAGCCACGCTGCCGCCGCAGCGAAGGCGGTCACGGGCAGCACCCCTGCCGTCAGCCTGCTCAGCGGCGCCAGAGCCACGGCCAGGAAAGGCGCGGCGATGATGGTGAAGCAGACCATGGAAGTTTGCTCCTCCCCTGTAATTCATGGAAGTCGTTGATTCTCCTATGTCCTGCCCGGGGCCATCTTTGGCTGAGTATTGCTCAGTTTGGCCCAGTGTGGCGCAAGTGGCACACAAGCGGCACACAGAAGTCGGGCTATAATCGAAGCTGAATCGTGCCCGCTCCCATTCCCCTGCCCTTCCCGACCGACCTCCCGACACTCGAGCGATTTTTGCTCCGCGCTCGCGCGTTGCTTCGACGTATGGACCATGTAATCCAGCGCTCGGAGCAGATC
>Ga0308390_1000834_pt1 | contig 21145 bp, 16 predicted proteins | sample Hotspr2Sample149_FD_202358 | JGI IMG/M metagenome (GOLD analysis project Ga0308390, IMG submission 202358) | Hot spring phototrophic mat microbial communities from Mushroom Spring, Yellowstone National Park, Wyoming, United States - 20040719_149 ...
CGTGCGGCTTCCAGCTCGGCGAGTGATTGAGACAAGAGGCACCTCCTCATCTGAGTATATGCCTATACTCAGAAGAGGCGCAATTCCGGCCAACCTGGCAAACTGTCCATTTCTATGTCGCGCACCCTTTCCATAGCCAGGACAAGACAATCGTGTTAGAATCCGTTCCACACTGGGCCACGTTGCTGGGTCACCAAGAACCATGAGACCGGCCCCGGAGCAGCCCGGGTTCGTCAGCGCCCTCGTAGCCGCTGAGGATCGGCCTCTCCGGGCTGCGTCCGGGATTCGGAGCATGGGTCCCCGGTACTGGGCCAGTGCAGAGGTCAAGCATTCAGGCACAGGAGTTCCGAAATGACATTGCCAGAAAGGTGGATTACCCCGACAGCGCTGTTGCTGGCGCTCGGCCTGCTGCTGCCGGCCGCGCTGCTTGCCCAGGTTTCCAACGGACGCATCGAGGGCGTGGTCACAGACCCGGCGGGCGCGGTCGTGCCCAACGCAACCGTTTCGGCCCGGAACAACCGCACGGGTACGGTCGTTACCGCCAACACCAATGAAACCGGCTACTACCTCTTCGCCTCGCTGCCCCCGAGCAACTACACGCTCACCGTGGAAGCGCCCGGGTTCCGCAAGGCCCAGGTGGAAAACATCGAACTCAATGTCGCGGTCACGCTCCGCCAGGACGTGCAACTGGAGGTCGGCTCGCTGGCGGAAAGCGTCACCGTGGAAGCCAGCGCCATCCGCGTCAACACGTCGGATGCGCAGATCGGCCGCAGCGTCACGTTGCGCGACATCGACACCCTGCCGCAGCTCGGCCGCAACCCGATGGCGCTGGTCCCCTACACGCCGGGCGTTTCCATCGACCCCGGCGACAACTCCTTCTCTCGCGTCAACGGCACCCGGCAGGGATCGAACAACACGCGCCTCGACGGCATCGACGCCAACGATGCGGTCGTGCCTCGCCTCGGCCTTTCGCTCACCGCGTTCAACGTCGACTCGATCGAAGAGTTCCGCGTCATCACCAATGGCGGCAAGGCCGAATACGGCCGCAACGCCGGCGGGCAGGTGGAAATGATCACCCGCTCCGGCACCAACCAGTGGCGCGGCAATGCCTTTGAATTCCTCCGCAACACGAAACTCAACGCCAACAACTTTTTCAACAACGCCAGCGGCGTGGCCCGGCCCAAGTTCATCCAGAACACCTTTGGCGCTTCGCTCGGCGGGCCGATCATGAAGGAAAAATGGTTTGTCTTCGGCAACTGGCAGACGGTCCGCACCGCCCAGGAAGTCGTTCGCAACCGCACCGTGCTCACCCCGGAAGCCAAGCGGGGCCTGTTCCGCTGGAACCCGCCGGCCGGCGGCGGCCCGCAGTCGTTCGACATCGTCGCCAACGATCCCCGCAAGCTCGGCTTCGACCCCGCCACGAAGAAGCTCATCGACATGCTGCCCGATCCGAACAACTTCGACGTCGGCGACGGCCTGAACACCGCCGGCTTCCGCTTCAACAACCCTGCCGGCTTCGACACCCACCAGTTCACCATCCGCGGCGATTACAACCTTTCCTCCACGCACCGCGTCTTCTACCGCCACAGCTGGTTCAAGAATCAGTTCATCGACCAGCTCAACGGCGCCGACGCCACCTTCCCCGGCCAGCCCCAGGGCACGCAGGGCGGCATTCGCTGGGGTTTCTCCATCGGCTCGGATTGGGCGATCACCTCGACCGTCGTCAACGAGCTCCGCGTGGGCTATCAGTCGGCCAGCGTCGACTTCCGCCGCCCGGCGCGCGTCGCCGGGCCGCAGGTGCTGCCCAACAGCTACACCAACCCGATCCTGCCCAACTTCCCGCAGGGGCGGAACTCGCCGGTCATCGATCTGACCGAAAACCTCACCTGGATGCGCGGCAAGCACACCATCAAGACGGGCTTCACCTTCAAGCGCACCCTCCAGTGGGGCTACAACGCGGCCGGCATCTATCCCAACATCAGCCTTTCGACGGCGAACAACAACGTGCCGCCGCTGTCCATCGGGCCTTCCGGGGCCGTCATCAGCTCCGCCGACCGCCAGCGGTTCGAGAACCTTTACAACGACATTCTCGGCCGCGTCAGCAACATCACGACGACTTTCTACTCCGACCTCGAGAAATTCCAGCCCGCCGGCCAGCCGCGCGTCCGCAACACCTACTTCCGCGACTACGCCGGTTTCATCCAGGACGACTGGAAACTGGCGCGGAATTTCACCCTCAACATCGGCCTCCGCTACGAAGTCTTCGGCGCGCCCACCGAGCGCGACCGCTTGCAGGGCACGCTGAAACAAATCGAACAGATCGGCTACTTCACCCAGCTCGACAACACCGAAATCCAGCGCGCCTCCGGCTGGTACAACACCGACATGAACAACTTTGCCCCGCGCGTCGGCTTCTCCTGGGACCCGACGGGCAAAGGCAAATGGGCCGTGCGCGGCGCCTGGGGCATCTTCTATGACCGCATGATCGGCGCCACCGCGAGCCTCGTCGACGGCAACACGCCCGGCTTCGCCCAGACCGTGCAGACCTTCCCCAACGTCGCCGCCGGCAGCGACGTCCGCGTCCGCGACAACCCGCCGCTGCCTGCCCCGCCGCCGGCCCCGCAGCTCGTGCTGCCCGCGAACCGCCAGACCTCGATCGTGGTCTTCGGGCCCAATCTGCGCACCGGCTACGTGCAGCATTACAACCTCAGCATCCAGCGCGAGATCATGCGCAACACCATCCTCGACGTCGCTTATGTGCGCACCCGCGGCATCAAGCTCTTCAACTGGGTCGACGTCAACCAGCCGCGCATTTACGGCAATTTCCTCGACTCGTTCCGGGAGATCATCGAATTCCAGCGCACCGGCGCCGCCCCCTCGCCCACCAATACGCTCGTGCGCATCTTCGGCACGCCGCAGGCCGTCATCAGCCGCCTCGGCGCCACCACCGTGCAGCAGCAGCTCGCCAACACAGCGGCCAACAACCTCGACCGCAACAACTACACCCTCTACGCCGCCGCCGGAATTCCGCAGTTCTACCTGCGGAATTACCCTCAGTACAACCTGGTCATCCTCGGCACCCAGGACGGCTCCAGCTGGTACGATTCGCTCCAGATGTCCTTCCGCCGCACCATGGGCGCCCTCAAGTTCGAGCTGAACTACACCTTCTCCAAGTCCCTCGACAACGGCAGCTCGGACGGCAACGGCTTCACCGCCCCCATGGACAACTTCAACATGAAGCTCAACAAGGGGCGCGGCGTGGCCGACCGTCCGCACGTGTTCAACTGGTCGGGCACCTACACCCTTCCGGTGGGCCGCGGACGCCGCTGGCTCAGCGATGCGCACCCCGTGCTGGACGCAATCCTCGGCGGCTGGGACATCGGACTGCTCGGAGTCTGGCAATCCGGCACCGTCTTCTCCATGTCCTCCGGCCGTCTGACCGGGCCCTCGACGGCCACCACGTTCATCAACTACAGCGGCGACCGCAACATCGGCAAGGTCATGCGCCGCGGCAATGGCGTGTGGTATTTCACCGACGAACAGATCGCCGCCCTGACCGCCGCGTCGGCTTTCCCCGCCGCGGGCGAAATCGGCACTTCGGGGCGCAACGCTTTCCGCGGCCCGCGCTTCTTCAACTTCGACACTTCCATCGTGAAGCGGTTCAAACTGCCGTGGGAGCAGCACCGCATCACCTTCCGCTGGGAGATGTACAACACGTTCAACAACGTCAACTTCGGCCTGCCCGGCGCCACCATCACCACGCCGCAAAACGTGGGCCGCATCTCGGGCACGGTCGGCAATCCGCGCATCATCCAGGCGGCGCTGCGCTACGACTTCTGATTTTTGATTCTCCTGTGCCCGAACCCGGGCTGCGGTCCGGCGCCCTGCGGGGCGCCGGACCGGACTTTTTGCAATCGTTCCGCCCCGCCTGAAGGGCGCGTGCAGCCTCAGTCTTCGAGTTTGAAAACGAAAAGCCGCGAAGGCGCATCCTCCGGCACAAGATAAAGGCGCCCGTCGCGGTAGTCCATGCCTTCGCTGGTCAAGGGCACGCCGCGGTCGCTGCGGCCCAGCACCTGGTTTTCCAACGGGCGCAGCGTTTCCGGGTCGAGCCACTCCACGACGGCCTGCGCAGCCGCGCCGCGCCCCCGCAACCCGGAGGCGACGATCGCCCCGTAGCGGCGCTTCATGTCCTGGTAGCGCGTCGGGTTGGGATTCGGCTTCGTCCAGATGAGCTTGCCGTCCCGGCTGTACAGGTAAAACTTGCGGGCGTCCCAGTTGGCCAGCAGCAGCCCTTCCGGCAGCACGGCCAGCGCGCCGATGTGGTCTGCCACCTCGAACGAGCCGGCAAGCTCCAGGCTGGACTTCAGCCGCCGCTGGATCACGCTTCTCGACTCCGGCCGGTACTCCGCCACCGGAACCCACACGGCTTCGTCGTCCACGTCGATCCCGCCCGGGTGATACATCTCGCCCGTCTGCAATTCCACCGCGCGGAGCTGCTTTCCCGTCTCGGCGTCGAACTCCAGCAGACGGCCCTTGCGGGCCTCCCGGTCGACGCTGGTCAGGAACAGGCGCCCTTCATCCACGGCGATGCCTTGCACATGGCCGGTGTCGCCTTCCAGCGGCGCCACGCGCAACAGGGAGATCGCGAGCCACAGGAGGAGAAGAATCGGGTGCATGGAAAACCGGACCGCCTTACAACTCGGACATGATGCGCGGAATTTTGATTGTACTTTGCTTCACAGCCCTCCGTGGCGCCGTGCCGGAGCGCATTCTCATCGCCTTTCACTCCGAGACCGGCAACACCGCGGCGCTGGCCGAGGCGGTGCGCGAAGGGGCCGCGCGCGCCGGCGGTGACTGCTCGCTCGGCGAGCAAGCCTTCGGTCCGGTCATCCCGGCCGCGCGGCGGTGAAGCGCCCGGCGCCGCGCGCCGCCTACAGCGCCGCCAGCAGCCGCCCGATGTCTTCCTCGTTGTTGTAGAAGTGCGTCGAGATGCGCAGCAGGCCGTGGCGCGCCGAGACCAGAATCCGCTGCTGCCTGAGCCGCGCCGCCGCCTCCGCCGCCCCTTCCATCGGCAGCGCGAGGATCGGCGAGTCGTGGAAGGGCAGCGCGCCGTCCAGCGCCGTCCTGGCCTTTTCGGCCAGCTCCAGCACCCGCTCCTCGATCGCCGCGGGCGTCAGCTCCAGCATCAGGTCCACGCTCGCCTCCAACGCGTACAGCAGCGCCGAAGGCAGCATCCCGCCTTCGTATTTCTCGGCCGAGCTCTTCAGCTCGGGCTTGCCGTGCCACAGCGCCGTGACGTTGCGCCAGTCATGGTGCGAGCGCCAGCCGACGGCCAGCGGCGCCAGCCTCTCGCGCAGCCTCTTGTGCACGGCCGCGAAAGCGATGCCGTTCGGCGCCAGCATCCATTTGTAGCAGTTGACCGCCAGCATGTCCGGCGCGAGCCGGCCGAAGTCGAACCGCAGCGCGCCCACATGCTGCGTGCCGTCGACATAGAGCAGCACGCCGCGGCGGCGGCATTCCGCGGCGATCCGCTCGAGCGGCGCGCGGTAGCCGTTTGTGTAATTCACCGAGCTGACCGCCACCAGCCGCGTGCGCTGCGTGAAGCATTCCTCGAGCCGTTCCGGCGGCGCCTCCACCAGACGCACGCCGCGCTCAAGCGGAGCGTAGATCTGGTTGGGGAACTCGTGCTCGAGCGTGAGCGCCTCGTCGCCCTCGCGCCAGTCGATGCCGTGCATCAGCAGGCCGAGCGCCGTGCACGCGTTCGGAAAAAACGCAATGTCGTCGGCGCGCGCGCCGATGAGCCGCGCGATCTTTTCCCGCAGCCGGTCGTGATCGTCGAACCAGGAAAGAAAATCCGAGCAGGCCTGCTCCCGCCTGCGCGCGAAGTGCCGGGCCACGGCCTCTTCCGAGCGTGTGGACAACTGCCCGAAGGTGGCCGTGTTGAGGAAGGTCCAGCGCTCGAGCGAAGGGAACAGCGCGCGGACCGCTTTCCAGTCCGGCATCAATGCCTCGCCTGCGGCCGCGCCTGCTCGATTGCCTGCCGGATCTCCGCCGCCGCTGTGGCGGCGTCGATTTCCCGTGTTTCCCGCGTGCGCCGGTTCACCAGCTCGAGTTTTCCCTCGGCCAGCTTCTTGCCGATGTTGACGCGGAACGGCACGCCGATCAGGTCGGCGTCCTTGAACTTTACGCCCGGGCTCAGGTCGCGGTCGTCGTAAAGCACGTCGACCCGGGCCGCCTTCAGCTCCTCGTACAGCCGGCCGGCCGCCGCCTTGAGCGCCGGATCGGTCGCTTTCACCGGCGTCAGCACCACCTCGAACGGCGCAATCGACACCGGCAGGCACATGCCGTCGGCGTCCGAGTAAAGCTCCACCGCCGCGCAAAGCACCCGCTCGACGCCGATGCCGTAGCTGCCCATGATCACCGGCGTCTCGGCCCCGTTCTGGTCCAGCACCTTCAGCCCCATTGCGTGCGAGTACTTGTAGCCGAGCTTGAAGATGTGGCCGATCTCGACGCACTTGAGGATTTCCAGCGGCGCGCCTGTTTCGAGTTCCGTGTCCCCGGGCGCCACCTGGCGCAGATCGTGCCATTCGCCCTGAAAATCCTCGCCGGGCGTCACGTTTTTCAGGTGATAATCGTCGCGGTTGGCGCCGCAAACCATGTTCTTCCTGCCGCGCAGCGCCTCGTCGATCAGGATGCGGACTCCCTTGAGGCCCACCGGGCCGAGCGAGCCCGCCGAGGCGCCGAACAGCTCCCGGATCTCTTCCGGGTGCGCCGGGCGGAACTCCTGGCACCCCGTGGCGGTCTGGAACTTGGTCTCCGACAACTGGTGATCCCCGCGCAGGATCACCGCCACCGGCTGGCTGTCCGCAATCAGGCACAGCGTCTTCATCAGCGACGTCTGCGGCAGCCCGAGGAAGCGCGCCACCTCCTCGATCGTCTTCTGCTCCGGCGTGTGAACCGGCTCGGGTTCGAGCGCCCCTTCCGGGTCGGGCGCCTCGGGCGGCTTCGGGCGCGAGACGGCCTTTTCGAGATTGGCGGCGTAGCCCGTCTGGCGGCAGAGCACGACGTAATCCTCGCCCGCCTCGGTGGCCACCATGAACTCCTGCGATTGCGAGCCGCCCATCGCGCCCGAATGCGCCTCCACGGTCACATATTCCAGGCCGCAGCGGTCGAAAATCCGGCAATAGGCGATGCGGTGCTTTTCATACGATTCGTCCAGCCCCTCCGGCCCGAGGTCGAACGAATAGGAGTCCTTCATCAGGAATTGCCGCACCCGCAAAAGGCCGGATTTCGGCCGCGGCTCGTCGCGGAATTTCGTCTGGATCTGATACCAGATCTGCGGCAGCTGCTTGTAGGAACGCAGCTCGCCCCGGGCGATATAGGTCATGACTTCCTCGTGCGTCATGCCGAGGCACAGCGGCCGCCCGTAGCGGTCTTTCAGGCGGAAAAGATTATCGCCCATTACTTCGTATCGGCCGGATTCCTGCCAGACTTCCGCAGGGTTCAGCGCCGCAAGGTAAAATTCCTGCGCGCCGATGGCGTCCATTTCCTCGCGGATGATCTGCTGGATTTTCAGCAGCGAACGCTGGGCCAGATACAGGTAGTTGTAAATGCCCGCCCCGAGCTGGCGGATGTAGCCGGCGCGCAGCAGCAGCTTGTGGCTGACGACCTCCGCCTCGGCGGGCGTCTCTCGAAGCGTGGGAATGAAAGCGCGGGACCAAAGCATGGGAAACTCTTGAGTGTAGCACGCGCGCTGCCGCGTCCCGCTCAGCGCGCAAGCCGGGGATGCCGCCAGAGCGCCGCACGGGCCGCCCGCGGCCGGGCTTCAGGCCGGCCACCACGGGCGGCGGCGCCAGTTGCGCCGGATGCGCGCCGCGGCGAACGCGGCCAGAGAGGCGAACAGGCCGAGCGAGCCCCACACCAGTCGCTCGCCTTTCTCGCGTTCGGCCGGAATCGCCCGCGGCGGATAGGGCAGGGAGGGGTCCATCAGCCGCACCAGCAGCCGCAGGCGCGTGGCCGCGCGCCGCTGCCCCTGCGCTTCCACGATGAGAACGAGCTCGCGCGGCGCCTCCGCCACATGCGCAAGCGATCCGGTGCGCGCGAACCGCGTCTGCCCGGCCAGTTGCCTCGGCTCGCCCTTCACCCACCCGTCCACGTCCTCCGCGGGCAGCAGCACCAGCCGCGCGTCCGCCCCGCGGTGCACCTGATAGAAGCAGACGATTCTCCGCGGCGCCTGGCGCACCGGCAACGGAAGCGTGCGCACCTGCCCCGGGGCGATGTCCACCGGATCGTCGAAAACCACCTCGGCCGGGGGCTGCCACGCCGCGGCCGACAGCAGAAAAAGGGCGCCGAAAAGCCTCATTTGGACTGATACACGGGCCGGCCGTCGACGAAGTGCATCTTGACCTTTGTCCGGAGAATTTCCATCCCGGGCACGGTCATGATATCCCGGTCGAGCACGACAAAATCGGCGTATTTTCCCGGCTCGAGCGTGCCGCGGATTTTCTCCTCAAATGCGGCATAGGCGGCGGAAATCGTCCAGGATTCCAGCGCCTCTTCGCGGGTCATTTTTTGATCCGGCATCCATCCTCCCGGCGGCCGGCCCTCGCGGTCCTGCCGCGTGACGGAAGCGTAAAAGCCGGCCAGCGGGTCGGGCTCCTCCACCGGGAAATCGCTCCCGTTGGCCACCGGGATGCCGAGTTGCAGGAAGCGCTTCCAGGCGTACGCTCCGGCAACGCGGTCCGGCCCCAGCCGCGCCTAGGCCCACCGCATGTCGCTGGTGGCGTGCGTCGCCTGGATGGCGGGGATCACCCCGAATTCCTTGAACAGCCGGAAGTCCGGCAGGGAGACCACCTGCGCGTGCTCGATCCGGAACCGCTTGTCGTTCGGGCCGCCGAGCACCGCGGCGTAGGCGTCCAGCACCACGCGGTTGGCCCGGTCGCCGATGGCATGCGTGCACACCTGGAAGCCGCGCGCCACCGCCTGGCGCGCGATGCGCTCGATCTCCTCCCGCGGCGTGATCAGCAGCCCGGTGTTGCCCTTGTCGTCGGAGTAGGGCTGCCACATGGCCGCGCCGCGCGAGCCCAGCGCCCCGTCCGCGTACAGCTTGATGGCGCGCACCGTCAGCCACGGCCCGGTTTCCGGGCCGCGTTCCAGATACTGGCGCCACAGCGGGCCGTCGCCGCCGATCATGGCGTAGATCCGCACCGGCAGCCGCCCCTCGGCCTGCAACTCGCGGTAGGCGCGCAGATCCTCGGCCGCCACCCCGGCGTCATGCACTCCGGCCAGCCCGAGCCGGGCGCACTCGGCCGCGGCCAGCGCCAGCTGCCGCTTGATCTGTTCAAACGACGGAGGCGGGATGCGGCTGCGGACGAGATTCATGGCGCGGTCGATCAGCACGCCCGCCGGGTTGCCTTCCGCATCCCGGACGATCTTGCCGCCCGGCGGGTCCGGCGTGTCCTTCGTCACGCCGGCAACGGCGAGCGCGCGCGAGTTGACCCACGCCGCATGCCCGTCCACCCGGGACAGAAACACCGGGTGGTCCGGGGCTGCCGCGTCGAGGTCCCGCGCCGATGGGAACGCGCCGCCCCAGTTGGTCTGGTCCCAGTTGCGGGCCACAATCCATTCCCCCTTCGGCACGGCCGAGGCGCGCTCGCGCACATAAGCGGCGATTTCCGCGATCGAAGCCGCATGCCGCAGGTCCCGCGACTCCAGCAAGGCGCCCAGCCCGCGCATGTGCGCGTGCGAGTCGATGAAGGAAGGGAAGACGGCCGCGCCGCCCAGATCCAGGCGCCGCGTCGACGGGCCGGCGCGGCGCAGGGCCTCGTCCCCGGCGGCCAGCACCCGCCCGTTCTTGACCGCCAGCGCGGCCACAGGTTTCGCTCTCGCCGACACATGGATGCGCGCGTTGACGATGAGCAGGTCAGCTTCCCCTTCCGGCTGGGCCCCGGAAGCCGCCGCGAGCAGGAATAAAATGGGGAGCATGGAAGACAGTATGTCACAGGGCTCCGCAGAAGCCGCCCCGCCGGTCGCCTCCCCGTATGAAGGCTGGCGCTCCTGGGCCGCGGCCGGCTGCGCCATCCTCCTCGCTCTGTTGTTCCTCGTCGCCGGCATCTGGAAGCTCAGCGACCCGTTCGCCACCGAGGCCCGCATGACGCAGGCGCTGGTTCCCAAGCCGCTCGCCATGCCGGTGGCGCTGATGGCGGGCATCGGCGAGACATGGATCGGCGTGCTGCTGCTCGTGCCGCGGTGGCGGCGGTGGGGCGCCTGGCTGGCCGGGCTCGCCCTGGTGGTGTTCATGCTGTATTTCGCGGTCTTCTACAACCAGCTCCGCGGCGAAGACTGTAGCTGTTTCCCGTGGCTGAAGCGCATCGTGGGCGTCGAGTTCTTCGTCTCCGACGCGTTGATGCTGGCCGCGGCCGTGGTGGCGGGCCTGTGGTCGGCGCGCTCGACGAGCCTGAAACAGGCGGCGATGGCGCTGGCCGCCATTGTCGTCATGGCGCTGGCCGTGTTCGGCGCCACCATGACGCAGCGCAGCGGCGTCCTGGCCCCGGCGCAGATCCAGGTCGACGGCAAGCCCTTCCCGCTTCACGAAGGGCGCGTGCTCGTGTTCTTTTTCGACCCGGAATGCTCGCATTGCTTCCAAAGCGCCCGCGAGCTCGGCAAGCTGGAATGGAACGGCGTGCGCGTGGTGGCGGCGCCGACGGTGAACCCGCAGTGGGCGCTCGCGTTCCTGCGTGACGCGGGTCTCCGCGCCGGCGTCACATTCGACGCGGCGAAACTGCGCGAGACGTTCCGCTTCACCGATCCGCCCTACGCCGTGGCTCTGGAAAACGGCCGCGCCCGCGCCTCCTTCACCTTCGCCGAAGGCGAGGACGTCTCCGGCCAGCTTCGCAAGCTGGGCTGGCTGCGCTAGGCCGCGCGCCGGAGGGCTTACTCGCTTTCCACGCCGCGGCGGCGCGCGTAGGCCCGGCCGAGCTCGCGGAGCCGCGCCTCGCCAAGCCGCTCGCGCACCAGCCCGAACAGCACGCGTTCCTCCACGGCGAAGTGTTCGCGCGCCAGCTCCATCAGCCGCCGGAGCAACGCCCGCGCCGGCTCGGCCCGCCGTGCCAGCCGCAGCTCCTCGAGCATGCGGCGCATCTGCTCGTGCTCGCCGTACATGGCGTCGAGCGCCGATTTCAGCTGCGGCTCCGGCTCGCCAAGCGAGCCGAACAGAAGCTGGTCCTCTTCCACCGCGTGCGCCTGCAACACCGCCTCCAGCGCCGCGCCGCACTCCCTGAGTTCGGCGGCGCTCATCGACTTCAGCCGCCGCTCCTGGTGTCTCATCAGCGCGAGGATGCAGGCGTGCTCGCCCAGCAGCAGGTCGACCAGATCGGCGCCGCTCGCGGATTGCATGCGTGTCATGCCCCTCCGGCAGTGATTTCCATTTTGCCAGAATCCGGTCTGATTGACCATAACCGGCGCGGGCTGTGCCGGATGCGGTTTTGATAGCATGGCGGGTGCACTGCCATGATCAGCGTGTTCCGGGCGGCTGCGTGGACCGCGGCATGGCTCCTGGTGGCGGAGCTGGCCGCGGAGGCCTCGCAGCGGAGGAAGAAGCAGCAGGAGGAAGAAATCACCCAGACGCTCGAGCTGCCGCCGGAGCCGCCCCTCGCGGTGGCCGCCGAGCCGGCCCGCCTCGGCTTCCTCCACGCGCCGCTGTCGACACGCGGCCTGCTCTCGCAGCAGACCCGGGACGCCCTCCGCGCACTGCTGCAAAACGCCCGCGGCGCCCGCTTCGTCCGCATCCGCGCCTATGTGGCCGGCACCGGCGACCTGCGCCGCGTCCAGGCCATCGTCTCGGAAACGTTCGCCGACCGGAAAATGCCGCTGCCCGTGCTCACCGTGGTGCAGGTGGGCGGCCTGCCGGTCGAGGGCGCGCAAATCCAGATGGAGGCCGCCGTCGAGCAGCGCAAACCCTCGGGCGCAGGCGTCGTGTTCGCCTCGGTGTCTTCGCAGACCCCTGAAGACACCTTCGCGCGGCTCGCAAAGACCATCGAGGAATCGGGCGCGCAAATGGACGCCGCCGCCTCGCTCGTGTGCGGCGTCACCAGCCCGGATCTGCTCGAGCCCGCCCGCCGCGCCGCGCTGGAGGCTTTTCCGCGCACCATCCCGGTTCTGTTCCAGCTTCAGCGCCTGCCCGCCGAGCCGGCCGTCGCCTGCCAGGCCTCCGCCATGCTGCCGGAACCGGCGCCCGGGGGCGTCCGGCGGCTCCCCGCGGCGGTGGCTCTCAGCGTTCCCAAAGTCATCTTCACCGGCGCCCAGCTGGCCTTCCGCTACGAGGAGAGCGACGCGCGGCTCGCCTTCCAGCGCCTGGAGCGCACGCTTCAGCAGGCCGGCTCGTCGCTGAAATCCGCCGTTGTGCTCAACGTGTATCCGCTGTCAAGGCAACTGGCGGATCTGGCGGCCCGCGTGCGCGCCGAGTTCGTGGATCCTCTTCATCCGCCCGTCGGGCTGGTGGCGCCCTATGAAGGCTTGCCGTCCATGGACGGCGCTTTTGCCCTGGAAGCGGTGGCGCTGCCCGCGGCGGGCAAGTAGTCATGCGTGGCAACGAATCATCCAGAAAGAGAGGGAATCGACCATGACCCAGGCCCCTGTAGTCACCTTCGGAGAAATCATGCTGCGGCTCGCGCCGCCGGGCTTTGAACGGCTGTTGATGTCGCCCACGCTGGTGGCCACCTTCGGCGGCGGCGAGGCCAACGTGGCCGTGTCCGTGGCCAACTACGGCCACCCGGCGCGCTATGTGACCGTGCTGCCCGACAACCCCATCACCGATGCCTTCATTTACCAGATGCGGGGCTTCGGCATCGACACTCGCTTCATCAAGCGCGCGCCGGGCCGCTTCGGCATCTACTTCGTCGAGCCCGGCGCCAACCAGCGGCCTTCCAAAGTGGTCTACGACCGCGCCTTCTCCTCGATCTCGCAGGCCAGGCCCGGCGACCTCGACTGGAAGGCGATCTTCAGCGACGCCGGCTGGTTCCACATCACCGGCATCACGCCTGCGCTCTCGCAGTCGGCCGCCGACCTGGCGCTCGAGGCCGTGCGCACGGCCCGCGAAATGGGCGTCGCCGTCTCCTGCGACCTCAACTACCGCAAGAATCTCTGGAAATACGGCAAGAGCGCCAAAGAAGTGATGACGGAAATCGTCCGCTACGTCGACTACGCCATCGCCAACGAGGAGGACTGCCAGAAGTCGCTCGGCATCGAAGTCGACGTCGACGTCCACTCCGGCAAGCTCGACCAGCAGCAGTACCGCTTGCTGGCCGAGAAAGTCCTCGCCGCCTACCCGAACCTGAAGCTGATCGCCATCACGCTGCGCGAGAGCTTCTCGGCCTCCCACAACGGCTGGTCGGCCTGCCTGCACGACCGCAACGAGTTCCTCGTCAGCCGCCGCTACGACATCACCCACATCGTCGACCGCGTCGGCGGCGGCGATGCCTTCGCCGGCGGCCTGATCTACGGCATCCTGAACCTGCCGTCGTTGCGCGACGCGCTGGAATTCGCCGTGGCGGCCTCGTGCCTCAAGCATTCCGTGCCGGGCGACTTCAACCGGTTCACGCGCGCCGAGGTGGAAGCGTTGCTCAAGGAAGGCGGCAGCGGGCGCGTGCAGCGCTAGCAGGAAACGGGCGGAGCACCGGACCTGTTCCACCCCGGGCTTCCGGCGCGCCTGCCTGCACGGCGCCGGAAGCCCTCCGCGCGGGACACGCTTGCGGGCGCGCGGTCTCCCGGCGCCGCGCCCGTGCGGCATGCTGCCGCAGGCCGGGCGCGGCGGCGCGCGCCTCCAGTACAATGCTCGACAATGGCAACCAGTTCCACCCCCACGCTGTTGCGCCGGCTCGGCCTGTTCAGCGCCACCGCGCTGGTCATCAGCAACATGGTGGGCACGGGCATCTTCACCACCACCGGGTTTCTCGCCGGCGACCTTGGCGAGCCGTGGCTGGTGCTGGGCATCTGGCTGGTGGGCGCGGTGGTGGCCCTGGCCGGGGCGCTGTCCTACTCCGAACTCGGCGTGAATTTTCCCGCCAGCGGAGGCGAGTACGTCTACCTGACCCGCGCCTACGGGCCCACGCTCGGCTTCATGAGCGGCTGGGTGAGCTTTTTCGCGGGATTTTCCGCGCCGGTGGCCACCGCGGCGCTTGCATTTTCGAATTATCTCGGCTATTTTTTCCCCGCTTTGCGGCAGGAAAATATCTGGTTTCGCCGCAGCTGGGACGAAATTTCCATCGAGGCCGGAGGCGCCCAGATGGCCGCCGCCGCGCTCATTCTGCTGTTCACCGTCCTGAACCTGTTCGGCGTCGAGTTCATCGCCCGCATCCAGAACACGCTGACGTCGATCAAGGTGCTCGTCATGGTGGCCTTCATCGGGTTCGGGCTGGCCGTCGGCAACGGCGACTGGTCCCACCTCCGGCAAGCCGCCGAGCGCACCTCCGCCACGCCGCTCGTGGCGCAATTCGCCCTCAGCCTGTTCTGGATCTACGTCGGCTACAGCGGCTGGAACGCCGCCACCTACATCGCCGAGGAACTCAGGAAACCCGAGCGCACGCTGCCCATGGCGCTCACCATCGGCACGGTGCTCGTGGCCATCCTTTACCTGCTGTTCAACGTCGTCTTCATTTATGCCGTCCCGCTCGAGCAAATGAAAGGCGTGCTGGCCATCGGCAGCCTGACGGCGCACGCGCTGTTCGGCCCGGAGGCCGCCGGCGTCTTCAGCGCCCTGCTGGCCGTCAGCCTCATGTCGACGGTGAACGCCATGGTAACCATCGGCCCGCGGCTGTACTACGCCATGGCGAAGAACGGCGCCTTCGTCCCGGCGGCGGGCTACATCCACCCGAAGTGGCGCACGCCTGTCGTCGCCATTCTTTTCCAGGGCGCTTGCGCGATGCTGATGACGCTGGTCAACTTCGGCAACCTCATGACCTACATCGGCTACCTGCTGAACCTTTTCGCCATGCTGGCCGTGGCGAGCCTGTTCTGGCTCCGCAAGCGCCCGGACTGGCAAAAGCTGCCGGCGGTGAGCTTCGCCTTCCCGCTGGTGCCCCTGCTGTTCGTCGTGCCTGGCGTATGGCTCGTGATCGCGGGGCTGCGCTTCGCCCCGGCGATTTCGGCCGCCGCGGCAGCGACGCTCGTCTCCGGCGCGCTGGTCTATCGCTACCGCATCCTGCCAAAGCTGAAGCAGGCCGGCGACAGGCCGCTTTGAGGGTGTCGAACCGCGCCCCGGCTACACCGCCGTGGCGTCGATTCTTTGCGCCCACTGCTGCCAGCGGGCCCGCGCCTTGCGGCGGCTCTCGCTGTTCTGCTTGGCGCGGTACATCTCCCTGTCGGCCACGCTCAGCAGGTCCTCGGCATCCCTGCCGTCGTGCGGGAAGCAGGCCCAGCCGATGGAAAGCACGAGGTCAAAACCGGTCTTCGAGCGCACGTCCTCCTCGATGTCCCGTTTCAGATTGGCCAGCCGCACCGGCGCGAACTCGCGGTCGAGCCCGCTGAACACCATCACGAACTCGTCGCCTCCCATCCGCGCCACATAGTCGTATTCGCGGCAGCGGGACCGCATCGCCTCGCCGAGGATCCGCAACAGCCGGTTGCCCTCCAGGTGGCCCCGCTCGTCGTTGATCAGCTTGAAGTTGTCCACGTCCCAAACCACGACGGTCACCGGCTGCTCCTCCCGCCGCGCGCGCCAGCTCGCTGTCGAGGTGATGGAACAGAGACCGCGCGTTGGGCAGCCCGGTAAGAAAATCCGTCGTGGCCGAGCTCTCCGCCTGGTGATAGCGAAGCGCGTTCTCCACCGCGATGGCCAGTTTCGAGCTGATGGCCAGAAGGATGCGCATATGGTCCTTGCTGAAAGCGTTTCTCTCGGCGCGGTACAGCGTGATGACGCCCACGATGCCGTTCAGCCCCTCCAGCGGAACCGCCAGCGCCGATTGCAGCGTGGAAAACTTCGACTCGTCGTTCAGATAACCCGGCTCCACGCTCGGGTTGCCGTTCAGGATCTCGCGCCCGGTTTCCGCCACCCACCCGGAAAGGCCCTGTCCGACCGGAATCCGCAGGGAAGAGAACAGGCGCGCGTTCTCGCCGATGACGAAGGCCGGCTCGAGCGCCTGCTCCTTCTTCAGGAAAAGCGCCATCGCATCGTACGGAACAATCCGCTTCAGCCGCACGCTCAGCACGGAAAGAGTCTCGTCCAGGCTCAGGGACGTGCCGAGGTTGTGAGCCAGCTCGAACAGCTCGTGCGCCTCCTGGCGCGCGGCGGCGATCTGGTTGAGAAAATCGGGCGTCTCGCCGGCGCCATTGCCGCCGGCGGAAGCCTCGAACCCGGCGGCGGGCGCCTCGCCGCCTCGGATCTCCACGTTCTTTTGCAGCTTCAGCGGCTCGACGCTGCGCGCCCGGGCCATCGCCTCCAGCTCCCGGTAGCGGCGCGCCAGCACTTCCACCACCCGCGGGTCGAACGCCTTGCCCGCCTCTTGCAGGATCACGCCCACGGCTTCGTCGAGCGGGAGCGCCTTGCGGTACTGCCTGTCGGTTGCGAGCGCATCGAGAGCGTCCACCGCGGCGAGAATGCGCGCCCCGATCGGGATCTGCTCGCCCTGAAGGCGGTCCGGGTATCCCGTGCCGTCCCAGCGCTCGTGGTGCGAGCGGACAATCGGAGCTACCGGATAGGGGAACCGCACGCGCTCCAGAATCTGCGCCCCGACCACCGGGTGGATCTTCATCCGCTCGAACTCTTCCGGCGTCAGCCGCCCCGGCTTCGAGATGATGTGCTCCGGCACGGCCAGCTTGCCGATGTCGTGCAGCAACGCCGCGGCGCGCAGAGCTTCCAGCTCGTTTTCCGAAAGGCCCAGATCCTTGCCGATCTCCACCGCATACACCTGCACCCGCTGGAGGTGCTCCTGCGTCGTCTCGTCCTTGGCGTCGATGGCCAGCGCCAGCGCTTCGATCGTCCGCAGGTGCAGCGCCGCCATCTCCTCCGCGTGCCGCAGCCCGGCCTCGACTTTCTCCACATACAGCAGATACGCCCGGTACGGCAGGTACAGCGCCAGCATCAGCAACAGCGGCGCCTGCCAGCCGAACTGCGCCCGCGCCACCTCGAACAGCGCGGCCACCAGTGCCGCAGCCACGAAGTAGGGAAGCATCCAGAAGTAGCGGTTCTTCCAGGCCTGCAACACCCTCTCGCCGCTTTCCAGCCTCGCCCGCAGGGCGTCAGGGAATGTCAACGCGACAAAGACCGATACGCCCGCGGCGATGGTGCGCAACGCGTCGGCCACCTCGCGCCGCGCCACCGTCCCGGGCGTGCCCCGCAACGCGGAATCGCCAGCAACCATCGCCAGCATCCACACCGCCATCGTGAACAGCACCGGTTCGCCATCGCGCCGCAGGCGGCGGCCCGCGCCAATCTCCAGCGCTGCCCCGTTCAGCGCCGCCAGCGCCAACGCCTGCTCGAGCGGCCCCGTCCTCAGCCCGATGTTGACAAACAAAAGGCTCAGCGGCACGAGCGTGTCGCCCTGCCGGACGCCCACCTGAAAGTAACTCGCCAGCACGGACACCGCGAGCAGCGCGAGAAACTGCGGCAGGTCTTCAGGCCGCCACGAGGCCAGCGAGGGCAGAGCGACGGCCGCGGCGACCAGAATCGTCACCCGGTAGTAGACCTTGACGAGGCTCGTGGCGTGCATCCTCTTGTGCAATGAATCGTCAGAACCGCGCTGGAACATTAACCGGGGCCGGGCTAGGGTGTTTCTGCGAACCGTTTTCGGTGTATTGCAGGCCGCGGAATTCCGTATCTGCCCTCTCCCTTTTTCTACGGCAGTCCTTCAAGATAGACATGGAAACGCATCGCCATGCCTGCCTGCGGCGAGGAAAAGCTCGAACTGCTCGGCCTGACCGCGGTCTTCGCCAGCCCGGCCATGCTCGCCCTGCTCGAGCTCACCCGGCGCGCAGCCCGCTCCCCGGCCGTGGTGCTGGTGACCGGGGAAAGCGGAGCGGGCAAGGAGCTGATCGCCCGCGCCGTGCACCAGTTCTCGCTGCGGTGCGCGCGCCCCTGGGTCGACGTCAGTTGCGGCGCCATCCCCGAGCACCTGCTGGAAAGCGAGCTGTTCGGCTACGAGCGCGGCGCCTTCAGCGGCGCCGTGGCGCCCAAGCCCGGACTGTTCGAACTGGCCCACACCGGCACGCTGTTCCTCGACGAGGTCGGCGAACTCGACCCGCGCATGCAGGTCAAGCTCCTCCGGGTGCTGGACGGAGTGCCCTACTACCGGCTGGGCGGAACCCGCAAGGTCCAGGTCGATGTCCGCGTGGTGGCGGCGACCAATGTCGACCTGGCCCAGGCCGTGGAAGAAGGCCGCTTCCGGAGAGACCTCTACCACCGCCTCAGCCAGGTGGTGCTGCGCGTGCCTCCCCTGCGCGAGCGCCCGGAAGACATCGAGCCTCTCGCGCTTCACTTCCTGAACGGCTACGAGGCCGATCCGAAACTGACCCGGGATGCGGTCGACGCCATGCAACGCTATCCGTGGCCCGGCAACGTGCGAGAACTGCGCAACGTGCTGACCCGCGCCATGCTGATGGCCGGCGGGGCGCCCATCTGCCCGGAGCATCTGGGTCTTCCGGCGGCAGGCCGGCCGGCCCCGGTCGTGCTCCACGGGCTGGACTCGGTGGAGAGAGACACCATCCTGCGCGCTCTGGAAACCACGGGCGGACGCCGCCAGCAGGCCGCGGCCCTGCTCGGCATCAGCCGCCGTACGCTGAGCCGCAAGCTGAAGCAGTATCGCGAGCTCGGCATCGAGGCCGCATTTGTCAGCTCCGATGAGGAATCAAGGACCAGCGCCAACGGGAGATGCAGCCATGAGCCGGTATTTACAGGAAAGACGGCGTGAGGAACGCCGCCCGGCCACCGGCCCGGTGCGCCTCGCGCTGCTGGATGCGGCCCCGTCGAGGCAGCTCGAAGGCCGCCTGGTCGACGTCAGCAGGAACGGCTTCCGCGTCAGTCACGGCTTCGCCGGCCTGACCTCCGGCCAGGAGGTGCAATTCGAATTCAAAGGCCGCCGCGGAAAGGCGCGCGTCGCCTGGACGCGCGTGGCGGCCGGCGAGGTCGAGTCCGGCTTTTTCGTTCTCGCCTGAGCGGCGGGCCGCGCCGGGGCCGCCGAAACTTTTGCTGACGCAAGCCCTTGTACCCGCAGGCCCGGCGCGGCTCGTCATAATCAAGGGTTTGGACTTCCCCGGCATAGCTTGCATTCGGGTTGCGACGGCAGTCCGGCGGCGCGGCTCGTATAATAATCTTTTGGACTTCCCCTCCGGGGGCTCCTCCCGACACATCATGCGCATTTTGCCTTTCTTTTGTGCCGCGATCCTTTCTGCGGCAGCCGCCGCCGGCGCCACGGCCGATCCCCGCAAGGCCTTGTCCCTGCTGCCGGCCTGGTTCGAGCCTGCCCCGCAGCCCGGCGCGTTCGTCTCCCGCAGCGCCGAGCTCGCCTTGGCCCTGGACCCCCGCGGCGCCGTGCTGGCGCGCCCCGGCCTCACGCTGCGGCTTGAGTTTCTGGAGGCGCGCCCGGCGAAACTCGAGCCCCTCGACCCCATGGAGGGCGTCTCGAACTACTTCGTTGGAAAGAATCGCGCCGGGTGGCGGCAAGGCGTGCCCCATTACCGGCGGGTGGCTGCCCGCAGCCTGTACCCGGGCGTCGACGTGATCTACTATTCCACCGGCCGGCAGCTCGAGTACGACTTCGTCGTGGCGCCCGGCGCGGATCCGGGCCGGATCGCCCTGCAATTTTCCGGAGCGAGGCCGGCTCTTGAGTCCGACGGCAGCCTCTCCTTCGCCGGCAAGATCCGCCAGAAGCCGCCAGCGGCCTACCAGGAGTCGGACGGGCGCCGCATTCCGGTGCGGAGCCGCTATGTGCTCGACGGGGACATCGCGCGAATCGAGCTGGGGCCATACGACCGCTCCCGGCCGCTCGTCATCGACCCGGTCATCGTTTGGGGCGGCTACTTCGGCGGCGAGGAGATGGAGATCATCCGCGGCGTCGCGGCGGATCCGGACGGCGGCTTCTGGATCGCCGGCAGCTCGAATTCCATCCTGCCTGTCGTCCCCAACACCGACCCCCGCCAGTGGGAGCGCAACGGCGACCGCGCTGCCACGACGCTGGCCGCAGCCGTGGCCGCCGACGAAGACACGATCACCGTGGAGTCGGCCACCGGCTTCCCGTTCGCCCCCACCTACAACATCGTCATCGACCAGGAAGAAATGACCGTGACGCAGATCGCCGGCGGCACCACCTGGACGGTGCGCCGCGGAGTCAACGGCACCACGCCCGCCGCCCACGACAAGGGCGCGGGCGTCTACTACTATGTGCCGGACATCACCACCCGCGACGCGTTCCTCGCCAAAATCATGCCCGACGGCGACGGGTGGAAGGTCGCCTATTTCACCTACCTCGGCGGCCGCGGCGAGGACGAAGCCACCGCCATCGCCATGGCCGGCCGCCGCGTGGCCGTGACGGGCATCACTGCGTCGGACGACTTCCCGGTTTCCTACAACGCCTTCCAGCCGCAACGCAACGCGCAATACGACATCTTCATCGTGCTCTACGATCCTTTTGCCGGAGGCCTGGATACGCTCACCTTCTCCACCTACTACGGCGGCGAGCTTTCCGACACGCCCACTTCCATTGCCGTCGGCCCCGACAGCCGCATCGCCGTCGCCGGCTACACGAATTCCGGCTTCCTGAATTTCATCGTCTCCGGCCTCTCGCTCCAGCCCGCCAACCGCGGCGGCACGGACGCATTCCTCGTCGTCGCCGATCCCTTCAAGGACGCCCCCGCGTCCCTCGTCTACGCCACCTACTTCGGCGGCGCCTCCACGGAAATCGCCAACGCTGTCGCCTTCGACCGCGAAGGGAAAATCTACGTCGCCGGCGTCACCATGTCCGAAGACCTGCCCGATACCGACAACGCCCACTTCCACCACCCGCTTTCGACCGGCGACGGGTTCCTGCTGAAAGTGGACCCGGACCAGGTCGGATTCGACTCCTTCCTTTACGGCGGCTACTGGGGCGGCAACGACCTCGATGTCATCACCGCGATGACCGTCACCGCGCCTGACGAGGTCTGGATCGCCGGCTACTCC
>Ga0308390_1000840_pt1 | contig 21101 bp, 4 predicted proteins | sample Hotspr2Sample149_FD_202358 | JGI IMG/M metagenome (GOLD analysis project Ga0308390, IMG submission 202358) | Hot spring phototrophic mat microbial communities from Mushroom Spring, Yellowstone National Park, Wyoming, United States - 20040719_149 ...
ACGTCTTTTACGGCATTATTACTACGCGTTGGTCTATGTATTCGCCTTGGCAATGAATTCGTAAGTTATATACGCCCGCTGGTAACAATCCTGTTGCACTACGTAATGGTAGCACTACATCGTTTGCACCACCTATCAAATTCATTGTGTTTACATATACTCGTTCGCCTACTGTGTTGTATAGTTCGAATACGTATGTGCTTGCTTGGTCGTTCATTATCGTCAGATATAATTCATCTGATGCTGGGTTCGGTGATACGCGGCTTACTTCAAATCCTGAACCACTTATTATTTCTTCTTCTACACCAAGCTTAGCTTTTGTCTTTTGTGCTCTTGAGTTTGCAAGGTTAGTTACTGTTGTGTTATATACACGTGATGCATCGTTTGTTCCAATCCTATTATAGCCATATACTGTTATTCTGTATGTTGTATTCGGGGTAAGTCCGGATAATGTAAATGATGTCGCATTACCATCGTAAACAACTTTGTATCCTGCTATTGTACTAGATGATAATATATAATCTGTATTCCAACCTGGGTAAGCCGTGCCGTTAGATGGATGTACAGTTGGTACTGCTCCATTAACTAATGCTGTTACCAATCTGAACATACCAGTTGCAGTTGGTGTAGTCGGTGCGGTCATATTAACAGTTATCGTCGTAGTTCCTGCTGTTAATGATAATGTAGGTTGGCTTGTAGGTGTTGGAGCAGTAATTGTAAGAGTTGCAATGCTGGATTCAACATAACCGCAGTTGTTTATTGCACGAGCTTTGTATTGGTAGCTATCCATTGATGCAGTTGCGCCTGTAATTGATAGCGTTGCAGTTGTGCTATTTGAATAAACGCCGCCATCTACAACTTGCTGCCAACCATTGCCATCGTTTACATACCATTCGTATGATGTTGCATCAGTTGCTGTTATGGAGAAGCTTGTGTTACCACCATCAGCAACAGTAACGTTTGATGGATGAGATGTTATTGTTGGAGTTGTACTTACAGTTATTGCAAGTGTTTGTACAGTACCATTGCCGCAGTCGTTGCTTGGAGTTACTGTTAATGTACCGCTTGTAGCATTGTTTGCAAAGTTCAATGTAACTGAATTAGTACCTTGACCACTTGCTATTGTAACATTGTTACCTGAATAAGACCAAGTGTAAGTTACACCTGAAACAGGAGTTACAGAATAAGTTACTCCATTAGTTCCAGCACATACAGTTGCATTGCCAGTTATTGCACTTGGTTGAGCAGGAACTGTAAGCACGGTGTTAGTTATAGCGTTCGAAGTAGCTGTATTTGTCGAAACACAACCACCAGTGATTGTTATTACGCAGCTGACTTGATCGCCATTTACAAGTGCTGTTGTTGTATATGTATTTTGGTTACTACCAACGTTATTTCCATTAACTTTCCATTGATAATCAACAGTTCCACCACCGAGATTAGAAGCAGTAGCAGTGAATGTTACACTTGTACCAGAGCAGAATGTGTTATCGTTATCACTTGAAGTAATAGATACTGTTGGAGTAACAGGAGTTGTAATTGTTAGTGTAGCAGCAGTAGAATATGCATCTGGATTAATTCCATTGTATGCACGTAGTCTAAATTGATAACCGTTCTTACCTGTAACGTTATTTACAGTAAGAGTTGTGGTATTAGCACCAGAGTAATCACCACCTGTTACAGTATTCCAAGAGTTGCCATTATCGGTTGAAACTTGCCATTCAAGTGTTGGTGTTGGAATACCGCTTACAGATGTCACTGAGAATTGAGCAGTTCCACCATCGCAAGTTGTTGCATTAGATGGATTACCAGTAATTACAGGTGCTTGTGTTGCATTTACTGTTACATTATGAGTAGTTGAGTTCGAGCAACCGTTAGCATCTGTTACAGTCAATGTTACTACATAGTTACCAGCAGTTGACCAGTTGAATGTAGCAGTTTGTGAAGTAGCATTAGTAATTGTTGGGCTACCAGTTGCAGTCCAGTTGTATGAGCTATATGTGTTTGTTGAAGTGAGTGCCAAATTAGTATTAACTGCAACAGTATTTGCACCGCTGATAGTAGGTGTTGGATTAGCATTAATTGTAACGTTTATACTATTGTTTGCAGTACAGTTGTTTGCATCAGTTACTGTAATTGAAACTGTACCTGTTCCAGGAGTATTGTTCCAATCAACGGTGATTTGGTTAGTATTTTGGCCGCTTGCTATTGAACCACCTGTTACAGTCCAGCTATATGCACTAAATGTATTCGGTACTGAGTAAGTTACACCTGTTGCGCCTTGGCAAACTGACGTGTTACCTGTGATTGCTGGAGCAGCAGGTGATGGGTTAACTGTAACTGTAAATGAACTAGCAATTGAAGTTCCGCAAGAATTGGATGCAGTTACATAGTATGTTGTAGTTGCATTTACGTTAGAAACTGTATAATTAGCACCAGTACCAATTTGGGTTGTGAGTCCAGGATCGCTATACCAAGTGTAACCAGTTGCACCAGGTGAGCTTGCAGTAAGTGTTGTGTTAGCTATATCACAGAATGCATTTCCATTGGATGAAGTAACTGATGGTGCATTTGGCAGCGGTGGATATACAGTAATTTGTTTATCTGATTGAACATTTGAACAACCTGCCAATGCATTTGCTGTCAATCTAATAACAACTACATTACCGGCATCTGCAACTGCAGGTGTATAAGTTGGTGTAAGTGTATTAGCATTTGTCAAAGTACCATTACCAGTTATTACTGTCCAAGTAACACTTGAGTAGTTTGTAGCAGTTGCATCGTTAACGGTAACAGGAGTTGTGCCGCAAGTTGAAGTTGCTGCGCCAGCATTTGCTGTTGGAGCTGGATTAACTGTTACGCTTCCGTTCATTGCTTGAGTGCAAGTTCCGTTAACTGCTTCGACAGTGTAAGTACCAGCAGCAGCATTATTAACGTTAATACTGAGTGCATTACCTGTTCCTGTTGCAGTTGCAACTGTGTTGGTACCTAATTTAACGTTGTATGTAAATCCATTTTGCGAACCAGATAATCCGATAGTTATATTCGAACCTGCGCAGAATGGACCGCCTGTTACGTTGTAAACTGTTGGTTGTGCATCAATTTGAACAGCATATTGAGGTGATTCGTATGAACATCCTGTTACTCCATCTGTTACAACTACTGTATAGTTACCTGAAGCTGTTGCTGTGTAAGTCGAAGAGTTTGTACCTACATTATTGCCATCTTTTTTCCATTGGTATGTTGGGTTCGATGCATTAGTTGTAGCAGTGAGTAGTGTGCTTTGGCATGCTGGTGTTGTTCCGCTTATGCTTGCTGTTGGCAATGGATTGACTGTCCAGCTGTATGTATTTGTAGCAGGTGAGCAAACTGTTACATTTTGAGTTGCTTGAATTTCAACTGCTTCTAATCCACTTGTGGAAATATCATTCCCAAGTGTATATGTTTGCCAACTTCCCCAATTGCCACCAGATTTTGTTCTATATTGATAAGTTGATGAACCCGAACCACCTGAGCCAGCTGTGTTAAGTGAAGCAGAAACATTTACTCCATCGCAAACTGCTGCAGTGTTAGGATTCTTAGTTAAAACTGGAGCTACTGGTGTTAATTCCACATTCCATGTTGCAAGTGTTGTCCAAGCGCCAGGTGTGCAAACTGCTGCATTTCTGCGACCTTGAATCAATATTGTTTGTGTTCCTGCAGTTAAGTTATCACCAGGATTGTAAGTAGTCCAATTTCCACCATTATCTAATGAGTAACGGTACTCGTCTGTTGTCCCACCACTACCAGCATTGAATGTAGCAGAAACTTGTGAACCTTGGCAAACTGTTGCCTGGTTTGGAGTCTTGCTTGCTAATGTTGGATTAACAGGTGTTTGCTCTACGTTCACTGTTGCAGTTTGTGTTAACTGAACTGAACAGTTTGCATTTGTTGCTAAAACGTTAAATGTTGCATCTGATGTTAAATTACCAGTTGGTAAGTTGATAGTACCACCATTACCAGTTACTGGGGAGCCAACAGGTGTTGTACCAATACGTAATTGATAGCTTATACCGTTTTCGCTATTAGCAACTTGAATATTAGTACCAGTGCCTGTACATACAGTTCCAGCTTGTGCTGTAACTGTAAGAGAAGCATTTGGCAATGCATTGATTGTCAGCGTAATTGTGTTTGATGTTACAGGGCTACCGCAACCACCACCTACAATTACTCGGTATTGGTATGTACCAGGAGCAATATTGCCAGTAATATTTAAATTAGCAGTAGTTTCATTTGTATAATCAGCGTTTGCAGGTGTGCCGTCAGCTACTGAATTCCAGTTCGAACCATCATAGTATTCCCAAGTGTATGTATATGGACCAGTGCCACCAGCTACGACTGAGAATGTTGCATTAACCGAACCTGCACAAGCTTGTTGGTTAGTTGGTTGTGTTGTAATTGATACATTTGGATTAACTGTTAAAGTAACAACGTTTGTAGCTAAATCACCACAATCGTTAGTTACATTGCAACGGAATTGTACACCATTCCAGTTTGATACTGGTGGATTAGTGATGGTTAATTGTGAAGTAGTAACACCACTGAACGTTGCACCGTTAATTGTTGAGTTAGTTAAATTAATCCAGTTCGAACCATCATAATATTGCCATTGATATGTAACCGACAGACCACCTTGTGCAGATGTTGTAAACTGTGCTGTCCCAGTTTCGCAAGTTGTTTGATTTGTTGGTTGTGTTAAAATTACGATTTGAGCTTTTGCATAATCCCAGTTCTTAGGAGCAGCAGGACCGCCTTGGTTTGCACCTGCAACTGCCATAGCGTTACCAGCCTTGTCGTAGATTGAAGCCGCAGTTGCAGCGTCTGCACGTAATTGCTCACTACCTAAAACAGTTCCGTTCCAGTTAGTAGTAATGTTTATAATAGTACCACCAGCTGTATGAGAACCAGAAATTACATCCCAGCTTTGTAGTGTTGCATTACCACCACTTGCCGTAACGTTAAGATCACCAGCTACCAATGCGCCAGTTGCATTATTATTTGTATAAACTCCTTCGCTAAATATAATTTGGGCAGCTTGGTTGTAATTGTAACCATTAATAGGTGAATTGCTACAGTTATTTACAACGTTGTAAACTGTTGGTGGTGTGTTGTCGATTGTAAATGTAGCACTTGTTATAGGTGCTGAAAGTGCATTGTCTGCACAATCAACAATATTTGATATGTTAACTGTAATACCTAATGTTCCATCACCTGTAATGTTTGTATTACCTCCGACTGTTACTGTGTATGTCAATGGTCCACCTGTAACTGCTATGTCTGGAGTATTTATTGTTCCTGTTGTATTTAAAGTAACATCAGTTGCATTAAAGTTCGAAACATTTTCGCTAAATGTAACTGTAAATGTTACAACGTCATCTGTTGTTGTCTTGGTTGCGTTATCGCCTAAGGTTACGTTGCCGAGTGTAATGGATGAAATTGTCGGAGCAGTAACATCTTTGACAACGTTAAGAGTGGCTGTTCCAACATTACCTGCTTTATCGGTATGTTGAACTGTAATTGTTTGGTTGCCTTCCGAAGCTGCATTCCAGCCATTGAGTGTGCTGATTGCACTGCCAGAAGTAAAGTCCGTCAATGTTCCTGCTGCTATTTTTGCTTGTGTTGTAGTAGAAGCATTTGTTTCTGTTACATTAAATACTAATGTTTGCGTTCCATTTGTGCAAGAATTTGGATTAGGTGCTGTAATTGATACAACAGGATTTGTCTTATCAAATGTAATCGAAGAACCAGCACCCGAACCAGCAACTGCTGTAACTTGTGCTCCGGGGTTACCTGCAAGGTCGGCAAAGTCAATTGTAAATCCTACTAAACCTTCATTGTCAGAATTATTCATAGCACGATAAGCGGACCAATTAGCTCCATTTCCACTTATTGTGCCAGCATCATTATTGATATTACATACTGGTGTTTGTATATCTTCGCTTGCTGTAAATTGAACAGTTACATTATCGCCAACTTTAGCAAATCCAGCATTTGTTCCAGTGCCAGGAGTTACAGCATTGTTGGATAGTATAGCTACGTGTGGTAATGTTGGTAGAACTTGGTCAACTTTAACGCCTGTCAGCTGTGCTGGTGTCATTGTATTTTGAGCTAAATCTTTTGCACCAGTTACGTCGATTGTATTATCAAGTTTTGTAAGTCCTGTGCCATTTACTGCTAAAACCCAGCGATATTTAGTTGCACTTTGCCAAGCAGCAGTTGTAGGTGCTTCATTGTTCAAAATATTGTCTAACTCAGTGTTTAATGTTAATGTCGGTGTAACTGTTTGATCCATATTTTCATTGAAATCGGCATCAATAGTAACCGATGTAGTTGCATTGTTAATACTATAACCACCACTTGGTGTATTATTAGGCGTAATTGTAATTGTTGCAGTTGGTGGGGTATTGTCAATTGTAAATGTATGGCTTGGTTGGCTTGCAACATTGCCTGCTACGTCAACTGCATCAATACGAACTTTTACATCTGCGGAGTTGACATCATTTGGAACGTTCCAAGTGTAAGAACCATTGTTTGCTAAACCACTTGCAATAAGTATCCAAGTTGGGTTTGGATTAGATGCATTTGTTGTGTAGTATAAAGAAATTGGTGTTGCTGTCAATCCACTTGTAGCATCTGTGATATTAGCAGCAGTCCAAGTTATATTGTGGTTTCCACCATTCCATATTGTTCCATTTGTTGGTGCGGTGATTGTATTAGCTTGAATCACTGGATTAGTTTGGTCTATCTTCAATAGATTTGCAGCTGTTTTGACTGCTTCTAAATTGCCAACATTATCTTCCGCGCGGTATTTTATTGTGTACTGACCATCGGCTGTAAACATAATTTGATACGACATTAGAGCATCAACATAACTGCTGTTTTGATCTGGATCATTGCCATCACTTGTGTAGTAAACACGTTTTACTCCTGAGCCAGTTCCATCGTTTGGTGAGAAGGTGATAGTTACATTTGAAGTTTGCCATACGGCAGGCACGTTGTCTGTTGTTGTTGGTGCTATATTATCATAATTAATTGATTTTGTTGCTCCGTAAGCATAGTTTCCGCCAGCATCTTTAATTTGGTTTGTGCCATCGCCTTCGGGAACGCTAACTGTTACTGTACCATTTGATGAAGGTGTAACATCAAGAGTAAATATTGTATTTGCGTTATTTGCAAAGTTAGATTTAGTTCCATTTGTAACGCTTACAACACTATTTGTTACGTTTTGAACTGTCTCACCATAGTTGATATTCACTGCTATTGGATTATTATTAGTCCAATCATTAATACCATCATTATAATCAACAGGAGCTGCAAGTGTAATCACTGGAGTTGGGCGTTTGCCATCAACTTTTGCTTGATTACCGGTGTTTGCAGGAACTGCATTAAAAGCATTTGTTGGAACTGCATTTGTTGCGGTATTGCCTGCAAGGTCGGTACCTGTGATTGTGATAAGTTCATCAACACCATTGTCGTTAGATTCAACAACATGACGGTTATACGAGAAAACTGTATTTGCTATATGTGTAAATGTGTTTGCGTTTGTAACATTATTCGTTGGAGGACCAGCAGCTAATCCACCAATTGAAATTGTAGGATTGCTTGCTAATTCTTCGCTTGCTGTAATCTTAATGTAATAGTTTGTTCCGATACCGATTGTTGGGTTCACACCCAATGTAGGACCAGTAACGGAATTTAAGTGATACGCTACTGTAAATGTCGGTGGAATACCGTCGATAACAATAGCTTTTGCAGTTTGGAATATATTCGGATTGGGCAAAGTAAGATCAACTGGGTTGCCAGCTGCATCTGTCCAAGTTGCTCCACCGTTGAGCACAGCAGGACCAGCACCGTGAGTAAGGTCAGCTGCTTCTTGACCATTAGCAACAGTGTATGTTAGCGATAGCGAGTTGCTCGAAGCTGCATCGGTTGAGCGAATTGCATTGCCTGTACCCTGATCTAATGCCATTGGTAAGGAAATATCACCACCATTAGCAGTAAAGATAGCGTTTTCGTCTAAGTTAAATGTGAAGTTAATTTGTGAACCAATACCATACAAGCCGTTAGCAGTTGTTGATGTTATGCTTGTAATTGTTGGTGCAACAAGATCAGTTGTAAACGAAGCAGTTGATGGTGTTGATAAATTACCAGCCGCATCAATTGCATAAACTTTGTATGTCGAACCTGTGATAATGTTTGTATTATTGGCACTAACTGCTACGTTTATATTAGTATTAGCTTGGTTAACAGCACTTGTTGCAAATCCGTGTGTTCCAATATTTGCATAAGTCGATGTTGGATTTGTTGTTACATCAACAACATATAGTGTGCCAGTTGCTTCATTGGATTGTGCAACAACGTTAAATCCAGAAGCTTTTTCTTGAATGTTGATCACATTGTCAGCTGTGGCGCTTACCAATGTTGCAGTTGGTGCAACTCGGTCAACTGTAATTGATGTTGCACTTTCAGTGCCAGTTGTTGCGTTGCCAGCTATATCTGTAATAACTGCACGGAATTTCCAAACGTCGCCTTCACCGAAACCAGTGAGTGCTTCGAATGTAGCAGCTGGAATGTTGAATGTATAATTTGTGTTAATTGCTGCAATTGTGTATGTGCTACCTAATTGTTGTTCAGTCGAGAAATTGTCATCGCTTGCATAAAGTTTAATTGTTCCGTTCATTAACGAAGCATCGTTATCAACAGGAACTACAACATCAAGCTGAGTATTATCTGCATTCCACCATCCAGCAACTGCATTTGTTACGGTTGTAACTGAGCCAGTTGTAAATGCAGCAGGAGCAACTAAATCAACATTCATCGATGTTCCAAATGCAGTTCCATCAGTTGAGTTCCCAGCAGCATCTTCCAAAACTGCACGGAAATCGAGAGTTACACCCGATGCCCAGCCTGTAAGCTCATCTAAGTCTGTGTTTGCTGTTCCTGTTTTTGCTACTTGTATAGTTTTAGTGCTACCTAAATCGCCGATAGCAATTGCATTTGTTGTAACAGCAACATCAGCAAATGTATTCGCATTAGTTCTTGCTTGAACTTTGTAGTTACCACCAACTAATGTTGCATCGTTTGGAATATTTACAACTACATCAACTGCTGTATTGCTTGCATTGAAGTAATTTGCAACAACGGGAGCAGTAACGGCTGTTCTGCTTGCTATTGTTGTTGCAGCTGGAGGAGTAATATCATAAGTGATTGTGCTATTGCTTTGTGTGCCAGTTGTTGAGTTATTAGCAATATCAGTAATTACTGCAGTCCAGTATAATTCGTCGCCTTCCAATAAACCACTTATGGCTTGCAATTGTGCTTTTGTAATAGTTATATCAACATTATTACCTAAGTTTGTATTAGTAATGCTATGTGGAGTACCAATATTTGCAAATGTTCCACCAACATTTCGTTTTACTTGCACTTGGATTGTACCGCCAACTAATGATGCGTCATTTGCAACAGGTACAGTTACTTGTACATCGCGGTTGTTTGCATCATCGTTCGCATTATAATAACCAGGTTTGTTGCCACTTACAACGACTACGTTGCCAACGTTGAAATCTGCCGGTGCAGTTAAATCAGTTGTAAAGCTACCTACACTTGCCGCACTAAGGTTACCAGCTTGGTCCATACCAAATACCTTATATGTCTTGCCATCAACGATGTTTGTATTATTAGCCGAAACAGCTATATCGACAGCGTTACCTGCTGTTAATGCAATTGCAGAAGCAAAGCCAACGGTTGTAATATTAGCGAAAGTAGGAGCAGGATTGTCTGTTGTATTAACTACGTATAAAGTAGTATTGTTTTCGTTGGATTGAGCATTTACGTTAAATCCAGCAGTTTTTTCATCGATATTTATAATATTGTCAGCTGTTGCACTGTTAAATGTAACTGTTGGAGCAGTTTCATCGCGATATATTGTATTGCTACTTGGCGAACCATTTGTGCTATTTTGAGCAAAGTCTGTAATAACAGCACGGAATTGCACTGATGAACCCATATCAAAATCGCCAGATGCAACCAAATCAGCTTTTACTAACGTTAGTGTCTTAGTTCCGTTAGTTATATCAGCAGCAGTAATTGTTGCAAGACCACTATTTGAAACATTGACCCAAGAATTGTCGCCATCGTTATCAACTTGAATTTGAACTGTTCCATATTCTAAGCTTGCATCGTTTGCAATAGGGACAACAACATTTACGCTTGTGTTAGTAGAATTGAAGAAACCTGCTACCTGATTGCCACCAACTGGGGTAACCGCTCCAGTTGTGAATGCTGCAGGAGGTGTGCAATCTGTAAAGATTGTTTCGGTTGCTGTGCTTATTGTTGCAGCAGCTGGATTGAGATAAAATCCCGATATATTTGTTGTTGTGTAAGTATTATTGGTTGTATTCTTTACATCTACACTTGGCAAATATGTGCAGATATTTCCTTCTTGTGTTTTGTAGAAATTATATCCAGGAGTATTAAATGTATTGCCATCGTAAACATTAACACCACTGAAGGTTGCAAACCCAGTTGTTTGGTTGCGGAAATTAATTGCTTTGGAAGTTGCATCGCCACCTGTGAATGAGTTGCCAGTAATGTTGAGTGCAGCAGAGCCAGCGGCAGAGCCGTTGCCTGTTTGAACAAGGATACCATCGCCACCGTTTGCTAAAGCAAATGTGTTATTTTGTATATTTATAGCACTTGTAATGCCACTTGTTGGAGCAATGTTAATTGCTGGGTTTCCAGTGAAGTTCAAATAAGATACTGTTACATTTTCGTTTGCAATTGTTACTGTTCCGGCCAATGTACCACCAATACCAACATCACTTGCTCCACGAGTTAATGTTATAGGTTTGTTAGCATTAAATGCCGAATTTGTTGCTGCCAAGCTAATGCCATTCGGAACTCGAATAGTACCATTTGATTTTACTAATACTATAGCATCATCCAAATATGCAGAAGTGCTGCCAATAACAACAGTTGGAGCAAGGAAATTACTTATAGATAAATCTTCACTTAATGTTGCAGTTCTACCAGTAGCCAATTCGCAAGTAGTGCCATTACCTGTAATTGTTGTTAAGTTTGTTCCACCCGAGAAGGTAACATCTTCTGCATAAGTTCCAGCACCAATATAGAGTGTTGCATCCAAATCAGCATTTTCTGCATTTTGGATTGATGGATAGAGCAATGCAGTTGCATCAGCAGCAGTTAAATCATACCAAGCCGCACCATAGATGTCGGCAGCTGTGAAGTTTGAGTTTGCACTTGTGCCATATAAATCTATTGTAGCTGGCAAAGTCGAGCCAATGAAACCGTTATAGGTAGCAACATCATTTATTTTAATACCATAGCCAGTTTGTTGGAAATCATTGCCGTTATAGATATTTATTGTAGCACCGCTGAGGGAGTTTGCACTGTTTACAGCATCTTCGAAAACGATAGCATCGCCAACTGTGTTGTTGAATGTGTTGCCTGTTATAGTTAATGTACCAGTCGAAGCACCGGTTGAATTTGTTGTGGAAACATAAATGCCAGTTCCAGCAGCTGTTCCACCGAATGTGTTGGAGGTTATTGTAGTAGTATTGTCGATTTCTGAGTTTGGTATGTTTATACCTTTTGCAGTTGCATCATCTAAATTAAAGGTATTTGTATTTATATTTAGTGTTGAACCATTAGTCAATGTTGTGGCTGAAACATTCACACCAATTTCATTTGATCCAAGTGCAAAAGTATTGTTTGATACTGTTAAATTAACACTTGAATTAATATCTATTCCATTTGTATTTTGCACATCAAAATATAAACTACTAATTGTATGGGCAGCAGCAGTTGCACTTGCAGTAACAGTATTTGTTAATACAGTTCCACTCGATGTATTACCTTTACCTACTAAGCTAACAGCTTCATTCAAAGTAATTGCTTCGCTATATGTTCCTTGACCAAGGAATACAGTTTCAGTACCATCATCTGCAGAAGCAGCAATAGCAGCAGCTACTGTGTGGTATTCAACACCAGAACCACCTTCTAAAGCAGTTTGGTCGGTAGCTAATACCGCAATACCAGGATAGAGGTAAGTGGAGTTATCTAACGTGCTATGGCTGTAAACGTATTTTGAGGTAACCACCATTCCATCTATGTTTGTATTGCCAGTACCTAAATTAATAGGTGGCAAGAAGCCTGTTAAATCAACATTTTCGAAAGCGATAGAGGTAGTTGTTGTAGGGAATGTATTTTGCTGTATTGCAACATTAGTGATACCATTTGAACCAGTTCCATCATCATTAAAGTATATTGCACGAGCACCTGAAACAGCACCGTTGAAAATATTAGCTGTTGTATTTCCAATATTTAAGTTAGTCAATGCACCGCTACCACGATTGGATTGCACAGAGATACCTATATCAGCGGCGGCGTCTATTGAGAAAGTATTGCCTTGGATAGAGACAGTTCCGTTATAAACATTGCTAACCAAAATAGAAGCATCATTGTTTGGCTGGAAAGTTAACCCTGTTATAGAAATAGTTCCACTGCTTAAATTAACATCACTTGTGCCACCAAGCGTCCATTTGCCAGTAGCAATGGCGTTGTTAGTATTTTGGTCAGTAATTGTAACAGCTTTATTTACAGTTACATTTTCGGAATATGTTGTATTTTCTTGAAGCTGAATAGTTTCGCCAGCAGAAGTTGTTCCAGCATCTATTGCTTTTTGAATTGTTCCGAAAGCAATATTGTCAGTTGTGTTCAGAACGCTAAGCTCTGGGCAAGTGATATCAGCAGAATATTGCCCACCTTTAGTTGCATTGAGAGAAACATCCATCGGTACGCCAGTAGTTGCAGGAGCAATAATAGCACTGTAAATATCACTATTAGTTGCCGGTCCTATACGGAATTTATCGCCAGCAGCAACACGGTCGTTAAATCGAACTGTAATTGTTGCAGTGCTTGCACCAGCAGTATGCGACACAGCTGTGATAACAACTTTGGAGTGTGCACTATTGCCCGCACTTGGTGCATAAGCAGCAAAAGAAGATGTAGTTAAAGCACCAGTTCCATTATTATTAGCATATACAGGTTGGTCGAATGTGAGAGTAATGTTGAAATTGCCGTAGTTCGGACCTGCTTGTTCATTTAAAGTAGGTTGATCGCCAGCCAAGAATTTAGGTGGCATAGAAGTGTTTATAGTTAAAGTTTGCTCTGTACTGTATTGTGAAGTCGTTGTGGAATTCAAAGAGCTGTAGGCTTTAATTGCAACATAATATGTCCCAGCAATTGGGAGATATATTTCGTGTGTAGTAGAATTGCCAACGTCTAAATTTGTATAATCAGTAAGCATATTTGCATCAAAAGCGCCACCAGTGCCAGTGGAAACGTTTACATAATATCCAGCCGCATCAGTAACAGAGTTCCAATTTAGGATAACAGTATTAGCATTTTGATCTATTGTGAAAGGAGTTCCAGCCCAAGTAGGAGGAGTAAGTTGAGACAACGTGGTGAATTGACGTGGGTTGTTAGTACCGATTATAGTTGAGAATTGATAAGCACCGTGGGTGCCATTGAACTCGTAAACACGAACGTAATAGGTTTGACCCGAAGTCAATCCAGATAAGTTGATAGTGCGGGTTGCGCCAACAGTAAAGCCAATGACGTAGTCATTGGAGGTGCCCAATTGCATTTTATTTGCATCAGTACCGTTGGTTGTAGAAAAGTTACTGCTTGCATAAGAAGTAATATCTTCCCAGTTGTTATCAGTACTGATAACAACAAGACGACCACCGCCGTTTCCGTTGATCCAGGAAACTTTAACAGACGTTGTGTTAATATTTGAGAAAGCGACATATCGAGCTTGCACCGATGGTTGTGCATAAGATGCTTGGAATGCAAGCAGCAATAATGCAAATGTCGCTATAAAGCACGAAAGAAAACGCCTCATAACGTTTCTCCTAAAATTGTGAATAAAAATATATTATAAAAGACATAATTATCATAAGCAATTGATAATTTAAACAATTAGACAATCTATATTTGGTGGTTTGATATGGAATGTGTAAATAACTTGCAAAAAAACTCCCTCTTAAGTAAGACAATTTTATATATTTTTTTTTAATGACTAACACATATAGCTTTTACGAAATTAAAAAATATAAATTGTAAAAAAAATACTTTTAAGTAAAATTTATAATTTCTTTAAGCAAAACTAACATAGTTTTAAACATACAAAATTGTGCCAAAAATGTTACATTAAAGTAATTTAATTTATTGATAATAATCTTTTCATAATCAATTGCAAATGTAAATATAAATTAAAAAGAAATTTTAAACAAGTAGAAATGTATAAATAGTGTATTTTTTTTAAAACAAACATCCGATGTTTAAAAAACATCGGATGTTGCAATTGCTTTATATTCTTTCGAAAAATTGCTTGAGATAAAAATATGTATTAATTCTTCTTTTTTGTCTCTTGGTATTCTTTGATAATTTCATCTTGAATTGATTTTGGAACAGGTGCATACTTCAAGAATTCCATAGTAAATTCGCCTTTGCCTTGGGTTGCACCACGAAGATCGTTCGAGTAGCCGAACATATCACGTAAAGGAACTTCTGCTTCGACAATTGCGTAGTTGCTTTCGATACGAGTATTGATGATAATGCCGCGACGTTGATTAATTTGCCCAATAACAGTGCCTTGGAATTCTTCAGGGGCTGAGGTTTCCAGTTTCATAATCGGTTCTAAAATTATAGGATTAGCTTTTGCAACAGCCTCCCTCATAGCCATACGAGCGGCAGTTTTGAAAGCCATTTCGGACGAATCCACTGGGTGCATTTGCCCGTCGTTTAATTCCACACGCACACCGACGATGGGTTTTTCGATGAGATAACCTTCTGCTATTTGCTCCTGGAAGCCTTTTTCGCAAGCGGGGATATACTCGCGAGCTATAACGCCACCGACAATTTTGTTTAAGAACTCGAATTCTTTTGTTGGGTCGTCTGTGATAGGTTCAATAAAACCAGCAACGCGAGCAAATTGACCTGCACCACCGGTTTGCTTTTTGTGTGTGTAGTTAAAATCGGCACGACGTGTGATAGCTTCTCGGTAAGCAACCTTTGGTTTGCCGACAACGACTTCGCAATTATATTCTCGGCGTATGCGTTCTATATAGATTTCAAGATGAAGCTCGCCCATACCTTTTATGACAGTCTCGCCAGTATCTTCGTCTCGATACACTTGGAAAGTAGGATCTTCTTTTTGAAATCTATTCATTGCTTTCGAAAAATTCGTTTGCATAGATTTTTCTTTCGGTGCAACAGAGAGCTCCACAACAGGCGTAGGAATATGCATAGAAGTCATGGCAAAATTAACAGTGCCATCGGTAAATGTATCGCCCGAAGAACAATCAACACCAAACATAGCAATAATATCGCCAGCTTGGGCTTCTTCAATATCGTGCATCTCGCTTGCGTGCATACGAACTATACGCGGAACCTTAATTTTCTTTTTATTCGATGTATTAATTAAATTATCGCCTTTAGCGATTTTGCCCTGATAGATTCGCATATAAGTAAGCTGCCCATAACGCCCATCTTCTAATTTGAAAGCAAGAGCAACTGTTGGAGCAGTTGGGTCGGCATCGAGTTCAACTTTTTCTTCGTTTTTGTCGAGATCAAGTGCAAAATTGCGCACATCATTAGGAGCAGGCAAGTAATAGCACACACCATCGAGCAACGGCTGAACGCCTTTATTTTGCTTAGCAGTGCCAACAAAAACTGGTGTCAGATGCAAAGATAAAGTGGCAGATCGAATTGCAGAGCGAATTTCATCAATTGAAATTTCCTCTTCGGCAAGGTATTTCTCGGCAATTTCATCGTTGAAATCGGCAACACGCTCGATCATAATAATTCTGCGGCGTTTTGCTTCATCCAAAAGATGATCTGGTATCTCCTTCTCTTCGACGATTTCGCCATTAGCACCGCGGAAATAGAGTGCTTTCATTGTAATCAAGTCAATTACACCTTCAAAGGCATCTTCAATGCCAATCGGCATTGTAAGAAGCACAGGTTTGAGATTTAATTTCTGCTCCAACTGGGAAATTACTTTATCGGGGTTTGCCCCAGCACGATCAACTTTGTTGATAAATGCAATGCGTGGCACAGCGTAACGGCGCATTTGGCGATCCACAGTAATAGACTGGCTTTGCACACCAGCAACACCGCATAGCACTAATATTGCACCATCGAGAACACGCAAAGCACGTTCAACTTCGACTGTAAAATCTATATGACCCGGCGTGTCGATAAGATTTATTTGGTAGCCTTTCCATTCGCAATAAGTTGCAGCAGATTGTATTGTTATGCCTTTTTCGCGTTCAAGATCCATAGAGTCCATAGTCGGACCGGCACCAGATTTGCTTCGAACTTCGACAACCTGATGAATTTTACCTGTATAATAAAGAATTCTCTCGCTCAAAGTAGTTTTGCCAGAATCAATATGAGCGGCAATTCCGATGTTTCTTAACTTTGTAATATCAAACATTTAAACAAACCATAAAATTGTTAATAATCAATTCATTTTAAATAAAATAGAAAAGTAAAATTACGAAAAAAATTTTTAATAATAATAAAATTTTCAATAAATAATGAGTTAATTTGAAGATTAAAAAATTGTAATAAGTCTTTGAATTCCAAAAAAATATAATTAATTTGCAAAATACATCTTAATAAACAATGATTGGATAAGGTATGTCGGAATTTGTATTTAAGCCATTCGAAGAAATGACACCAGCAGATTATGCTGAAATTGGTTTCAAATCTGGATTAGAAATACACCAACAGTTATTAACCGAAAAGAAACTGTTTTGCCGTTGCCCTGCGGGCAAATACCATAACGATGTATATCATGCTGAAATATTACGCCATATGCGACCGACTTTATCGGAACTCGGTGAGTACGATGGCACAGCATTGATGGAGTTTAAGACTAAAAAGGACATTATTTATCGAATTCATTATGATACGGTTTGTACTTACGAGATGGATGATACACCACCTTTTGAGATAAACGAACAAGCATTAGATATAGCACTTGAAATAGGGTTATTGCTTAATGCATCACTTGTAGATGAGTTGCACATTTCACGTAAACAATATCTGGATGGGAGTATCCCGACAGGATTCCAACGCACAGCAATTACAAGCGTTGGCGGCTATATACCATACAAGCATAGGCAAATTGGTATAATACAGATGTCGCTCGAAGAGGATTCTTGCCGCGAGGTTTCTGATTTTGGGCATACTCGTATTTATCTAACTGATCGGCTTGGGATGCCGCTTATTGAAACTGTAACACGCCCGGATATGCGCACTCCACAAGAAGTAGCAGAGGTTAACGAACTATTGCGTCGCTTGGTAAATTCAACAGGAAAAGTGCGCACCGGAATTGGAGCAGCTCGCCAAGATGTTAACGTTAGCGTAACAGGTGGCACTCGAATTGAAATAAAAGGTGTACCGCGAATTCCAATGATTCCACTTCTTACTTATAATGAAGCTATGAGGCAATGGAATTTACTGCGTCTTCGCGATGAACTACACAGAAGAGGCATCACAAACGAATCTTTCGAAGCAACAACAACAGAAGTAACGAAATTACTTAATAAAACAAGATACACACCAATACATAACGCAGTTGCAGAAGGTAAAATCGTCAATTGCGTTGTGTTACGTGGATGGCGTGGTTTGCTTCGCTGGCAAACACAAACAGATACATATTTTTCACGCGAAATTTCCGATAGAGTGCGAGTAATTGCCTGCCTTACTGTGCTTCCAAATATTGCCCACTCGGATAGCCGCAGCGAGACCCTTTCATCACACGAGTGGCAGAAAATTCGCAAATTCGTTTCTGCAACTGAGGATGACACTTTGGTGCTAGTCTGGGGCGACCGCCGCGATGCTGATATGGGAGCAAGCGAAATTATAATTCGTGCTAAGGAAGCTACTCTTGGTGTTCCTTCGGAAACACGTCAAGCTTTGTATGATGGCACAACAGGTTTCGAGCGAATTCTACCCGGTCCGCAAAGAATGTACCCCGATACAGACTTGCCTCCAAAGAAAATCACCGATGAGCGAAAAGAACGGATTAAAGCTAATTTGCCAATATATTTCTGGGAACGTGAAAATTGGTATCGTTCGATAGGTGTGCCCGAAGATTTAATTAAGGATTTAGCTATTTCAAAATACGCAAAAACTTTTGAAATTTTGGTGCAAGAAAAGAATATTTCACCAATATTGGCAGCCAATGCACTTATTTCGTTCCCAAAAAGACTTAAAAAGAAAGGACACAATATCAATTTACTTTCAGATGATATATTAATTGAAGTATTTGATTTATTTAAAAAAAGTGTTATTTGCAAAGATGCAATTTTTTATCTTCTTGATAAAATCACTCAGAACGGTGAACTCGATAAAAGCATTATCCCACATCCTTGTACACAATCTGAACTAAATTATGAAATTCGTCAAGCAGTAAAAAAAGTTGAAAAAATGAAACTATATGATGGAAAGAATAAAGTCGTTTTGACAATTGCCCAAGTAATGAAAAATTTATATGGTCGAATTGATGGTTGTATTGTATCGCAAACAGTGAAAAATTATTTTGAAAAGGAGAACATTTATGAGTAATAGTGATGATTATAAAGGTTATCGTGGCAAATCGCTCGAAGTGCTACAAAATTTCAATGCTATGGTTTGGAGCGAAGTCGCTCTTGAAACGACTGACGGCAGTTTCGAGGGGATAATTCTTCCCCGCTCCGAAACAGCCGATGATCTTCACATTGTTTTAAAACTCCCTTCTGGTTATAATATCGGTTTGCGAGCAGAAAAAGTTAAGAATATCCAAATTTTTGGGCGCAAAATAGCTCATTATAAAATACCTGAGAAGGAATTTCCATATAATCCAAAGCTCCCACGTGTAAAGCTTTTCGGGACAGGTGGAACAATTGCAAGCCGCCTCGATTATCGCACAGGTGCGGTCATCCCGGCATTCTCCCCTGGCGAACTTTATGGTTCGGTGCCAGAACTTGCCGATTATTGCAACCTTGAGACTGAGAAGCTTTACGGCGTTTTCAGCGAAAATATGGGTCCCGAGCAGTGGATTGGCACAGCTCAGGCAATTGCTCGTGAGATTGAAAAAGGGGTTCATGGTATCGTCATAGGGCATGGCACAGATACAATGCATCACACTGCAGCAGTACTATCATTTATGATTCAGAATTCGCCTGTGCCAATTGTTATGGTAGGTTCGCAGCGTTCATCCGATAGGCCCTCTTCCGATGCCGCACTAAATCTTATTCACAGCGTAAAAACTGCTGCTGAAAGCGATATAGCCGAAGTTATGGTCTGTATGTTCGGTCCTACATCTGATGAATACGGACTTTTGCACCGAGGCACACGAGTAAGGAAAATGCACTCGAGTTATCGCTCTACATTTAGAACTATTGGCGATATACCTATTGCAATGGTTGATCGTAAAAAAATAACACCTCTTCGCAATGATTACAAACGCCGTAGAAATGATAAAAAGGTCGAGCTTTTTCCATATTTTGATGACCGTGTTGCTATTGTGTATTATTATCCGAATATGAAACCTGATATTATCGACTCTCTCATAGACAATGGTTATCGCGGTATAGTGATTGCCGGAACAGGTCTTGGGCATGTAAACAAACCGCTTTATCCTGCATTGAAACGTGCACAAGAAAATAATGTCGCTGTTTATATGACAGTGCAGACGCTTTGGGGATATGTGCAAATGTATGTTTACGATACAGGGCGTGATATGATGGAACTCGGAGTTGTGCCAACCGCAAATATGCTACCAGAAGTTGCTTACGTTAAGCTCGGTTGGGCTCTTGGGCAAACTGATGATCTTGAAGAGGTTCGCCGTATAATGCTTACACCAATTGCAGGAGAAATCACTGAACGCGAACCAAGCAATGGCTACCTAATTTTCCAAGGTGGTATCCCAGAAGTTGAAGAGTTTATCTCGAAAGTTCGCAAATGATTAGGAGTTAATATGAAAAATATTTTTTTTATAATTCTGTTTCTGCTTTTTTTTAATTTAAACACATTCTCGCAATTAAGTCAGCCACAACTTCTTGCTCCGATGGATAGTAGCACAAACATTTCCTTAAATCCAACACTTTCTTGGAGCAGTGTTGCGGGTGCAATTTCTTATCGATTACAAATTTCAACAAATCCTAATTTTACTACATTGCACACAAATGTAGTTGAGACTACAACAAATGTCGTCGTTTCAGGTCTATTGCCACTTACACAATATTGGTGGAGAGTTTGTGCGAAAGATTCAACCGACTCAACAAGCTGGACTTCACCGAAAATGTTCACTACAAAACAAGCTAATTCCTCAATCATAATAGGAAATGGCACAGACTTTGATATTTCGCAACCATTCGATAGGTTTTATAGCTATTCGACATGCGAATCTATTTATAAACAAGCTAATCTTGGAAATGCTAAACTTATCAAGTCAATCGCATTTTATAAAGGTAATGGAACTAATAAACAACAAATCACTGGTGTGCAAATATTTATGAAGCTTACAACACAAAATTCCTTCCAAAGTGGCAATTATTCTCTGAGTGGCTATACACTCGTTTATCAAGGTAATTTCCCGAATAATCTGGATAGTGGTTGGCTTGAAGTGGATTTAACAACTCCATTTTATTACAACGGAACAAGTAACCTACAAATGCTTGTAATAAAGAGTTACCAGGAACCTGTGGATTATTTTGATGCTCCTGCTTGGAGATTTTCACTTTTGAATGATAATTTGCAACGCTCAGCTTCATCTGATGTGTCGCAACCAACATATCTTGATGCAATTCCTTTCAGACCTGATACGCGTTTCCGTTTCGAAACAAACTTTTATTCGCAAACCTTCCCACTTGTAAATGGCTGGAATATGATAAGTGCAAATGTTGAACCGTTAACAAACAACATAAGCAGCTTGATGCAACCGCTTTCGGGCAACTTGCAGATATTGCGTAACTACACAGGTC
>Ga0308390_1000843_pt1 | contig 21053 bp, 11 predicted proteins | sample Hotspr2Sample149_FD_202358 | JGI IMG/M metagenome (GOLD analysis project Ga0308390, IMG submission 202358) | Hot spring phototrophic mat microbial communities from Mushroom Spring, Yellowstone National Park, Wyoming, United States - 20040719_149 ...
TCCTGATGGCGTCCGGAGCCTCCACGGTCATGGTGGCGCGGGCGTTGAGCCGCAGCAGGGCGAACCGCGCGAAGGTAGCCAGGGGTTTGACGCGACCGCCTTCCTGCACAGGCAGGGCGGCCAGGGTTTCGGGAACTTCCGGCGGCAGATCGAAGGGAAGATCCGGTGGCAGGTCGGCAACAGTGGCAGCAGGATCTTGCGGTACCGGCTGCTCCGTCCAGCCCCAGACCGAGAGATGCAGGAGTGCCACCGCGGCAAGCAGGACCCGGAACCATCCCGCCGTGTCACCCCCCCGGCGCGACGCAGTGGTCCTGGAGGGGATAAATGCGCTCATAAGCCGGCCCTCCCCGCGGATTTGCGGAGGAAATCCCGAAACACCAGGGCATAGTGTATGACCAGACCTGCCGTGATCACCAGGGAGGCGTACAGGGCCCACTCCCCGGCGGGGTTCCGGCTTACGGACAGGACGGAATACAGCCGGGCATCGGGATCCGCGTTCTGGGGTCCCCAGGAGGCCTGGTACAGCGTGAAGTTTCCGTGGCGGAGGGGTTCGTTCATGCGAATGTCCAGTTCCCGGGTGGTATCGCCCTCCCGGACCTCGACTCGGCTGCTGAAATGGCTTGGCATCTCCGTTCCGGGATGGGTTTCATGGCGGAAACGGATCAGGCGTACCGTGAAAGGCAGGGGCCATTCCCGTGGAACCAGGTCCACCCGGTACCGGCGGTCCCCCGCGTTCAATATCAGCGGTGCCTGTTCGCCCGCCCAGACCAGTCCCGCGGCGGGCACAGCGCCCTCGGCCGACAGGATCAGGCCGGGCCGGTTGCCCGACGGTTCCGGCGCGGCGGGTCTGGGCACCAGGGTCACCCCATCGACGCTTTCCGCGCCCCTGTCTTCGACAGGTTCGGCGTTCGCGAGCCACCGCCGCACCGTAAGGGTAAAGGGAAGGCCAGGATGTCGGAGCGTGACCGGCCGGCCCGGACGGGCGACATCGAAATCCCGGTGATGGACCACGTACTGGTTCGCGACACGTTGCGGCGCGTCCAGTTCGGTGATCCGCAGTTCCCAGTCCAGGTAATCCCGGAAAGACGACGCGCTTTCCCCCTCATACAGGTCCACATAGCCCGTCAGGGCGTAATGATAGGTGACAAACCCCCACACGCCCAGGAGCAGCACCCCCGCGTGGGCGATGAGCAGTCCGGGCCTGCGGAAGTTTTTCGGCGCCCGGATGATGGCCCCGCAAACGATATTGATCAGGATCAGGGTGATCAGCAGATACCCCCCCGGCAACGGCAGGGGAAAAGTTCCGAACAGCGGAAAGACGGCGATAAAAGATTCAAAATACCGCTGCTGGGCCGGATACAGACCGACGCGCACCTGCTCGATGGTGCCGATGAACACCAGCACGAGGAGGAGGGTCAGGAGCAGCACCGACAGCGCGTAGGACGCGAGGAAGCGGAAGAGCGCGGCCGCGGCGGTGACCAGGCTGTAGCGGACGGACGTCATGACTGGGACCGTTCGCGCAGGCTTTCACAGAACGCCTGGAATTCCGCTTTCCGCGCGCGAATGACGGAGGCGGGACCGGTCATGCGAATGAAGAGGGTCCGGTCCTCGAGTTCCCGCAGGATACCGAGGAATCCCGCCTGCTCCAGGATGTTGCCACTCATGTCCCGGTACGTTCCTTCCATTTCCACAAGGGGCGCCGGTCCGCCCAGCACCGTCAGGGTCGGCAGGGCTTCAATGGCCGCGTCATCCAGCGGTTCCAGCCCCATCTGTCGCCGCCAGCGGTTGATGTTGGCCGCCCGGCCGCCGCCGTCCCCCTCCAGCACGGCAATATAACACTCGGCGCCATCCACGGCAAAGGTGGCCAGCCGCATGGGCCGGGGCGGCAGTTCCCGCCAGCCTTCCGGAAGGGTCCAGGTGAAGGGCGCGTCCGCGGATGAGGGGGCGTTTCCTGCGTGGTCGAACGCCGCGGTCGGGATGGCCGGAACGGTATCGGGACGGGTCAGGCCCATCCGTTCCGGGGTGGTCAGGACAGGGGGCGGCGGGACCATCTGTTCCGGCGAGACCTGCCGGACTTCCGTGATGTCCCGGACAGCCGGGTCACCGCACCCGCCGGCCGTCAGCAGGGACAGCAACAGGCAGGCACTCAGCCGTTTCATTTCGCTTTTCATGATGATACTCTGGTTCCCGCAAGATTATATCATCTTTGCAAACCAACAAGATTATATCATCTTTGCAAACCAATTAATAATAATTACTATTATTAAAATAATTATTTTTTTGGATTTCATGGTAAAATAATACGGGGAATTCGGAAATGACCAAAATTCAGCAGAAACTGATTCTGGTTTTCGTGGTTGCCGAGGCGGTGGTCATCGGTGTGTCCGGCCTGCTGTTGGCGGTTGAACTGGGCCGGGACTATACCCGGCAGGAAGTACGGCAGGTCGAGGAGCTGTTGCGCCAGGTGCAGGGCGCTTTTGAAGTGGAACTGGACGGTCTGCGTCACAGCGTCACCGACTGGGGGCGCTGGGATGCCCTTTACGGGTATCTGGCCACCCGGGACCCGGCTTTCCTGGAAGCGAACATTCCGGACAATGTGCTGGATAATCTGGAACTGTATTGCCTGCTGCTGGTGGATTTGTCCGGTCGGCCGGTGGTGACGCGGGTTGGGGCACCGGAGGAAAGCGGCATGGAGGACCTGCTGGCGCTGATCCGTCCGGAAGGGGCGATGTGGACGCTGGAGGGCACTGAGGCGGGCCGGGCGGGACTGGCCATCGCCGGAGGGAAGCCGGTGCTGGCTGCCGCGCACGCGGTCACCACGGGGGATGGCACCGCCCCCGCGAGAGGGGTCCTGCTGATGGCCCGGCAGGTTTCGGAACCGTTGCTGGAACGGATACAGAAATCCTCCACGCTGTCGGTCCGGCTGATCGTGGATCCCGGTCCGGAACTGGCCTGGCTGAGCGACCGCCCGGATCGGCCGTATGGGTTCCATCCCATTAGCCGGGACCGGGCGGAGGCTGGGCTGGTATGGCCGGATGTTACCGGGCGTCACCGGGCAGCAGTGGTGGTGGCTCTTGACCGGTCGCTGCACCGGCAGTATTTGACCACGCTGGGGCGGTTATGGCTGGGACTTGGGGTGGTTTCGCTGTCCGCGCTGGGGATTTTCCTCTGGTTTCTCAAGCGACAACTGCTGAACCGCCTGTTCGGGCTGGAACAGGAACTGACCGCCCTAAAGCCGGAATCGGCATTGCCGGCCCGCGTTACCGTCAACGGCCGGGATGAGATCAGCACGCTGCAGCAGTCCGTAAACGACCTGTTGGAAAGGGTGCATACATCGCAGAGGGAACTGTTCCGGGAGCAGCAGATTTTTGACGCGGTCATATCTTCCGCCCGGGACGCCATTCTGCTGATCGATGACGCGGGACGGGTAGTACTGGCCAACCGCGCGGTGGAAGGGCTGTTCGGCTGGCATCCGGAGGAACTGACCGGAATGGACCTGCACGCGGTGCTGGCCCCGGAACGGTATCACGAGCAGATCCGGGAAGGAATGGAGCGATTCCGGGACGCGGGAGAAGGGCTGACAGTCAACAACACGGTAGAAGTGACCGCCTGCTGCCGGGACGGCACGGAAATCCCGGTGGAGGTGTCGGTGTCCGCTCTGCAACTGGACAACCGGTGGTATGCCGTGGGCATCGTACGGAACATCGCCACGCGCCGGCGGGCAGAAGCCCTGATCCGTCAGTCCGAAGAACTGATGCGCACCGTCATGGAAAACCTTCATCAGGGCGTGCTGCTCCTGGACCGGGACTACCGCGTGGTCATGGCCAACACAGCCGCCCGAAAAGTGAGGATACGGCAGGACTCGGAACGCTGTTATCAGGTTTACAACGCAGAAGCCCTGGATCACCCCTGTCCCGGATGTCCGGTGCGGCAGAGTTTTGAAGACGGCCAGCCCCACGAAACCAGACGGTCGGTGAAGTATGAGGACGGAAGCACGCGGATATTCAGGCTGCAAACCTTCCCCGTACGGAACGGCGCAGGAAACAACGTCGAACTGGTGATAGAACTGTTCGAAGACATCACCGAGGCAGCACAGCAGGAACAAGAGACGCGGAAAAACCAGCGTTTGGAGGCGGTGGGACGTCTGGCGGCCGGAATTGCCCATGAAATCAACACGCCTATTCAGTACGTGGGGGACAATCTGGAGTTTTTGGGCGAAGCGATTGATGCGTTCCGATGCCGGATCGAATGTGGAAAAAGTGGGGGCGCGGGAGATGACGATATCGCGTTCTTTTTGGAGGAGGCGCCCAAGGCGGTGGCCCAGGCGCGGGAAGGGGTAAACCGCGTGGCGGGGATCGTGCGGGCCATGAAGGCTTTTTCCCATCCGGGCAGCGGCGAGAAGACCCTGAGCAACATCAACCAGGACATTCTCAACACGGTGACCGTCTCGCGGAACGAGTGGAAATACGTGGCGGATCTGAAGACGGAACTGGATGAATCCCTGCCGCCCGTTCCCTGCTATCCGGCCGAACTGAACCAGGTGTATCTGAACCTGATCGTCAACGCGGCCCACGCCATCGGCGACAAGGTAGACCGGGACAAAGGCGAAAAGGGACTGATCACGATATCCACGCGGCTGGATGGCCATTGGGTGGAAATCCGGATCAGCGACACCGGTACGGGGATTCCGGAATCCGCCCGGGACCATATTTTTGAACCGTTTTTCACCACAAAGGAGGTGGGAAGGGGCACAGGACAGGGACTGGCCATTGCCCAGGACGTGGTGGTGAACAAACACGGGGGGACGATCACCTTCGAAACCCGGGAAGGAGAAGGCACCACGTTTATCATCCGGCTGCCCGTTGGGGAGGTATCGTCTCCGGGCGAGGACACAGAATCTGAGGAACGGTGAGGAAGGCCTATGAAAACGGTGCTTTTTGTGGATGATGAGGCTGGCGTGCTGGATGGGCTGCGCCGGATGCTGTTTCCCCTGCGGCGGGAATGGAATCAGTTGTTCGCGGGCAGCGGGGCGGAGGCCCTGCGGATCCTGGATGAGCAGCCGGTGGACGTGATCGTGTCGGACATGCGGATGCCCGAGATGGACGGGGCCGCCCTGCTTCGGGAGGTCCGCGCGCGGCATCCGGAGGTAATCCGGTTTATTCTGACGGGCCAGACCGATGATGAAGCGGTCTACCGGACGGTGGGTAACGCCCATCAGTTTCTGATGAAACCCTGTCCGGCGAAGGTGCTGAAAAACGCCATCTCCCGGGCGCTGACCCTTCGGGAACGACTGGCCAATCCCGCGGTCACGAAACTGGTTACGGAAACGGGAGAATTGCCCGCGATTCCCGAGGTGTACCGTCAACTGTGCGAGGAACTGAATTCGCCGGAGGGCTCAGTGGCGAATATCGGCCGGATCATCGAAAAGGATCCGGGGATGACCGCGAAAATCCTGCAGTTGGTTAATTCAGCCTTCTTCGGACTGCGCCGTCCGGTGTCCACGGCGACCCAGGCGGTGGCCATGCTGGGACTGGAGACCATCCGTTCGCTGGTGCTAAGTGTAGGACTGTTTTCCCATTTTGAACAGCGGCAGTTCGCGGAGGGATTCTCGCTGCATACCCTGTGGACCCACGGCATGGAAACCGCGCGGGCGGCCCGGATGATCTGCGACATGGAGAAAATCAGTCCGGCGGAAACAGACGCGCTGTACACGGCGGCCCTGCTGCATGACACCGGTGAGGCGCTGCTGGCCTCGGGGCAGCCGGAATACTACAGCCACTGCGCGGATTTCGCGGAACTGAACGGGGTATCCCTGGAGGACGCGGAACGGGAGGTGTTTTCCTGCACCCATGCTGAACTGGCCGCGTACCTGCTGGGCATCTGGTCCCTGCCGGATATCATCGTGGAAGCGGTGCTGTTTCATCACCACCCGGACGAGGTAACCGGCGAGGGACTGCACGGGCCGATGGTGGTGTACTGCGCGGATCTGCTGTGTCGGGAAACCGACCGGGTCTGGTCAGTAGATCCGGACATGGAACGGCCGCTGACCCTGCTTCACGCGACCGGCCTGGAGGAACGTTTTGCGGCGTGGCACCAACGCTGGGAGGAAACACAGAAATGACCGCCATGGAAGAACGCATTTTGTTCGTGGACGATGATCCGAACATTCTGGAGGCCTACCAGCGGAAACTGGGCCGGGTCATGCGGGTGTTCACCGCCCAGGGACCTCACGTGGGGCTGCGGACGCTGCAGGAAAAAGGGCCGTTCGCCGTGGTGGTGTCGGACATGAAAATGCCGCTTATGAACGGCATTGAGTTTCTGAAGAAGGTGAAGGAAATCTCGCCGAACACGGTGCGCATCATGCTGACCGGCAACGCCGACATCAATGACGCCATGCAGGCGGTGAACGAGGGAGCGATTTTCCGGTTTCTGCTGAAGCCGTGTCCGTCGGAGATGTTCGCCAAAGCGCTGATCGCGGCCATCGAGCAGTATCGGCTGATCACCGCCGAACGGGAACTGCTGGAAGGTACTCTGACGGGCATGGTGGCCATGCTGACGGAAATTCTGTCGTGGACCCGCCCGGAGGTATTCGGACTGGTGATGAACCTGCGGGGACTGGCGCGCAGCATCGGCGCGAAAATGAACGTGGAAAATCTGTGGGAACTGGAACTGGCAGCCACGCTGTGCCCCATCGGATACCTGGCCCTGCCCCCCGAAATCGCGCAGAAACAGGACCGGGGCGAGCCCCTGAGCGAGGAAGAACAGCAGGCCATGGAAAGCGTCCCAAGTATCGGCCACGACCTGATCATCAACATCCCGCGCATGGAAAAAGTGGCCAAAGTGGTGCTGTACCACAACAAGCGCTTTGACGGCACGGGATATCCGGCCGACAGCGTGTCGGGAGAAGCCATTCCCCTGAACGCGCGGATTCTCAAGGCAGGGCTGGATTACTGCCGGCTGCGGGAAACGGGAATGCCGCCGTTTGAATGCCTGCGGGAGATGCGTCAGCGGACGGGCTGGTACGATCCGTTGGTGCTGGAGGCGCTGGGGGCCGGTTCAGCGGAGCCGCCCCGCCGGGAGATGCGCGTCGCGAGGGTATACGCCTGCGATCTCAAACCCGGCATGACACTGGCCGACCCCATCGTCACAGACAAGGGACTGAAACTCATGTCCGCGGGAACCGTGCTCACCGAGCCCATGCTGGTTCGTTTCCGGAAGTATCTGGAAACCAACCGGGTGAAGGAACCAATCGTGATCCGCCTGTCCGACACGGAACAGGGCTAAGAAGATCCTTCTGATAAGATCGCCGGGACACGTTGTCCCAAGCCCCGTCCGGCTCACTCCAGGTTGTATTTTCGGATTTTGTACTGCAGCGTGGTGCGCTTGAGGCCGAGATGCTGGGCGGCACGGCTCTTGTTCCATCGGAACCGTTCCAGCGCGCCCAGGATGAGTTCCCGTTCGATCCGCTCGCGGGTGGACAGCAGCAGCGAAGGCTGGGAATCTGATACGGTCCCGTTTGGTGGAGTTTCCTCTTCGGCTTCCTCTTCGGCGGTGAGGGATTCGGTGATCAGTTCGGGAGGCAGGTCTTCGCGGGTCACCCGGCTGGATTCGGCCAGAACCACAGCCCGCTCGAGCACGTTGCGCAGTTCGCGGACATTTCCGGGCCAGGGATAGCGCATGAAGATGGACAGGACATCCTCGTCGATCGCTTCCACCTGTTTGCCGAATTCCCGACTGAACTCGCGCAGAAAATGATCCACCAGCGGCGGAATATCATCCGGCCGCTGACGCAGCGGGGGAATCTCGATGGCAAATACTTTGAGCCGGTAGTAGAGGTCTTCGCGGAACTCACCCTTATCAATGGCAACTTTCAGATCGCGGTTGGTGGCGGCCAGGACGCGCGTGTCCACCCGGATGGTTTCGGAGCCTCCAACCCGCTCAAACTCGCCCTCCTGGAGCACCCGCAGCAGTTTCACCTGGACCGCCGGCGGAATTTCGCCGACCTCGTCCAGCAGCAGGGTGCCGCCGTGTGCCCGCTCGAACCGTCCGATGCGCCGTTCGACGGCTCCGGTAAACGCGCCCTTTTCGTGGCCGAACAGTTCGCTTTCCAGCACGCCCGGGGCCAGCGCGGCACAGTTGACGGCGATAAACGGCCTGTCCGCGCGGGGACTGGCCCGGTGGAGCGCCCGGGCGAAAACTTCCTTGCCCACACCGCTGGGTCCGGTGATGAGCACGGCGCTTTTAGATGGCGCGATTTTCTGAAGCATCCAGTTCAGGCGTCTGGTAGCCTCACTGGCGCCGATGAGTCCGACGGGGACCTCGCCGGTGGCGCCGGGTTTCTGAGCGTGTTTCTGTTCGATCACCCGGCGCGCGCGGGCCTCGATCTCCTCCAGTTTGAACGGTTTGGCCAGAAAATCCAGGGCGCCGAGCCGCATGGCTTCGACGGCGGTCTGAATGGAGCCGTAGGCCGTGATGACAATTACGGCGGTGTCGGGATTGCGGTTTTTGACGGCTTTCAGCAGGTCGAGCCCTGACATGCCGGGCATGGCCAGATCGGTGATGACCAGATCGCAGGGCCGCGATTCAAACATCCGCAGGGCTTCCTCTCCCGACCCGGCGTCGAAGGTTTCAAACCCCAAGTCCGTCATGACCGACCTGAGCAGCACCCGCATGTTGTGCTTGTCATCCACAACCAGGGCCGTGAACGCGGACTTTCCGGTGACATGCCTGGATCCGGTGGCGCTCATGAATCCTCTTTGTTCCTGAACAGGTCGTCTAAAGACGTTGGTTTAGGCTCGGGTTCGCCGAGCAGATCATAGGCTTTTCTCCGTGCCTCAGCCGTTTTGTCCGGGTCTTCCGGGGCATCGGCGCGGAAGGTGAAATCGTCGCAGTAATTGAATTTGCGCCGGTCCGCAACCCATTCCGTGGTGGGGATACGGCACTGGTTGTGGGCGGCAGGGTCATGAAACCGGCAGTTGAGGCAGCAGTGCCAGTACGCGCCACACCGGGGACAGATATCCCGGTAAGCCGGGCGGGGCTTGTCCCCCGGCCAGGGCGTTCCGCAGTGATGACATCGGGGTGTACCAGACTGGAGCGTCATGACATCACGGTTTGGCCGGAGCCGGCGCGGGGTTCTCAACGGGCGCAACCCACGGCACATCGTTGATCTTCGGCACGGCCTGTTCAAGCAGGACCCAGAGTGCCAGCACGGTGGTGTGCCCGTTGCTGTAAAGTTCAGGGAGGTTGGGGTCGACCGCGTTGGCCCAGCCTCCATCGGGCAATTGCGCGGCAACCATCCGTTCGAGCCAAACTGGTTTCACTCTTCCGGGCACCCGAAGGTAACAAAGCATGGCCATCGCCTCAATGCCCAGGTCCGTGTCTGGACCATTCCGGCTGATCAGACCTTCCAGGGAGCGGATCAACCCGTCCCGCAATTCCCTGGCCGCGGCGTACTCGTCCGGGCGGACACAGTTTTTCTCCTGCAGCCACTGCAGGGCCAGTGCCAGGTGGGGATAAAAATAATCCACCAGCATTTTGAACGGTCCGATCCGGGTATCGTGGGGCAGGGCATCGACTTCTTTCAGTTTGGCCAGCATCTGGGCGACCGTGTCCCCGGGGATGGGCATGACATCACAGTACAGCGCAGTCGTCATGAAATCGTCCATGGTGTCGAGTTTTTCGGGAAGGACGCCCTTGAAACGGAACCCCGGCTCGGTCAGGCGATAATAGCGTTCCTGTTCCACCGGTGTGATGGTAACGCCCAGTTCCGGAACCAGTTGATTCGCCGCGCTGTACCGATCGTGCAGCCCGAAACGCCGCCGCAGGAAATCGAGGAGGGCGATATGGCTCCAGCGAGCGGCAGTGCGGTCGTTCAGCATGAACCACAGCGCGCGGTCGATATTTGGAGCCCACCGGCTGTCCCCATAAGGGCGGGGATCTTCGGCCCAGGGAAAGTCTTTCGGCATCTGCGGAATCCGGCTTCTGAAGTTGGGCGGCGCCTTAGACACGGAGGCCGCTTCGGCCGGCGCGGGAGGCTGACCGGTGACGTTGGATTCAACCGCGTCCTTAGCCCCGGTTTCTGCCGTGTTCACGCCATGAGGCACATCCCCTACGACATTTTCCGCCCGAATCCCGGGCATTCCCATGATTCCGAATCCCAGCGCCACGAGGGCAACCATCCCGTACCGGCGTCGATTCATTTCCGGATCCTCCGGCCACAGGCCTTTTTTTATCCTGGCATCAGTATAAAATTTCGCTCCGCAATCAGTAAACCCGCCCGCCGGGAACAGAAACACCCGCTTTCGTGTTAGGGTGTAAATGAACGCAGTCCATGAGGAGCACGATATGTTCAAGAAACTGTTTTCCGCGCTGGCCGTAGTAGCCCCGCTGTTTGGATGCCAGACCCACACCCTTGCCGTGGAACCTCCGGCCGTAACCAGTCCGCTCGACCTCGTCGTGAAAGATATCGACGGCAAGGATGTAAACCTGTCCGACTACAAAGGCAAAGTGGTGATGATCGTGAATGTGGCGTCCAAATGCGGCCTGACCCCGCAGTACGAAAAACTTGAGGCGCTGTACCGCAAGTACAAGGATCAGGGCTTGGTTATCCTGGGCTTCCCGGCCAACAATTTCATGGGCCAGGAACCGGGCACCAACGAGGAAATCAAACAGTTCTGCAAAACAAAATACGACGTGACCTTCCCGATCTTCAGCAAGATTTCCGTTAAAGGCGATGATATCGCGCCGCTGTACGCCTGGCTGACCTCCGAAAAGACCAATCCGGGATTTTCCGGCGACATCGAATGGAACTTTGCCAAGTTCCTGATCGGCCGGGATGGTAAAGTCAAGGCCCGGTTCAGCCCCCGGACCGCGCCGGATGACACGTCGGTGACTGCCGCGATCGAAAAAGAATTGGCCGCGAAACCCTGAGGATCTCCGTCAGGTCTCTGGAGTCGGAAAGAGTTCCCCCTGCGCGTGCCGAGGGGGCCGTGTCAGCAGTCTGAAGACGCTTTCAGACGTGACCGCGTCGGGATGGGGAATGATTTCCCACGGCGGTGCCGGAGACAGCGAAGGCGGGGGGCCGTAACAGGCTACCGGCCGCCCAAGGGCTGCGGCCACCCGCGCGGTACGGATGCTGCCTCCTTCTTTGCGAGGTTCCACGATCCACACAGCCTGGGATAAGGCGGCAATAAGACGGTTGCGCTGGACAGCCGCGGGCGTGGTCCACGCCGCTCCGGGCAGACATTCGCTCAGCAGCAGTGCCCGGCCGGCCGCGGCCGCCCGAAGCCATGTCGCCCGCTGGGTCAATATGTCGGCAGGGACAATAATCACGGTTCCGCCGCCGGATTTCAGTGCGGCATCATGGGCTTCCGTGTCGACCCCGGCCGCACCCCCGCTTACGGTTACCGCCTGCAGTTCCGCCAGCACCTGTCCGCAGCGTCGGGCGACGCGGCGCCCGATCCCGGTGGGTTGCCGCGTTCCCGCCACACCGCCCCGGAGAGGCCAGTTGGCCAGATCAGGATTTCCCCGGGCCAGGACAAAAGGTGGCGCGTCTCCTCTCAGCAGGCTTTGCCACTCGGCGGGATAGGCCGAATCTCCCGGCAACAGGATGCGCAGGTTTTGCTGCCGCGCCGACGCGACGAGGTGTTCGGCCTCCACCACGCGGGCCGGCAGTTCGTCGAGGGGTAACGCATGCATCTCCGCGTCAAAGATCGGGGCCAGATCATGGACCGCGCCCAGCCGCAGGGCCTGCCACGCCCGGACCGCGTCAAAATCCGGCCGGGACATCACCCGGTTGATCCGGTTCCGGCCCCAGCCCCGACACAGGGTCAGACAGAACACCAGCGCTTCCGCCGCATGCCGCCGCTGTTCCGGTTTTCTCACGCGCGTTCTCCGACACCCCGCAAAGAAAAGCGTCCCCGGCCTGTCGGGTGGATCCCCCGACCCGGCACCGGTCGGTTCACTGTCAAGCATACCAGAAAAACTGGTACCATATGGGGACGGGAGGGTAAGGTTCGGACTGTGTCATGGATGGTAAAACCCTGTGCGAAACCCTGAGCCGCGCGTCGGGATGCGAAGTCCGGGGAGATGACCTCACCCGGATGCTGTACGCCACGGACGCGTCCATTTACCAGGTCATACCGAAGGGCGTGGCTTTCCCACGGACCGCAGCGGAAACTGCCGGGCTGATCCGGGCCGCCGGCGAAGCGGGGGTATCCCTCGTCGCACGGGGGGCGGGCAGCGGTCTGGCCGGCGGCGCCGTGGGCGAAGGTATTATTGTCGATTTTTCCCGGCACATGAACCGGATCATCGCACTCGACCGCGACTGTGGAACAGTTCGGGTGGAGCCCGGTGTGGTGCTTGATACCCTGAACGCGTACCTGAAACCCTATGGCCTTCAGTTCGGGCCTGACGTGGCCACCAGTTCACGGGCCACCCTCGGGGGGATGATCGGCAACAATTCTTCCGGCGCCCGGGCCGCGGTGTACGGGGCCACGTCGGAGCACGTCGTTTCCCTGGAAATCGTGGACAGTTGGGGACAGATCACCGAAACGGCCCGGAGCACCGATCCGGATACCCCGCTGGCCGGCGCACTGAACCGGGCGGACACTGTGATCGGTTCCGTGGCGGATGTGGTCCGGAGCCGGTTTCACGATCGGATCCCGAAACGGTGGCCCGGCTACGGTTTCGACCGGGTGCTTCGGCAGAAGGTCCAACAGGGACGGCTGGACCCCGCCATGCTCATCGCCGGAAGTGAGGGTACCCTGGGCCTGGTCACCGCGGCCACCCTGAAAGGGGTCCCCCTGCCGCAGGAAAAAGGGCTGGTGGTGCTGTTCTTCCCGTCGGTGCGTGAGGCCCTGGAAGCATCCGTCCGGCTGCTGTCGCTGCGCCCGGCCGCCATTGAGCATATCGACCACGTACTGTTCGATCAGACCCGTGGACAGGCGGCATTCGCCGCGGCCCGGGCTTTCCTGGAACTGGATGACCAACCCTGCGCGTCAATCCTCATGGTGGAATTCGAGGAGCATGTTGCGGACAAGTCCCGGGAAACCCTGCGCATGGTACCGGAAGGCCGGGGGAAAATCTGTGCGCCTGAAGAGGCCGCCCGAGTATGGGCGCTGCGCAAGGCTGGCCTGTCCCTCCTGACTGGATGTCCGGGTCCCGCGAAACCGACCGCCGGAATCGAAGACGTGTGCGTGCCGCCCGAACGGCTGGCGGAATACGCCGCGGCACTGCGGGAAATGCTCGACCGGGAAGGGCTGCGGGCTTCCTTCTACGGCCACGCGGGCACAGGACTGCTCCACGTGCGGCCCATTGTGGACCTGCATCGGCAGGAAGACATCCGGAAATTCCGGCGGGTGGCGGAAGGGTGTTTTGCACTTTCCCGGGCGTTTGAGGGATCACCTGCCGCCGAACACGGCGTGGGTATCGCGCGAACGGAATTTCTGGCGGACTGGCTGGGCCCGGAACTGCGAACCGCGATGGCGGAAGTCAAGGCGGCCCTGGATCCCCACGGACTGCTGAATCCCGGAAAAATCGTCGACACGGGCCGGTACCGCTTCGATCGGGATCTGCGCCTTGGCGCCGGATACAGGCTGCCCGTGCCGTTCGAGCCCACGCTGGGATACGTCCGGAAGGACCAATCCTTCACGGGTAACCTGGAGCAGTGCAACGGATGCGGGGGCTGCCGGAAAACGGAACCGACCATGTGCCCGACCTTCCAGGCCACGGGTGATGAACTGCTGTCCACCCGGGGGCGGGCCAATATCATCCGGGCCGTGCTGGAGTCGCGGCTGGGCGATCCGGCAGCGCCGCTGCTGTCTGATGAACTGGAACAGGCCCTGGAGAACTGCCTGTCCTGCAGGGCCTGCGCGACGGAATGTCCCTCAAATGTCCACATGTCCCTGCTGAAGGCGGAACTGTTGCATGCCCGTCACCGGAAACACGGCATTCCGCTGGCAGCCCGGGTGCTGAGCCGGGTGGACTGGCTCGGCTGGCTGGGAACGCGGATGCCGGCGCTGGCCAACCAGGCGCTGACTTGGCCCTGGATCCGCCGGCTCATGAAAGAAGCCCTGGGACTGACAGACCAGCGCCCGCTCCCGGCCTTTGCCGCGGAACCTTTCGCCCGGTGGTGGACGCGGCACCGGAACAATGGCATGAACCGGCGACGAAACACCGCCCGCGGCCCCGTGATCCTGTGGGTGGATTGTTTCGCGCGGTATTACGAGCCCGAAATCGCGCGGGCCGCCGTAACCCTTCTGGAGACAGCGGGGTATGAGGTCATCGTTCCCCGGGGAACGGTCTGCTGTGGCCGGCCGGCCTTCAGCATGGGTCGGCTGGATCTGGCCCGGCACATGGGGGCCCGGAACATCGAAGTGCTGTCCGGTATCCCTGGAGATGTGGTGTTTCTGGAACCCTCCTGCGGATCCATGTTTCTTGAAGACTACGCGGAACTGCGCCTGCCGGGCGCGGAAGCCCTCGCGGGGCGGACCCGGTTGTTTGAACTGTTCATGGATCAGTTGCTCGAACGGGAACCGGACGCGCTGCCGTGGAACCGTGATCCGGACCGGTGCGCCCTGCATGTGCACTGTCATGCCAAGGCGATGGTACCGCCGGAGCGGTTCCGTCAGGCGGCGGCGCGGGTACCCGGCGTGGACGCGGTCCTGCTGGAGACGGGATGTTGCGGCATGGCCGGGGCCTTCGGCAGCCTGGAAACCAAGTACAGTCTTTCTGTTCAGGTGGCGAAACCGCTGGTGGACAAGGTCAACGCGCTGCCGCCGGACACGGAACTGGTGGTTTCCGGAACCAGTTGCCGCCACCAGCTGACCCATCTGACCGATCGCCAGCCCCGACATTTCGCGGAATGGCTGGCCGGCCGCCTCCGCGAACCTACCGCATAACCGACCGTGGGCATACGCCCCTATACCCCATGAGGGGGATTGCGAGGAAATTGACACAGGCCAAGGAATGTGATATAATGTTTTTTCACGCAGTTAATGGAGAATTTTCTGTGACGTCGATGATCAGGCGAAGGGTATGCCGGAAGGGGGAGTAGTGTGCCTTGACTCGGGGCATCATTTTTGCTATAATGCCCTTTCCTTTTTTCCAAGCGCTAGGGCATCCTGATATTTGCGTCGGGAGGGATATGGCGCCCCGTCCAATTTGCGAGTCCTGCCTTGACTGAAACGAGGCTGGCGCATCAAGGAGAGTACGCATGGCTGTCGCGCACCAGATTGAACGACTGAATCTTGGCAAACTCTCAGAGACGGTGGAACTTCCGGACCTGATTGAGATCCAGACCAAATCGTACCGGGACTTCCTGCAGTGGGAGATCCCCCCGGACGAGCGGAAAATGATCGGACTTCAGGCGGTTTTTCACGAAGTATTTCCGATCGAATCCAACAATGGCATGGCCCGTCTTGAATTCGTCAGTTACAGCCTGTTCCCTCCGAAAAACACCATCCAGGAATGTCAGGACCGGGGGCTGACCTACGCGGCCACCCTTCGGGCTGTACTGCGGCTGGTGCAGTATGAGGAAATGCCCGACGCTTCTGAAAAAGCGGTCCGGAACATTGTGGAAAACGAGGTATTCCTGGGCGAACTCCCCATGATGACACCCAACGGCACTTTTATCATCAACGGCGCCGAACGGGTGATCGTCAGTCAGTTGCACAAGTCGCCTGGAGTCTCGTTTGAAGTCAAGCAGTTATCCACGGGGAAAAAGGTACTTGGTGGCAAGATCACGCCCTACCGCGGCGCATGGCTTGAGTTTGATTACGATCTGAATGATCATCTGTGGGTAACGGTAGACCGGCGGGGTAAAATCCCGGCGACCACGTTCCTCAAGGCCTTAGGTTACGTGGATCCTGAGGAAATTCTGGGACTTTTTTATCAGATCGACGAACTAAGTCTGAGTGCCCGCGGCCAGAAACGGTCTCTGAAGATCAACGGCGAACCGGTCACGCTGGAAGATGTGCTTGGGGGGTGGATCGCAGCGGACGTGATTGACGAGGAAACTGGCGAAATCTACGCCGACGCCGCCACGGAAATAACCCATGACGTACTGCACATGCTGTTTCAGAAGAAAGTGCCCAGCGTAAAATTTATCCTACCCCGAAACGTGACGCTGGATCCCTCGATCGTCCGCACCCTACACCATGATCAGATCATGGACGAAGATCAGGCGCGTCAGGAACTTTACCGGCGGCTGCGACCCGGCGATCCGGATACCACACCGAGCACCTACCGCGCCCATTTCGACCGACTGTTTTTCGATCAGGGCCGGTACGATCTGGCACCGGTTGGCCGGTACAAAATCAACCGGAAACTGGGGTTGAAAATTGACCAGTCGGTCCGGGTACTGACCAAAGAGGACGTGGTGGCGACCCTGCAGTATCTGCACCGCCTGCGTCTGGGCGATGGGGTGGTGGACGATATCGACCACCTTGGCAACCGGCGCGTGCGCGCTGTGGGCGAACTGCTGGGCAATCAGATCCGGGTGGGACTGGCCCGTATGGAACGGACCATCCGCGAGCGGCTGGGCTATTCCCAACAGGATCAGGCCCAGATGACGCCGCAGGGCATTGTCAATCCAAAGCCGTTGCAGGCCGCGATCAAGGAGTTCTTCGGACGCAGTCCGCTCTCGCACTTCATGGACCAGATCAATCCGCTGGCCGAACTGACCCACAAACGCCGGCTCAGCGCGCTGGGACCAGGCGGTCTGTCCCGCGACCGCGCGGGGTTCGAGGTCCGCGACGTGCATCCCACCCACTACGGCCGTATCTGCCCCATCGAGACGCCGGAAGGTCCGAACATCGGTCTGATGGCCTCGCTGGCCACCTACGCGCGGATCAACGAGTACGGCTTTATTGAAACGCCGTACCGCAAGGTGGAAAAAGGCCGGGTGACCGGTGAGGTCCACATGCTCTCGGCCTATGACGAGGACAATTACACGGTAGCCCAGGCCAACGCCGAACTCGACAAGAAAGGCAAGTTTGTCAGTCCGCTGGTGCTCTGCCGCCGGCGGGGCGACTTCCCGCGGGTGGCCCCCGAACAGGTGGATTACATGGACGTGTCCACCCGCCAGATGGTGAGCGTGGCGTCCGCCCTCGTGCCCTTCCTGGAACATGACGACGCCAACCGCGCCCTGATGGGTTCCAACATGCAGCGTCAGGCCGTGCCGCTCCTGCGAACGGAGGCCCCCCTGGTAGGGACGGGCCTGGAAGCGGTGGCCGCGCGCAACTCGGGCGCAGTGGTGATCGCCGAGCGGGACGGCATTGTGGAATACGCGGACGGAAACCGGATTCTGGTGCGTGTCGAGGAGCAAACAGGCAATCCGTTCCGGACAGACGTGGATGAATACGTGCTGCGCAAGTATCAGCGATCCAACCAGAACACCTGCATCAACCAGCGCCCGCTGGTCATGGCGGGAGACCGGGTCAGGAAAGGGGACATCATAGCGGATGGCACCGCCACCGACCACGGGGAACTGGCACTGGGCCGCAACGTGCTGGTGGCGTTCATGCCCTGGGAAGGCTATAACTTTGAAGACGCCATCATCCTCAATGAAGATCTTGTGAAGGAAGACGTATTCACCTCGGTGCACATCAATGTGTACGAGATGGAAGCCCGCGAAACGAAGCTCGGACCGGAAGAAATTACGCGGGACATTCCCAACGTGGGCGAGGACGCCCTGCGGAATCTGGATGAGCGCGGCATCGTTTACATCGGCGCCAAGGTGGGCCCTGACGACATTCTGGTGGGTAAGGTGACGCCCAAGGGTGAAACCGATCTGGCGCCTGAAGAAAAACTGCTGCGGGCCATCTTCGGAGACAAGGCGGAAGACGTGCGGGACGCCTCGCTGCGCATGCCGACCGGAGCAAGCGGCGTGGTAATTGACGTGAAAATCTGCAGCCGCCGGGACAAAGCCCTGGACGCCCAGGCCAAAAAACAGTTCAAGCAGGAACAGGAAAGGCTGGAACAGCAGTACGAGGAACGGATCACACGTATCCGTGAAACCTTCGAACGGCTGGTGCGCGATGATGTGATGGGCCTGACCATTCTCGAGGACGTGGTGGATTACACCACGGATGAGGTGGTGCTCGAGAAAGGACGGCGCGTGATGGCCAAGCACCTGCGGACCCTGCCTTACAGCGTGCTGGCGCGCTTGAGGGTTTCCGATCCCGCGGTACAGCAGAAGTTCTCGCGGCTGGTGAACATGGCAGCTCTGGAGGAAGCCACGCTGACCGCCCAGCGGGACGCCCAAATCGAGCGCCTGCGCAAAGGCGACGAACTGCCGGCGGGCGTGCTCAAGTCGGTAAAAGTATACGTGGCCAGCCGCCGGCGCATGTCGGTGGGGGACAAGATGGCAGGCCGCCACGGAAACAAGGGGGTGGTTTCAAAGATCGTGCCGCGGGAAGACATGCCCTTCCTGCCGGACGGCACGCCGATCCAGATTTTGCTGAATCCGCTGGGCGTGCCTTCCCGTATGAACGTAGGACAACTGCTGGAAACCCACCTTGGCTGGGCCGTGCAGAAACTGGGGCTGCGGGTGGCTTCACCCGTATTCAACGGCGTTTCCGAAGAGAAGATCCGTGAACTGCTGCGCAAGGCGGGTCTGCCCGAAAACGGAAAACTCCGGCTGCGCGACGGCAAGACCGGCGAACCGATGTATCAGGACACCTGCGTGGGATACATCTATATGATGAAACTGAACCACCTGGTGGACGACAAGATTCACGCTCGCGCCACAGGCCCCTACTCCCTGGTTACCCAGCAGCCTCTTGGCGGCAAGGCCCAGAACGGCGGCCAGCGCTTTGGAGAAATGGAGGTGTGGGCGCTGGAAGCCTATGGAGCGGCTTACACCCTGCAGGAAATGCTGACCATCAAGTCGGACGATCTCCAGGGACGCACCTGGGCCTATGAGGCGATCGTGAAGGGCACCCGGGAAATCGAACCGGGCACGCCTGAATCCTTCAACGTGCTGGTGCGTGAAATGCAGGCCCTTTGTCTCGATGTCATCAAACTCGCTCGCAAGCAGGGCATCGGGGCGGAAATGGATGAAGAAGAGGAGGAATAAGCCTTGGCCACGTACATCCCGACCACTGGTGACAAGTTTGACGCCCTGCAGATCCGCCTGGCTTCTCCTGAGGAAATCCGGAAGTGGTCCCGCGGGGAAGTCAAACGCCCGGAGACCATCAACTACCGGACCTTCAAGCCGGAAAGGGACGGTCTGTTCTGCGAACGGATTTTCGGTCCGACCAAGGACTGGGAATGCGGCTGCGGAAAATATAAAAAGGTCAAGCACCGGGGGGTGGTGTGCGACCGTTGCGGCGTCGAAATTACGGAGGCGCGGGTACGCCGGGAGCGCATGGGCCACATCAACCTCGCGGTGCCTGTCGCGCACATCTGGTTTTTCAAGAACAATCCCAGTTGCATCGGCAGCCTGCTCAACCTCCCGATCCGAAGCCTGGAACGGGTGATTTATTATGAACACTATCTGGTACTGGATCCGGGTAGCGTGCCCGAAATCTCAAAACTGCAATTGCTCAGTCAGGATGATTACGACGCCATCGTAAACAAATACGGGCGGGACGCTTTTGAAGCGGAAATGGGCGCGCTGGCCATCCAGAAAGTGCTGATGAACATGGACCTGGACCAATTGGCGTCGGAACTGCGGGTGGAATTTCACGATGCCACCTCCGCTCAGGTCCGCGCGAAACTGGTCAAGCGAATGAAGATTGTGGAAGCGCTGCGCAAATCGGGGAACCGCCCGGAATGGATGATCCTGGAGGTCATTCCGGTCATGCCGCCCGATCTGCGGCCGCTTGTTCCACTGGACGGCGGACGGTACGCCACCAGTGACCTCAACGACCTGTACCGCCGGGTCATCAACCGGAACAACCGTCTGAAACGGCTCATTGAACTGCGTGCTCCCGAGGTGATTCTGCGTAACGAGAAGCGCATGCTGCAGGAAGCGGTGGACGCGCTGTTCGACAACGGCCGCCACGGAAGGCCGGTTACGGGGTCCAATGGTCGTCAACTGAAATCTCTCAGTGACATGCTCAAAGGCAAACAGGGGCGGTTCCGCCAAAATCTGCTGGGCAAACGGGTGGACTACTCGGGCCGCTCGGTCATCGTGGTGGGCCCGGAACTGAAACTGCACCAGTGCGGTCTGCCCAAACGGATGGTCCTGGAACTGTTCGAGCCATTCATCATCAATCAGTTGCGCGAACGGGGCCATGCCGCCACCATCAAAGCCGCGAAAAAAATGATCCAGCAGGGGCGCACCGAAGTGTGGGACGTGCTGGAAGACGTCATTCGGGATCATCCGGTGCTGCTGAACCGCGCGCCCACACTGCACCGGTTGAGCATTCAGGCGTTCCAGCCGGTGATGATCGAGGGGAAGGCCATCCGGCTGCATCCGCTGGTGTGCCGCGCGTTCAACGCGGACTTCGACGGTGACCAGATGGCCGTGCATGTGCCGCTTTTCCCGCCAGCGCAACTGGAAGCGCTCCTGCTCATGATGTCCTCCACCAACATCTTCTCGCCTTCCGACGGATCACCGATCGTGACGCCCACGCAGGATATCGTGCTGGGCATCGCGTGGCTGACCAAGCAGAAAACCGGCGTGAAAGGGGAGTGGCAGAAAGAATGGTCCCGGTATGAAAACGGCCAGGAAATCATCCTCAAGCCGGGTAAGGTCTTCCCGGATTGTGAATCGGTGGTGCTGGCCCACGAACGTGGCGAAGTGGACATCCACGCCGAAATCCGGGTGCGGTTCAACGGCAAAATTCTGGCCACTACCGTAGGCCGCGTCATTTTGGCCCAGCATCTGCCGAAAGAAATCACCATCGAGGACGTGAACCGGTACCATGACCAGGCCAGTATCGGCCGTGTGATCGCGGAATGTTACCGGCGCCACGGTCATCACAAGACTACGGAACTCCTCGACGCCTTGAAGGCGGTAGGATTCAAGTACGCCACACGGTCTGGTCTGTCCATCGCCATTGAGGACCTGATCATCCCCGCGGAGAAAGCGGCACTGGTCCGCC
>Ga0308390_1000848_pt1 | contig 20992 bp, 17 predicted proteins | sample Hotspr2Sample149_FD_202358 | JGI IMG/M metagenome (GOLD analysis project Ga0308390, IMG submission 202358) | Hot spring phototrophic mat microbial communities from Mushroom Spring, Yellowstone National Park, Wyoming, United States - 20040719_149 ...
TGGCCAACCCGCAGATCGTCCAGGCCTATCGCGAGCGCTGGGGCCTCGATAAGCCACCCCACGAGCGCTACCTGACCTACCTGGGCAACTTGCTGCGCGGCGACCTGGGCGAATCCATCGTCACCCAGCAATCGGTGGCAGCGGACATCGCGCGCTACTTCCCGGCGACGGTCGAGCTGGCCGTCAGCGCCACGCTGATCGCTGTGTTGATCGGCGTGCCATTGGGCATCCTGGCAGCGGTCAAGCGCGACCGCTTGCTCGACCACCTGGCGCGCTTCGTCTCGCTGATCGGCGTGTGTGTGCCGGTGTTCTGGCTGGGGCTGCTGGCGCTCTCGCTGTTCTACTATCGTCTGCAATGGATGCCGGGGCCGGGCCGGGTGAACGCGCGGTTGGAGCTGCCGCCGACGGTCACCGGGCTGCTGACTGTGGATAGCCTGCTGGCTGGCCGCGGCGACGTGTTCGCCAGCGCGCTCCACCACCTGATGCTGCCGGCGCTGGTGCTGGGCCTGTATAGCATGAGCCTGATCACGCGGATCGTGCGCTCGGCCATGATCGAGGTCCTTCAGCAGGATTACGTGCGCACGGCGCGGGCCAAGGGCTTGATCGAGCGGCTGGTCATTATGCGCCATGCGCTGCGCAACGCAGCCCTGCCGGCCGTCACCGCGATTGGGCTGGCCTTCGGCAACCTGATGGCGGGCGCGGTGATGACCGAGACCGTGTTCGCCTGGCCGGGCATCGGCCGCTATGCGGTCGAATCAGCGACGAAGCTGGACTTCGCGCCCATCATGGGCGTGACGCTTCTGGTGGCTGTGGCATACATCGTGATTAACTTCTTCGTGGACGTTTCCTACGCCCTGTTGGATCCGCGCATTCGCCTTTCCTGAGCATGACTGTCGTCACCGCTTATCCGCCGGCTGGCGCGCTCAGCGAGGGTCGTTGGCCCGCCGTCTGGCGTCGCGTGCGTCGCATCTGGCACAACCGCTCGGCGGCGCTGGGTGGCGCGCTGGTGTTGGCCTGGCTGCTGATCGCGTTGCTGGCGCCGCTCATCGCACCCTATTCACCGACTGCGCAGAAGGTCACCAACCGCCTGAAACCGCCCAGCGCGCAGCACTGGTTCGGCACCGACGAGCTGGGGCGCGACGTGTTTAGCCGCGTGCTCCATGGCGCGCGCGTGTCGCTGCCCGTGGCGCTGGCGGTCGTGGCCATGACCGGCACGGTTGGCATCCTGTTGGGGTCGGCCGCCGGCTATGCCGGCGGCCTGGCCGACGAAATCATCATGCGCGTGGCCGACGCGGTGTTGGCCTTCCCCTCGCTCATCCTGGCGATCGCCATCACCGCCGCGCTGGGGCCTGGCCTGTTGAACGCGGCGCTGGCCATCGCGCTGGTGCTGTGGCCGGAATACGCGCGCCTGGTGCGCAGCCAGGTGATCGCGCTGCGCGAGATGGAATTCGTGAGCGCGGCGACAGCGCTGGGCGCTTCGCCCTGGCGCAACCTGTTTGCGCATATCCTGCCGAATGCGCTGCCGTTGATGCTGGTGAAGATCAGCTTGGACATGGGCAACGCCATCCTGCTGGCGGCGTCGCTGTCGTTCGTTGGCCTGGGGGCCGTGCCACCGACGCCGGAATGGGGCGCGATGGTCGCCGCGGGCCGGCACAAGTTCTTCGAGTGGTGGATCGCCACCTTTCCCGGCCTGGCCATCTTTACCGCTGTGGTCGGCTTTAACTTCCTCGGCGATGGCCTGCGCGACCTGCTCGACCCGCGCCTGCGGCGCATGGTCAGCTAGCGCGCCGGCGCGCCGGCGTCGCGCGCGGCGCAGCCGGCCTCGTAGCGCGCCAGCCAGCGCTCAGCGAACGCCTGAAAGCGTCCCTCGACGATCGCTGCGCGCATCTCGCGCATCAGGTCGAGCAGGAAGGCGATATTGTGAATGCTCATGAGGTACATGCCGAGGATCTCGCCAGCTTGGAGCAGATGGCGGATATAAGCGCGCGAGAAGTGTCGGCAGGCATAGCAACCGCATTCGGGGTCGATCGGGCGGTCATCCTCGGCATAGATGCGGTTGCGCATGTTGATGCGCCCGTCGCGGGTGAAGGCCGCCCCATGGCGCGCCAGGCGGGTGGGCAGCACGCAGTCGGCCATGTCCACCCCGCGCGCCACGGCGCGAATCAGGTCGGTCGGCTCACCCACCCCCATCAGGTAGCGCGGCTTATCAGCGGGAAGTAGATCGTCCATCCACGTGATGACCTGGAACATATCGGCCTTGCTCTCGCCGACGGCCAGGCCGCCGATCGCATAACCAGGGAAGTCCAGCGCCGTCAGGAAGCGCGCGGATTGCTCGCGCAGGTCAGGGAAGATGCCACCCTGGACGATGCCGAACAGCGCTTGGTCCGCGCGACGATGGGCCTGCCGGCAGCGCACAGCCCAGGCGTGTGTGCGTGCCAACGCAATGGGGTTGTAGTCTCGGTCGGTGGACGGCGGGCATTCGTCCAGGCACATGATGATGTCGGCGCCCAGGTTCTCCTGGATGCTGATCGCCTTCTCCGGCGTGAAGCGATGGAATGAGCCATCCAGATGGCTCTTGAAGGTCACGCCGTCGTCGTCTATCTTGCGTATGGCGCTGAGCGAGAAGACCTGAAAGCCGCCGCTGTCGGTGAGGAGCGAGCGCGACCAGCCCATGAAGCGGTGCAAGCCGCCACGGCGAGCAATCAGCTCATCGCCGGGGCGCAGATAGAGGTGGTATGTGTTGGCGAGGATGATCTGCGCCTCCATTGCTTCGAGGTCGCGCGGGGGCACGGCCTTCACCGTCGCCTGGGTGCCGACCGGCATGAAGACCGGCGTGTGGATCTCGCCATGCGGGGTGCGCAGCACGCCGGCGCGGGCGCGCCCGTCAGTATGGGTGAGTTGAAAGCTGATGCCCATGGCTGATCTACTGGCTGATCTACCAAGCTACGTTCAGATTGACGAATGTCCCGATCAGCAACGAGGCGAGGAAACAGATCGCTACTGCGTAGACCACCGCGCGCGGGCGAAAGACGTTGAGATATAGCAACGTGCTTTTGATATCCACCATCGGCCCGAAGACCAGGAAGGCCAGCACCGCGCCGATGGTGAACGTGTTGACGAAGGAGAGCGCCAGAAAGGCGTCCACCGTGCTGCATACGGAGAGCACGAAAGCGAGCGCCTGCAGGGCGACGACCGAGCTGATCTGCCCCTGGCCGATGCCGAGCAAGGTCTGTTGCGGCACGAAGGTCTGGAGCGTGGTGGCGATCAGCGCGCCGATCACCAGGTAGCGCCCCATGTCGAATAGTTCCTCTGTCGCTGCGCTGAACGCGCTGTGCAGGCGCGCCGAAAGCGAGACGTGACGCGGCACGCCGATGGAGATCAGGTGCAGGTTGCCACTTCCCGCTACGAACGAACCCAACGAGCGCGGAGCAAGCAGCCGGGTGATGTTTGGTGAAGCGCTGAAGACCAGCCCAATCCCCATCGCGATGAGCAAGGTGAAAGCCAGCCGGCCCCAGAAGATCGGCCCAAGGCCAAACGCTGCGTAAGTGCTGGCGATCACGATGGGGTTGAGGACCGGCGCGCCGAGCAGAAAGGCGATCCCCGCCGCGGTGGGAAAGCCCTTTTGGTAGAGCCGGCGCACCACCGGCACCACGCCGCATTCGCACACCGGGAAGACCATGCCCAGCAATGCGCCGGCCAGCGGCGCCGTCAGCCAACGCCTGGGGAAGAAGCGGGCGACGTCGTCGGGCGTGACGAACTCGGCGATCAGGCCGGCCACCACGCTGCCCAGCAGCAAAAACGGCGCCGCCTCGATGAAGATGCCCAGAAAGACCGTGACGTAGGTTCGTAGCGCATCGGACAGCGCAGGCCATGCGCTGCCGCGGAGCGTCGGCAGCAGGGCGTCGAGCGCCAGCATCCCCAGCATGAGCGCGAGAAGAGCGAGGGCGGCAAGGGTGAGCCGCGATCTTTGGAACATGAATACGTCGCAGGGGGCGAGTATAGTTTGTCTGCCGTTGGCGATTGGGGATTGGCAAATGATGAGGCGCGTTCACAAAGGGTGGGCGACGGCACTGCCGTCGCCCACCCAGGGTTTTGCCCCTGGCTGTGAATGCACCCCTGACGTAAGTACGACCCCGATATAATCTGCATACTCTGCCCAACAGGATCAAGGACTGGCCGAGCGCAGCATGTGTCGGCCCTCCGCGATGGCGACCGTGAGTAGGTTCAACGACCGATGGGCGGTTGAGAAAGGAGTCCGAACGTCATGACGAACGAGATCACACTGAAGGCTGAGATTCGCACTGCTGTGGGCAGCGGCGTGAACGCACTGCGCCGCGCCGGCAAAGTGCCGGCGGTCGTCTACGGCCGGCACGTGCAGAGCTTCCCCGTGCAAGTGGATGCCCGCGAGGTGGTCAGCGTCCTGCGCAAGGCAGGGCGCAACACCCTGATCGCGCTCAACGTTGCCGGCAAGGACGCGCCGCAGATGGTCTTGGTGCGCGATGTGCAACGCGACCCAATCCGCCACACCATTCAGCACATAGATTTCTACGCCGTCTCGATGACCGAGAAGATCTCCGCCACCATCCGGGTTGAGTGCGTCGGCGAGCCGGATGATGTGCGCAGCGGCCTGGGCGTGTTGCTCCAGGAGCGTGACGTGCTGGAGATCGAGTGCCTGCCCGCTGACCTGATCGAGTCAGTCACCATTGACGTGAGCAAGATGAAGATAGATGACGTGGTGCGCGTCAAAGATGTCATCGTCCCGCCCGGTATCACCGTGCGCGATGACCCGGAGGCCGAAGTGGTGCGCGTGACGCGCGTCGTGGAAGCCAAGGAGGAGGAGGCCGTCGCCGAGCCAGGCGAGGTGGAGGTGATCGAGAAGGGCAAGAAGGAAACGGCCGAGGAAGCGGAAGGCGAATAGGACGTTCCATGGCCATGTTGCGAATCGAGCTGAGATGGTCGCTGTTGCTGGCGACCATCTCTTGTTTAGCCATGGTTGTGGGCTGCGAGCCGGCAGCCACTCCTGAGCCAACCCCCCTGCAGTTTCCTCTTCAATCACCGATTGACCCAACGGCGACGCCGAGTCCAGGCGCTTCGCCCTCGCCGACAGTCCTCCCCACGCCCGAAGCGCCTCCGGTCGAAGAACAGCCGGGGCGGCCAGCCACCCCCACGCCGGATATGATGGCCACGTCAGAATCGGTGATCGCAACGCTCACTGCGCAAGCCATCCCGCCGACCTTTCCGCCCACCGCTACCCCACGCCGGCGGCCGGTGGGCAGCGGCGCGGATGGGGCGACCCGCGCGCCTACCCGCACGCCCGATCCAAGCCGCATCGCGCTGGTTGCTCTCAGCGAACGGGTGTATGCTGGCTCTGCGGGCACGGTCACAATCCGCACCCAACCAAAGGCGACGTGCACCGTCCAGATGGCTCGTGCGCGCGCCGACGGCGGCCACCAGGTCATCTCAATTGACGGCGCGACGCGACAAGCCGGCGACGACGGCGTGATCGCCTGGATTTGGGTGATACCCGCAGACGCGCCCGCCGGCGCAGCGACCATCTCTGTCGCTTGCGCTGGCATTGGGGCAGCAGAATATGCGATCGAAATCGTCCGATGATGGGCAATCAGTTCACGCTCGATATTGCCAAGATTCGCGCCGACTTTCCTATCCTGAACCAGTCGGTAAACGGAAAACCCTTGGTGTTCCTGGACAGCGCGGCCTCGTCTCAAAAGCCGCTGCCGGTGTTGCAGGCGATGGAGGAGGTCTATCGTTATGCTTATGCCAATGTCCATCGCGGCGTCTATCGGTTGAGCGAGCTGGCCACCGAGCAATACGACCAGGCCCGCGCCAAAATTGCGCGCTTCATCGGCGCGCCAGAACCGGAATGCATCGTCTTCACCCGCAACGCGACCGAAGCGCTCAACTTGCTGGCTTATGCCTACGCCCGTCACTTTCTGAAGCCAGGCGACGAACTCCTCATCACTGAGCTGGAGCATCACGCCAACTTTGTGCCCTGGCAAGTGCTGGCGCGCGAGCGGGACATCGTCCTCAAGTTCATCCCCATCACAGCAGAAGGCGTCCTGTCGCTGGACGCGCTGGAAGCGCTGTTGACCGAGCGCACCCGCCTGGTCAGCTTCGCCCACGTCTCCAACGTGCTCGGCACGATCACCGACCCTGCGCCCATCATTCAGCGCGCGCACCAGGTCGGCGCGAGGGTGATCGTAGATGCCTCGCAATCGGTGCCGCACATGCCGGTGAACGTCAAGGAGATGGACTGTGACTTTCTGGTCTTCTCCGGCCATAAGATGCTGGGCCCGACGGGCATCGGCGTGCTCTACGGCAAGCGCGACCTGCTTGAGGCGATGCCCCCCTTTCTCACCGGCGGCGACATGATCAGCATGGTGGATTTCGATGGGCCGCAGTGGAACGACGTCCCGCTCAAGTTCGAGGCCGGCACGCCGGCCTTCGTGGAGGCCATCGGCCTGGGCGCAGCGGTGGATTACCTCAGCGCGCTTGGCATGCCCGCCGTGCGCCAGCATGAACAGGCGATGACAGCCTATGCGCTGGAGCGGCTGAGCGAAGTTAACGGCGTGCGCATCATCGGGCCGACCGACCCGCGCATTCGCGGCGGTGTGGTGACTTTCACGTTGGATCGCGTGCATCCTCACGATCTGGCCACCCTGCTTGATGCTGAAGGGGTAGCCATCCGCGCCGGCCATCACTGCGCCCAACCCCTTCACATCCGCCTTGGCCTCAACGCAACGGCCCGCGCCAGTTTCTACATTTACAATGAACCCGCCGACGTGGACGCCCTCGTCGAAGCACTCTATAAGGCCAAGCTGGCCCTGCGGCGGTGATCGCTGCCCATGCAAGACTTGTATCGCGAGCACATCCTCGATCACTACGAGAACCCGCGTTATCACGGCACGCTGGCGCAACCTGACTTCACCCACGAGGAGAGCAACCCCCTATGCGGCGATCGGATCCGCATTGACGTCAAGCTCTGCCATAAGGACGGCCGCGATGTCATCGCCGACGCGGCCTTCACCGGCGAAGGGTGCATCATCAGCCAGGCTGCGACCTCCATGCTGCTGGAGGATGTGGTTAACAAGCCTGTTGACGAAGTTGAGCAGACTGACCCACAACACGTGCTCGACCTGCTGGGCGTGCCGCTGAGCGCGGCGCGGGTCAAGTGTGCCCTGCTGGGCCTGAAAGTGCTGAAGACCGGCATCAAGCGCTGGAAGCTCTCAAGACAGTAATCCCCTTCTACTATCTACGCCTGCATGCGCTGCCTCGTCCTCTCCGATATTCACGCGAATCTGGCCGCCCTCGAGGCCGTGTTGAAAGACGCCAAGCGCCGCCGGCTCAGCTACGACATGGTCTGGTGCTTGGGCGACGTGGTGGGCTATGGGCCTGACCCCAACGCATGTATCGAGCTTTTGCGCACCGTGCCGCACGTGTGTTTGGCCGGCAATCATGACTGGGCCGTGCTGGGCAAGCTGGAGCTGGCTGCCTTTCACGAGAACGCCATGGTCGTCGCCTTGTGGACGCGCGAGCAATTGACTGCCGAGAACCTCAACTACCTGCGCGCGCGCTCGGCACGTGAACTTCAAGAGCGGTATTTGCTCGCCCACGCCAGCCCGCGCGAGCCAATCTGGGAATACATCCTCGACACCGGCGTGGCTGCTGAGAACTTCGAGCACTTGCCCGACGGGTATGCGCTCGTTGGCCACACCCATGTGCCGGTCATCTTCTCCCAGGATCGCGCCAGCGGCGATGTGCGTGCCAGCGTGCCGCCGCCGGGCATACCGATCTCGCTCGATCCCGGCTTTAGATACATTTTGAACCCTGGCGGGGTGGGACAGCCGCGCGATGGCGACCCGCGCGCAGCCTATGCCCTGCTCGACACCGAAAAGCACACCTGGACGCAATACCGCGCTGAGTACCCCATACACCTGACGCAGGCCAAAATGCGCGCAGCCGGCTTGCCAGACACGTTGATCGATCGCCTGAGCTATGGCCGATGAGCGCCAAGGAGCGCTTGGATGTCCTGTTGGTGAAGCGCGGCCTGGCCGAGAGCCGCGACTGGGCCCAGCGCCTGATCCGCGCCGGCCAGGTGCGGGTGGATGGTCAGGTCGTCGCGCAACCTGCCAAGCGCTTCGGCAGCGAGGCGGACATCACCATCGCGCAGCCGCCGCGCTATGTCTCGCGCGGAGGATACAAACTCCAGGCTGCGCTTGAGCGCTTCGCCCTCACACCGACCGGCTGGGTCTGCGCCGACGTCGGCAGCAGCACCGGCGGCTTCACCGACTGCCTGTTGCAACACGGCGCGGCGCGTGTCTATGCTCTGGATGTCGGCAGCGGCCAATTGCACTGGCGCTTGCGCCGAGACGCCCGCGTCGTGGTGATGGAAGGGGTCAACGCGCGCTACCTGGACGCGCTGCCGGAGCTGGTTGAGCTGGCCGTCGTGGACGTGTCGTTCATCTCGCTGACGCTCATCCTGCCAAACGTCTTTCGCTGGGTGAAGCAGCCCACTGTCGGGGGCGTGATCGCGCTGATCAAGCCGCAGTTCGAGGCCGGTCGGGACCAGGTCGGCAAAGGGGGGATCGTGCGCGATCCGGCCGTCCATCAGGCCGTGCTGGCGCATGTGACGACCTTCTGCGCGCGCCTGGGCTGGCCGGCGCAGGCCGTGATCGAATCGCCCATCCTCGGCGCAGACGGCAACAGGGAGTTCCTGGCCTGGTTTAAACCTGCTTGATACAATCCACCTCACTAAACTAAGGAGTGGATAGAGGAGTCATGTCACTAACTGCCGAGGAAGTCATCCGCCTGAATAAAGAATACACCCTCTTTGAGTGGAACAAGCAGCGCGATTTCGTCCCCATGCCGATCGAGCGCGCCAAAGGCGTTTACTTCTGGACCACCGACGGCAAGCGCTATTTGGATTTCAACTCCCAACTGATGAGCGTGAACATCGGCCATGGCGACGAGCGTGTGATCCGCGCGATTTGTGAGCAGGCCGCTAAGCTCACTTACGCCAATCCCTATGCGGCCACCGAGGTGCGCGGCCGGCTGGGGCAGATGCTGGCCGAGATCACCCCTGGCAATCTGAAGAAATCGTTCTTCACCCTGGGCGGGAGCGAAGCCAACGAGAACGCCATCAAGATCGCGCGCATGGTCAGCGGCAAGCACAAGATCCTGGCCCGCTACCGCTCCTATCACGGCGGTACGTACGGCTCGATGACGCTCACCGGCGACCCGCGCCGCTGGGCCAGCGAGCCGGGCATCTCCGGCGTGGTGCGCATCCCAGACCCCTACTACTACCGCTGCCGGCTGGACATCTCCGAAGAGGAGTTCATGGCCGAGTGCCTGAACCAGACCGAGGACATCATTCGCTTTGAAGGACCGCACACCATTGCCGCCATCTTGGTCGAGACGATCACCGGCACAAACGGCATCATCATCCCCACCAAGTCGTATTACCAGGGCCTGCGCCAGTTGTGCGACAAATACGGCATCTTCTTGATCTTGGATGAGGTGATGTGCGGCTTTGGGCGCACCGGCAAGTGGTTTGCCTGCCAGCACTATGACATTGCCCCCGACATGATGACGATGGCCAAGGGCCTCACCAGCAGCTACGCCCCGCTGGGCAACTGCATCGTCTCGGAGGAGATCGCGGAATACTTCGATGATCGCGTGCTCTGGTCGGGCCTCACCTACGGTGGTCACGCGCTGAGCTGCGCAGCAGCAATTGCCTGCATCAACGTCTATAAAGAAGACAATCTGATCGAGCGCGCAGCAGAGATGGGCAAGTTCCTGGCCGAGGAGGAGGACAAGCTCAAAGCCAAGCATCCTTCGGTTGGCGACGTACGCCACATCGGCCTGTTCAGCATCTTCGAGCTGGTGAAGAACCGCCAGACCAAAGAGCCGATGGCGCCTTACAACGCCCAGGGCGATGAGATGCGGGTGATGAACATGATCAAGAAGTTCTTCCACGACAACGGCTTGTTCACTTTTGTGCGCTGGAACAACTTCTTCGTCAACCCGCCGCTGTGCATCACCAAAGCAGAGCTACAAGAAGGGTTGGAGATCATTGACCGCGCGCTGGACATCGCGGACGACTTTGTAGAAGCGTGATCTTTGGCGATAAGAAAGCCCCGACCAGGTTAGTCGGGGCTTTTTTATTCGCTTGTTTCCAGGCCGGGCAACCCGAATCCGCCGAGCTTGGGATACTGGCGTCGCTCCTCGCTTTTGCCGAAGTGGATGACCTCGCCATTGGCATCCACCGCTTCTACGGCCAACCCCAAAGATTGCAGCTCCTTGACCAGCACCTTAAAGGAGGCAGGGATTCCCGGCTCTTTAATTGGTTGTCCCTTGATGATAGCCTCGTATGTCTCGGCGCGGCCTTGGACGTCGTCCGACTTGACGGTGAGCATCTCCTGGAGGGTATAGGAAGCGCCGTAGGCTTCCAAGGCCCACACTTCCATCTCGCCGAAGCGTTGGCCGCCGAACTGAGCCTTGCCGCCCAGCGGCTGTTGGGTGACCAGCGAGTATGGGCCGGTGGAGCGGGCGTGCACCTTGTCTTCCACCAGGTGGGCCAGCTTGAGCATATAGAGATACCCGACCGTCACGGGGCGGTCAAACGGTTCGCCGGTCTTGCCGTCAAACAGCTTCATCTTGCCCAGCGTGGGCATCGGGTCGCCGGTCTCGAGGCTGACCTGCGCGGCGCGCTCGCGGAGCTGGGACTCGCTCAGATCGTCCACTGCTTGTCCCCTAGACTCCAGCCACAGGCGTAAGCCTACATAAACCGCCTTGCGGTCGGCCTCTGCGCGCTCTGCCGGTGTGAGGGCGTCGTTCTCGTAGACAAGGATCTCCTTCGGGTCATAGCCCTTCTCCTTGAGCCACTCATTCAGCACGATCCGACGGGCGTATCGCTCATCCATGGCGGCGCGCTCTAAGTCGTAATCTCGCCCGGCCAGCCAGTCGGAGAGATAGGCGATGCGCGCATCGTGGTCGTCGCGCAGCGTGCGCATGTCTATGCCGCTTTCGCGCAGGGCACTCCAAGCGCGTTCGGTGATCTCGCGGTAGGCCTGATCTATCAACCAGGCCCGGCAAAGCTCTGCCTCAATCTCCGCTTCGCTCGCGCCATCGAAGACGGGTGAGATCGCGCGAAATCCGAGTCGCTCTGCCGCCCAGCCGAGGTGCGTCTCCAAAATCTGGCCGATGTTCATGCGGCCGGGTACACCCAGCGGGTTAAGGATGATGTCCACCGGTGTGCCATCCTCGAGGAAGGGCATATCTTCGATGGGCACGATCTTGGAGACCACGCCCTTGTTGCCGTGCCGGCCAGCCATCTTGTCGCCTTGGGTGAGCTTGCGCCGCTGAGCGACGTGCACGCGCACCATCTGATTTACTCCGGCCGGCAGGTCACGATGGTCGTCACGGTTGAAGATCTTGACATCCACCACCTTGCCGTGTTCGCCGTGGGGCAGGCGCAGGCTGGTGTCCTTGACTTCGCGGCTCTTCTCACCGAAGATGGCGCGCAGGAGCTTCTCCTCCGGCGAAAGCTCCTTCTCCCCTTTCGGCGTGATCTTGCCAACGAGGATGTCGTTCTGGTTGACTTCTGCGCCGATGCGGACGATGCCGTTCTCGTCCAGATCCTTCAGCACCTCCTCACCAACATTGGGGATGTCACGAGTGATCTCCTCTGGGCCGAGTTTGGTCTCGCGCGATTCGGTCTCGAACTTCTCGATGTGGATGGAGGTAAAGAAATCTTCGCGAATCAATCGCTCGCTGACCAGGATGGCGTCTTCGTAGTTGCCACCTTCCCAGCTCAGGAAGGCCACCAACACGTTCTGTCCCAGGGCCAACTCGCCATGGACAGTGCTCGACGAATCGGCAAGCACCTGCCCCTTCTTCACCCGCTGGCCCTTGACCACGATGGGATGCTGGTCAATGCAGGTGCTCTGGTTGCTGCGGTTGTATTTGCGCAGAGGATAAGTCCGCCGGCCCTTGCTGCTTTGTACGACGATTTGGCGGCCAGTGACGCTCACCACTTCGCCATCTTCCGCGGCGACCACCAACTGGCCGCTGTCCCTGGCGGCCAGGACTTCCATGCCGGTGGCCACCAGCGGCACATCCGGCCGGATGAGCGGCACGGCCTGGCGCTGCATGTTAGAACCCATCAGCGCGCGCGAGGCCTCGTCGTGCTCGACAAATGGAATGAGCGACGCGCTGATACCGACGATCTGCTTGGGCGAGATGTCCATGTAGTCCACCTGGCTCGGGCCGACGAACATAAACTTCTGGTTGCGCCGGGCGGAGATGCGGCTCTCCACGAATTCCCCTTTACTGTTCAGGGGAGCGTTGGCCTGGGCGATGGTGAACTTGTCCTCGACATCGGCGGACATGTACACCGTCTCGTTGGAGACGTAGGGCTTGACAGGCAGTTCTTCGATGGACTTATAGCGTTGTAGCTTGATTGCCAGCTCGTGGTCAATCATCGTGCCGGCGGTGGCGATCACTTCGCCCTTGCTGTCGAGCACGTCCTCGCGCAGCGTGCGCCCCTCGCTCTCAGCGGCGATGTTGGGGACGGTGTTCTTCACCTTACGGTAAGGCGTCTCGATGAACCCATAGGCGTTCACCCGCGCGTAGGTCGCCAACCGACCGATCAGGCCGATGTTGGGGCCTTCGGGCGTCTCGATTGGGCAGATGCGCCCGTAGTGGCTGTGGTGCACGTCGCGCACGTCGAAGCCGGCCCGCTCGCGCCGCAACCCGCCGGGGCCAAGTGCCGAAAGCGTCCGCTTGCTGGTCAGCTCGCTCAGCGGGTTGGTCTGCTCCATGAATTGCGAGAGCTGAGAGGAGCCGAAGAACTCGCGAATCGCCGCGACCACCGGCCGGATGTTGATCAGGTTCACCGGAGAGGGTGAGTCGTTGTCCGGCATGGACATGCGCTCCTTCACCATGCGCTCCATGCGCCGCAGGCCCACGCGAAGCTTGTTCTGGATCAATTCACCGTTGGTCTTCACCCGCCGGTTGCCCAGATGGTCCACATCGTCGGGCGGCAGCACTTTGTTATTGATCTGAATCAGGTGGCGCAGCAGCTCAACAATGTCACGCTTGGTGATGGTGCGATGCGTGCGCGGGATAACCCCTTCGCCATTCAGCCGCTGATTGAGCTTGTAGCGCCCGACGCGCTCCAGGTCATAGCGACGCTGGTCGAACAACTGCTGCTGTATGAACTCGCGCGCGTTATCCAATGTGGGCGGGTCGCCGGGGCGCACGCGCTTGAAGAACTCCACCAGCGCCTCTTGTGCGATTGGGCGCGACGGCTTGTAGGCCCATTCCGGCTCTTGCTTCAGCGTCGCCTCGATGTAGCGGTGATCGGAATCGGTGTCCACATCGGCGAAGAGCGCCATCAGCTCCTCGTCGCTGCCCGTGGTAAGCATGTCATACGTGATCCCATCGTCCACGGCGGCCAGCGCGCGCAGCAGGATGGTGACGGGAATGGTGCGCTTGCGGTTGAACTTCACCACGATGTAGTCGCTCTTGCGCGTCTCGAACTCCATCCACGCCCCGCGGTCGGGGATCAGCTTGGCCTGGCCAAGCGGCCGGCCGCTGCTGGGGTCGTCCTCTGCGCTGAAATACACACCTGGCGAGCGGATGAGCTGCGAGACGACCACGCGCTCGGTGCCGTTGATGATGAACGTGCCGTTCTCCGTCATCAACGGGAACTCGCCAAAGTAGATCGTGTCCACTTTGTGTTCGTCGGTCTTGCGATTGTGCAGGGCGACCTTGGCGTAGAGCGGTGCGCCGTAGGTCAGGTCGCGCTCCACGCATTCCTCGATGCTGACTTTTGGTTCCTCAAACCAGTAGGTCAACCCGTATTCCCGCGCTTGTTTGTAGTTGCCTGGGAAGTAGAGGGCCATCTCGCCGTTGAAGCTCTCGATCGGCGAGATCTCCTCGAACAACTCGCGCAACAACTCATCCTGGAAGAGCTTGAATGACTGGATTTGAACTTCTATCAGCTTAGGAATCAACTGGATATCAGTGGTGCGGGCATAGGACTTGACCGCCCCGTTGGAAAACATCGCCATGACTTCACCTACCTCGTCCAGGGTGTGGGGGAGACTGTGTTAGGATATGTACACGACTTTGGGCGACCAAGTTTTCTTGGTCGCCTGGCATGCCGACGATCTGGACAATTGGCCAGGCCGGTATTATACGCAGGTTGCCTGTCGAGTCAAGGTATGTTCACGCACAAGGGCAGGTGAAAAGCACCGCGGAGTTACCCAGGCGGCCCTTGCACCTGTCATTCTGAGCGAAAGCGCAGCAGGGGCGGTTTGCGAACCGCCCCTGCGTGCCCGGACTGAAGCGCTGCGGGGGCGCTGGCACCCTGCCTTACCCTTGTCATTCTGAGTGCAGCGAAGAATCTAAACGCGCGCTGGACTGAAGCGCTGCGGGGGCACTGAGGCAGGAGGTTGGGGTGGCTTCGCGGCGTTTTGGTTGGGCGGGATTTTGGATGCTTCGCGTTGGCATGACAGACTGATATGGCGAGCTGAACGAAAACGCGCCTGTGTAAATCCGAACTCACGTTAAGTCCTGGCTAATGCACGCAAGGTGCACGAAGCCAAGGGACGGAATGAACGGTTCAACTGTGGTCGCCTTTCTGTTATGTTATTTCTGGGACGAGTTCCAGGCTCGCGCCTGACCAGGGGTCACCGAGGCCGCGTAGCCTTGGCCGGCGGATGTTTCACAGCGCAGAAAGGCGGACGTGTGTGAATCCTGTTGGACGGAAACGCAGACATAAATTGTCAAACTTGCCGCCCCTGTTTGGCAAGTCAACCGTCAGGAAAGATCAGGTGTTCCGGCCTCCCTTCGCTTATAACGCAAACGGAGTGAGCAAAGCTCAAAACCAGCTTAGAGAGAGGAGGAAGGATATGTTTACTTACGTGGACGCTGCGTACGCACAGATACGCTACCAGGAGATGTTGGAGGAGGCAAAGCGCCAGCGCCTGATCGCGCGCCTGACAGCCCAGCAGCCCAGCGTGATGGAGAGAATGATCGCCACGCTGAGGCGAGGCTTGGCCTGGATGCGCGGTCAGAACAGGCCAGCGCAAGTGCCCACCATTCAACGCGGCCTTGCCGCTGAGTAAGCCCGCCGACAGCACAAAGTAGCAGCGCATCCATAGCGCCTGCTTCACTTGCCTCACCTCCGCAAAGCATCTTAGAAATTAGGGAGAAGGCGGTGCCTTATCTCAACCGTTTTTGCCCCTGGCTGTGAGCACGATATACCGGGGTGCACTCACAGCTAGGGGCAAATCTGATCTCACCCAAAGGCGCGGAGAACGCAGAGCGTCTGGCAACGCCCAGAAGGCAGTGCTCTCAATCGTGTATTGTCCCTATTCGCGAACGCATCCTAATATCTTCGTCAAACATCTCAGCAGTAGAATCCGAACCGGAGTGAGAAACCATGGCTGAGAAACTCGCTATCCTCGGCGCAGGCCCGGCCGGCCTGACCGCAGCGCTATACGCTGGGCGTGCTTTCCTCGAACCACTCGTGTTCACTGGCCCATCTTTTGGCGGGCAGATCGCGACCACAACAGAAGTAGAGAACTTCCCTGGCTTCCCGGAGGGATTGCAAGGCCCAGAGCTGACCGCGCTCATGCGTCAGCAGGCAGAGAAGTTCGGTGCGCGCATTGTGGAAGAGACCATCGTGAAGGTGGACTTCAGCCGGCGCCCCTTCCAGTTATGGTCGTCTCAGCGGCAGTATGAGGTCGAGGCCGTGATCATCGCCACCGGCGCGACGCCGCGCAAATTGGGCGTGCCCGGCGAAGACGAGTTCGTCGGTCGCGGGGTGAGCTACTGCGCCACCTGCGACGGCTTCTTCTTCCGCGATAAGGAGATCATCGTCGTGGGCGGCGGGGACAGCGCCTTCCAAGAAGGGCTGTTTCTTACCAAGTTCGGCCGGCGCGTGCGCATCGTCCATCGCCGGGATGAGTTTCGTGCCGGTGCTACGCTGCAGCAGCGCGCCATGCAAAACCCCAAGATCGAATTCATCAAGAGCGCAGTTATCGAGCGCATCATCGGCAATGGCAAAGTGCGCGAGGCGCTGTTGCGCAGCACCAAGACGGGCGAGACGTGGAGCACGCCGGTAGATGGCATCTTCATCTTTATTGGTCATCAACCGAACACCGATCTCTTCAAGGGCCAATTGGAAATGGACGAAGAGGGATATCTCATCGTGGACAAGCGCCTGCACACCAGCGTACCCGGCGTGTTTGCCGCTGGCGAGGTGCATGACAACTGGTTTAAGCAGGCGATCACCTCAGCCGGCTTCGGCTGCATGGCCGCGATGGAGGCCGAGAAGTTCTTGGCCGCGCTAGAGGCTGAGCGCACGCCCATCGCCGCCACTCCTTGATCAAGAGGTATAGATGGAACCCCCTCAGACCTTTCGCAACAAAACGCGGGCGATCAACCCGCGTTTTGAGTATCTCGCGCCGCAAGATCGCCACGTGCTCTCGCTGGGACAGCCACGCCATCGCTTCAACGTGATCGGCTGTGGCATCAACGGACAAGAGCACATCCGCGTGACCATGCTGGAAGGACACGCGACGATTCACGGCATCTATGACCCCCATCCAGGCAGCGTCGAGGGCGCGCGGCGCGAATACGCCCAGTTCGGACGACCAGACGCGCTGGTGATCTATGACTCGCTCGAGGCGGCCTGCAATGAGCCGGCCGTGGATGGCCTGATCATCGCCACGCCGAACTACACGCACCTCGCTGTGTTGCGCGAGGCAGTGAAGTCCGGCAAGCACATCCTGTTGGAGAAGCCGATGGCCACCACGTTGCCAGATGCTTATGAGATCCTGCGCATCGCCAGGCGTTACAGCGCCGTGCTCCAAGTGGGCCTGCAATACCGCTACAAACCCATTTACGTCGAGGCGATTCATGAAGCGCTGGTCCGCCGCAGCATCGGCGAGGTCAAAACCATCACCATCCTCGAACACCGCGAGCCGTTTTTAGATAAGGTCAAGCAGTGGAACAAGTTCTCCGCGTACTCCGGCGGCACGTTGGTGGAGAAATGCTGCCATTACTTCGACTTGTTTAACTTGTTCGCCCAGTCGCGGCCGGTGAGCGTGTATGCCGTCGGCAGCCAGGCCGTGAACTTCTTGGACTTTGAATATGAAGGGCAGAAAGCCGACATCCTGGATAACGCTTTTGTCATCGTGACTTACGCCAACGGGGTGCGCGCAAACTTTAACCTGTGCATGTTCGCGCCGATGGTATACGAGGAGGTGATCTTGTGCGGCACGCGCGGCCGGCTGAAAGCCTTTGAGAATGAGGACTTCCTGCCAGTCCCGCGCCCCCGTTCTGGCTTGGAGGTCCTGCTGGGCCAAGATCAACCTTCGCGGATCGCTACCCCGTGTTATCCGGAGTTGATCGAGATCACCGGCCACAACGGGGGTACGTACTTCGAGCACGTCAACTTCATCGAGCGCATCGAAGGCCGTCCCACCAACGCAGCCACGGCGGAGGACGGGTTCTGGTCGGTCGTCGTCGGCGTGGCCGCAGAGGAGTCGGTGAGAGTCGGCGCGCCGGTGCAAATTGACGACCTGTTGGCGCGCCACCAGATCGCCGACGTATGACGGCGTGGCTAAGTGCTCACGGAGATCGGGTCACGGTCTCGCTTGACGGCGACGGTCTCCTGATAGAGCTGCCACAGCTTCTGATCGCTGCGCGTTAGCGCTAGGTTTATCACTTCCGCTGGCGTGGCCCAACGCAGCGCAGCATAAGCCTCCGGCGCAGCTTTTGCCGGCTCGCGCTCTCGGAGCATTACTCGCCATGCATGGCGGGTGATGCGCAGATGCGTGAAAGCGTGTCTCACCTCGCCCAGCCACTCAAACTCGGCTTGCTCGATGACTAAGCCGGCGCGCGCCGCGACCACTTGCTTAAGCTGCTCAACACTTTGCCCGTCGGCAATGCAATCGGCGCGCAAATCGGAGCTGATGAACTCCCACAGCCCGCCCAGCAGCCCGCCGAGCGGCCGTTGGCCCAACAAGACGCGCCCATCGGGATCAACGATCACTGCGCTGAGGACGCGGTGATGGGGTAGCGTCTTCTTCGCTGTGCGGCCAGGGAAGGCTTCTGGGTCGCCACTGGCAAAAGCCGCGCAACGCTCGCGCAGCGGGCATAGAGCACAGCGCGGCGCGCGCGGCAGGCACACCAGCGACCCCAAATCCATCAGCGCCTCGTTGAACGCGCCGGCGCGACCAGATGGCAGCAGCGCCTCCGCCAATTGCCACAAGGCGGCGTCCTTCGGCGCGCGCAAGCCATAGATGCGGCTGAGCACGCGCTTGACGTTGCCATCCAACACCGGCGCATCGGCGTTAAAAGCCAGGCTGGCCACCGCGCCGGCTGTGTAGCGACCGACGCCGGGGAGGGCCAGCAGCGCTGGCAGGGTGTGTGGCACGCGCCCACCGTGCGCGCTCATCACGGCGCGTGCCGCAGCGTGAAAGTGACGGGCGCGCGCGTAATAGCCCAGCCCCTCCCACAACTTGAGCACCTCATCCAGCGGCGCAGCAGCCAGCGCCTCCAGTGTTGGGAAGCGCGCCAGCCAGCGTTCGTAGTAAGGGATAACGGTCGCCACTTGCGTTTGCTGGAGCATCACCTCGGCCAGCCAAACGCGATAGGGATCGCGCGGCTCGCGCCGCCAGGGGAGATCCCGCCTATGGTGCGCGAACCAGCCAAGCAACTGTTCAACAAGGTCTTGCTCGCCCATCGCAAAGCTTCACAGCGCGCGCACAAAGAGATAGGCCGAGGCCAGCAGGCCCATGACCACCACAAATGCGCGCAAGTGCTGCTGATTCACGCGCTTGGCCAGGCGCGCGCCAAAGTAACCACCAAGCAGCCCTCCTGCGCCCATCAGCACAGCCAGCGGCCAGTTCACGATTCGGCTAAGCGCGAAGAAAGCGAGCGCAACTCCGTTGATGACGAAGGCCAGCGCAGTTTTGAGCGCGTTCATGCGATGGATATCCTGCAGGCCCATCAAGCTAAGCGAGGCCAGCATCAGGATACCGATGCCGGCGCCAAAGTAGCCGCCATAAATGGCCACAAAAGCCTGAAAGAGGATCCCCCATACGCGGGCAGCCAGCGAAACATGACCCTCGTCGGCGCGGCGCATGGCCTCTATGCTGCGGTCCACCAGGTGGTTAAAGAAGTCGCGCGCAGCGAAGATCAGCGTGGCGAACAACACCAGCAGCGGCACGATGCGCCCAAACAACTCCGGCGGCGTGCGGGTGAGCAATAGCGCACCTGCCAGACCGCCCAGGAAGCTGGGCAACAACAGCCACACCATCAGCCGCAACAGTGGCTTGGTGTCGTGCCGATAGGCCCACACGCTGCCGATGGTGCCCGGCCACAACGCTGCCGTGTTCGTCGCATTGGCGATGATTTTGTCCACGCCAAAGAGCACCAAAGCCGGAAAGGCGATCAGGCTGCCACCACCAGCCACTGCATTGATCGCCCCGCCAACAAACGCCGCGACGAACAAGAAGAACAGGCCGGCGAGCTGCTCGATGATGCCCACAGCGCCGTCTAAATCAGAAACTGACCGTTGCGGTAGAAGACCTCGCCATCTGCGCTGATCTCGGCATCGCGCGCGTCGGCGATCATGTCCCAGTGCACGGCGCTGGTGTTGAGCGCGCCCGTATCAGGATAGCCGGCGCCCACGGCCAGGTGAAAGGTGCCGCCGATCTTCTCGTCGAAGAGGATGTTGCGCGAGAAGCGCGTGATGCCGTAGTTCGTGCCGATGGCGAATTCGCCGACCACGCAGGCGCCTGGATCGGTGGCCAGCACGCTGAGCAGGAAGTCCTCGTTCTTCTGCGCCGTCGCCTTCACCACCCGACCATCCTGAAACCACAGTTGGACGCCGCTCACCTCGCGCCCTTGATAGATCGCTGGATAGGAGAAACGCACCCAGCCGTTCACCGAGTCCTCGTGTGGGCCGGTGAAGACCTCTCCATCTGGGAAGTTGCGCTTGCCCTGGCTATTTATCCACGTGCGCCCCTCGACGCGCAGCGTCAGATCAACATCGCTGCCCTGGAGGCGCAGGATGCGCTTATCGCGCAGAAACTCGATATAGCGCTGCTGGTTAGCGCCGAGCGCTTGCCAGCGCGCGACCGGATCGGGGTCATTGACCAGGCAAGCGCCGAACAAGAACTCGGTATATTCGGTCAGGCTCATGTCGGCGTCCATGGCATACGCCTCGGTCGGAAATTGGGTGACGCACCAGTGGTAAGTCCCTTCTGCGCTGCGGCGCAAACGCTTATCCAGGATTGGCCTGAGCGCCGCTTGATGGCGCTGCACCTTGGACGGATCAGCGCCGGATAAGCGACGGGTGTTCGTCTCGGCGCCGATGCGAACATAAGCGTCGAAATGACCCTCCTCGACCGAAATACGGTCCACGGGCGAGACAAAGTCCAACTGCTCGTCTTTAGCATACGCGAAGAAAATCTCCTGCGCACCGGGCAAGTCAGCGCGCAGGAAGGCATGTCCGCCGGCTTTCAAGACCTCGCGATAGATCTCTAGCATCAATGGCGCTGCGGGCGCCTGCCCCCACACATAGACGTTCTGGCCGGGCTTGACTTCTATGGAGTAGTGAACGATGACCTGCGCCATCTTATTAAAGCGGGGATCGTGCATGGCGCAGATTGTAACAAGCGCACACACCTCTTGGGTGCGTGGGTGCATTCATGGATGGGGTAGAACGCTCTAGATGGGCGACGGCATTGCCGTCGCCCACCCTCTATAAGATTTAAAGATTTACCTTCGCTGGCAGTATCGCTTGGTGAAAGGTTGCCCCTATTGGTGAACGCACCTAATGCGTGGGTGCATTCATCAACAGAGGGGCGTGGGCCGCTCGCTTGCCATGAACATGACGCGCCGGTGCGGCGAGCGAGGAACGATAGCGCGAATGCACCCGGTGCGTCAT
>Ga0308390_1000849_pt1 | contig 20976 bp, 20 predicted proteins | sample Hotspr2Sample149_FD_202358 | JGI IMG/M metagenome (GOLD analysis project Ga0308390, IMG submission 202358) | Hot spring phototrophic mat microbial communities from Mushroom Spring, Yellowstone National Park, Wyoming, United States - 20040719_149 ...
GGGCCTGCGGGGATACGTGGCCGCCCGAAGACTGGCTCTGGCGGGATACCAGGTCTGTAATCTGGCTGGCGGCTTCAAACTCTGGAACTGGGTCCGCCTGCAGCGGCAGGCCGCTGCGCATATCGCCAAACCCGTGGAATCCTCATCCTGGGCATTGAAAGCCGGATCCGAGGCCTTTCCCGGTCGGGAGCGCTGAACAGCAGGAAAAAGCAGTCAGTCAATCGTCCATTTTTATTGATTTTTTTCCCGGAAAAAACATGTTTGCGTTTTTTCTGGTAATGTGGTACAGTGTTAGCGAAAGGAAAATATATGAGCAGTATTGCGGCCATATCAGGAACGTCCTTGAAGGCTGCCGAGATCGCGACGGCGTACAATGCGAAGGTGCTTGCCCTCCAGAAAGACACGATCCGGATGCAAGGGGAAATGGCTATCAGACTGATCAATGCGGCTACGTCTGAGCCGCCTGCGGCCGGCGCTGGCATAGATACCGGCAGGATATTGAACGTTACTGCGTGATTTCTGAGCCCGTCGAAAACGTCTATTTGGGGCGGATCGAGGGGAAAGGTACAGTTATTTGAGGTGAGGTTTTGTATGACAGGCGAGAAGTATAACGAGATGAGGTTTGGGGGGGGGTAATGTTTCGCGAGGAGGATATGCCTCCCGCCCTGTGTCGGTTTATTTTCTGGCTTGAGTTGACGGTTGCCTTTCTCTTTCTGCTGGCAGTAGGGTTTCTGTTGCTTTTTGGCAGCCCAAGCGCGCCCGAATTTCAACAGGTGTACCTTCTGCTGGGACTGGCGGGGGTGGCTGTTCATGTGATGGCCGCTATTCTCGCCCGTATAGGACTGCCGAAACTGGGCATAGCGGCCAGCATTTTTTTATTCGCGGTCCTTGTCATCGGGGTGTCTTTCAGTTATCGCCCGGAACCGTACTGGTACTGGACTAAGTATTATCTGGCCGCACCAGTGTTTCAGGTGTCGCTGATTTTCCGCAAACGCACAGCCATGCTGGTGACTGCGGCGATTTGCGCGGCGCTGGCCCTGAGTTCCCTCATCAGCCAGACGCCCTACGTGCCCATTCCTTTTCTGCTGGTGTGCACGTTTATGGTGCTTTCCCTGCGGATGATCGGCGAACAGTTCGAGCGCATACGCAGGAACGAACTGGCTGTCGAACGGTCAAGGTACCAGGAACTGCTGGAAACAGCCTTTGACGGCTATGCCCTGTTGCGAGGACGGGCAGTTATCGAATCCAACCGGGGGTTCCGCAAACTGTTCGGACTGACCAAAGGCCAGTCGGAGGGTCTGACAGTAAATAAAATTATTTCGCTTCCTTTCGAACGTCTGCTGTCCGGCCGGACGGGGGTGACCACGGCGGTGACCCTGGATGGAAAAACGTTGTATATCGAATATGCCATCCGGCCGGTGACGGCGCCAGGCCTGGACAACCTGGAAATGATCGCGGTTCGGGACGTGACCAAACGGGAAGAAAACGCTCGAACGCTTAGACAGTTGTTCACCACGATCGAGCAGGCCGCTGAAGCGGTAATCATTACCGATCCTCATCATGTCATCACTTATGTCAACCCCGCGTTTTGTGCTGTATCCGGATGGAAGAGTGAAGAGATTATCGGCAAGACCCCTCGGGTCCTCCAGAGCGGACGGCATGACCGGGCGTTTTATCAGGAACTCAATCAGACCATTTTGAATGGACAGGCCTGGCACGGCAGGTTTGAAAACCGCCGCAAAGACGGACAGTTCTATCATCTGGATTGCACCATTTCTCCGGTATATGACGACTCGGGGAATGTCATCAATTTTGTGGCGATCGGTCGGGATATTACTCGGGAACTCAAACTGGAAGAACAATATCGTCACGCCCAGAAAATGGAAGCGGTGGGTCAACTGGCAGGGGGCGTAGCCCACGACTTCAATAATATCCTCCAGGCCATCCGGGGATATGGGGAACTGATCCAGATGGGTCTTCCTCAGGAGCACCCGCTTCAGCGGGATGTGAACGAAGTACTGGCTGCCGCGGACCGGGCGGCGGGTATGGTCAAAAAACTGCTGACTTTCAGCAGGACCCAGGCGTTGCAGTTGGAACGGCTGGACATCAACGAAGCCATCCGCGGCATTGTAACCATGCTGAGCAGGCTGCTCGGGGAGCATGTGGAACTGCACCTCAAACTGTCCAGCCGTCCCATGTGGGTGAATGCTGATCGAAATCAGTTGGAGCAGGTGCTGGTCAATCTGGCAGTGAACGCCCGGGACGCCATGCCCCGGGGCGGGACCTTGAGCATCCAGTCCGAAAGCCTGTTTCCATCGCCTGAACTGCTTGAAGCCAATAAGGACATGGAGCCCAGACCTTATGTGGTGATCGAGGTTTCGGACACCGGCGAAGGTATAACGCCTGATGTGCTGCAGCATATTTTCGAGCCTTTCTTCACGACCAAGGAAGTAGGTAAAGGCACAGGTTTGGGCCTGGCTACCGTCTACGGAATTGTTCGTCAGCATCAGGGCCTTATCGAGGCACGCAGTGTGCCTGGTCACGGCAGTTCTTTCAGACTTTACTTCCCGCTGCTCGAAGAGGAACCGGTGGTTTCCACCGTGGTACCTTCACGGGCCGTTGAAAAAGGTTCCGCGCCAGACATGGTACTTCCGTCCGGTGAAAAAGGGCTGGTCCTGATTGCTGAGGATGAATTGGTGGTTCGGGAATGGACCCGCAGTGTTATGGAATCCGCAGGATTCAGTGTGCTGGCGGCCAGTAACGGAGAAGAGGCGCTGGCATTATTCCAGTCGAACATGGACGGGATCGTGCTGGCCCTGCTGGATGTGGTAATGCCCCGCCGAAATGGTATTGATGTGGCCCGACAGATTGCGGCGGTCCGGCCGGACTTGCCGGTGATTTTCATGACAGGCAACGACTTCGGGATGCTGGAGGAACAGGGGGATGCGTCATCTCAGGCCTCCATGCCGTGCCATACGGTTACAATCCGGAAACCTTTCCGCGGCCGTGAATTGCTGCAGAAAGTGTATGAGGTGAAGACCTGATTCCGCAGGGGAATATTCCGTCTCCCCCGGCTGTATGCATTCACACGACGACAGACGGGGTGAATAATGAGTTGGTTTTCAGGATTTTTCAGAAGAGACGGTAAAACGGTTCCGGCGGATCAGCCGGTGGAAGTGGTCCGGAATCCGGTGGATCCGGCAGACCAGTTCTCGGACGAAACCACGCCCAGAAAAGTGGTCGCTGCTCCCATACGGTTGGAGGTCGATCCGGTTCCTCCTCCGGATCAGTCAATCCGTATCCGCGCGGAACTGGCGTTGGATCGCGGGGCGGTCATATTCCGGGTAAACCGTGATTTGCTTCCCAGGTGGAGTTGGTATGGAACTTCCATTCAGGATGCCTATGCGGGAAGTCCGTTGGCGGAAACGCTGTTTCAGGCCGGACCGGTAAATGCCATCGTAATTCGGGACAATGAAGTCGAAATCCGGACGGCCGTGGTACCCCAGGATTTTGAGCAACTGGCCCGCTCATTGGGTGCGGTCATAAGGACACATCTGGAATCCGGCCGGCCGATTGTATTTCACGAAATTTTTGAGGGACTGCCGCCGGAAGAGGAGTTGGCCCGGCGGACGGCCCAGGTACTGGAACGGGAGATTAATCCCATGGTCCGGGATCACGGAGGTGCGGTTCATCTGGAAAGGGTTCGGGGCAATACCGCCTATGTCCGAATGGAAGGGGGATGTCAAGGGTGTGCGGCTTCTGACGTCACCCTGAGCCAGGGGGTGGAGAAAATGATCCGGGAGGCTGTGCCTGTAATCGGCGCCATTGTGGATCTGACAGCACACGCCGAGGGGGTGAACCCCTACTACCGGTGAGGTGAGGTTATGGCCAGGCTCCGGACTTTTGTGTTGCGTCTGACATTCGGGGAAAACGCGCCCCATGCAATGCCGGAATACCTGATCAACGGGTTTGACGTAACATTTGATGAGGTGACCGGGGAGATCGGTCCAGGCAAAACCGTTACGGCAACGGCTCATCCGGAAAGTTATCCCCACACGCTGGTGCTTCGTGGGCCTGATACGGGTCAGTGGGACATCCTGGAAGGCGCGGTGACCTATTGGTATGAAGACGAGGAACCCTGGACCTGCCCACTGGGTGCAGTGATCCTGCGGGAGCGTGAAGATTTACAGTTGCTGTATGCCAAACCAAACTGGATCGTCGAGGTCTGAAGGAGTTTTTCAATTGTCTGAATCGGCTTTTCAATCCGGCGAATGCGGAGAAGGCCTGAAGGAGAGCGGGGAAACCTGCATTCCCTGCCGGCTGGCAACAGAGCCTTTGGCTTCCGATCAGGTGCGGGCCCGTATGGCCGAACTCCCGGATGGGTGGCTTTTAGAGTTTTTAGAGAATGGCGCCACCAGACTGAAAAAGCGGTATAAAACCAGGAACTTCGTGCAGTCCTTGGATTGGGTAAACCGAATGGGCTCTGTTGCTGAAGCCCTTGACCATCATCCTGATATTGCGTTCGGTTGGGGATGGATCGAAATTACTTTATGGACACACAAAGTGAACGGCCTGACCGACGCGGACTTCCTGCTGGCCCGGAAAATAGAGTCTGTCCTCAAAGATCAGGATACGGTTTTTTAACTACCTGGGCATCTTATCTCTTTACAGGTCCGGGGCCCTGTGCTAAAATACGAGAGGACTCTAGGAGGAGAAAAGAATGAACAAGGATATTACCCTTGCCGGACTGGTTCCAGGGGCCTGGCTGACGGGGCTGCTGGGTCTAATTGTTGGAGCGCTCACCTTCGTGCTCTACACCGTGGCGTCTCCCGTGTTGTTCCTGGTTGCGCTGTTCAGTCCGCAGGGTGTCGACGATATTCTGATCATGTTGACTGGCGGTACAGACGGTTCAGAATAATGCGACAGTTAAGTTATGTCTGGCGGGGATTCATGGGGGCGGTTATTGCGGTGTGTCTCTGTGGAAGTCTCGCGGGATGCAGGGAATCTGTCGGCCCTGGGCCCGGGGGGGATCTCGAGCCCGGCACGATGAAAGTGGTCTTGGTTGAACCGGTGGACCGCGGAGGCGCTGAAGTTTCACCGGAGAAAGCCAAGGGGGGTGGCAACCTGCTGCTGTGCAATGATTTTGCCAACTGGTGGACCGGTGCCCCTGCTCCAAACGGCCTGTTTCCCCCCGATGGGAGCCGCTCCCTGATTTCCCGAACCCCTGAGGGCGCTATCCGTCAGGAGTGGACCCGACCGGAAGACACTGGTCTCCTGAAACAGCGGATGCGGAGCCAGCCGGTGGTACTGCAACCGGGGACGTACCGGCTGGATGTCGCGGCAAGCGGTGTTCAGCCGGGGACGGTCATGGTGACCCTGTGGCGGGAAGAAGGGCAGACCTTCGTGAGTCTGCCGGTCGAACCGATTCTCTTGCTGCCGGGGTCGGCCGCAGCCAAGACGTATGCCCGTTCCTTCACCCTGGATGCCCCCGCAAAAGTGTCTGTGGCCTCCGAAGTGCCCGCCGGAACACCGACCAAGGCCGCGGCACTGTGGATTCACTGGACCCTGCAGCGGGCAGGATGAACCGGAGGAAACCGGAACATGGCTGTTGGTGGGATCAGAACTCTTCATCGCGGACGTTGGAGCGGATGGACGTTTCCAATGTGCTGTCTGTTCGTCCTGATCCTGATGGAGGCAGCCGCGGCGGTCACTCCCGCGCCAGGTGAAGAACACATTTTTCAGGGGATTTCGTTCGCCTGGATTCCGGAAGGGCGCATGGCCTTTGGCACGGATCTGCCGGCTCTGCCTGGAGCCTTCCCCGGACTTCGGGAGGAATGGGTTGGGGATGAAGCAGGCAGGCCGCCCTACAACGGCGGCGGATTCTGGATGAGCCGCACGGAAGTTACCCGGGGGGACTGGAAACGGATTATGGGTACCGAACCCTGGCGGGAACGGGGCGGTGATGAACGGGGCGACGACAGTTTGCCGGTGACCTGGGTCACGCTGGAAGAAGCCAAGGCTTTCGCGAAAGCCTTGGGAGAGACGGAAGGCATGATTTTTCGGCTACCTTCGGAAGCGGAATGGGAGTACGCCTGTCGGGCTGGGGCGGTCACGATTTTTTACTTTGGGGACGCACCGGAACAACTGGTCGAACATGCCTGGTTCCGGGGAAATACCCCGGATGGCATGCCACGGAGCGTGGCGGGGCTGCAGCCAAACGCCTGGGGGCTGTTTGACATGCTGGGCAATGTCTGGGAATGGTGTGATACTGCCTATGAAGCAGACGGGGGGAAATCCGGAAACAGTGCCCCGGTGGTGATAAAAGGCGGCGCGGCCAATCAACTCGCTCTGTTCTGCCGGCCGGGTACCCGGTTAGGCCGTTTGGCGGGACAGCCTAGTCCCCGCGTGGGTTTTCGGATTGTGCTTGCTGGTACCCGCTGATCGATGTTTAAAAAGCCCCGGCTGAACCCGCGGATTCAGCCGGGACGTATTCTTTCTGCTCTGATCAGAAGAGGAATGAGATGTACATGCCCAGACGGTCAATCGGGAACACACTGGGCCAGCGGAAAAACTCAACGTGACCGTCCATAAAGAGCACGTTTCCGCCTCCGGGCACATGGTTATAGGTTTCCGGTTTGCCGTATACCGCTGTTTCATCCCACATAACGGGCAGGGTGCTTGCGGCTTTGGCCGAAGCCGCCGGATTGTTGATGTCCGTGATCAGGAACCGCTCGATGCCATTGCGCAGCCGCGGAATCGGGCCCAGAGCTTTCAGTTTCTGTTCCGGGGACAGTTTACCGCCCTGATTCAGCACGATGGGAATCATATAGGTCAGCAGATCCGGATCCAGGAAACTTAGCAGGGACATGAAATTGGATTCGTTCAGTGTGGTGATGTCGTCGGGAATCGGCACGCCGGGGATGACCACATTCTGGATGCTGAGTGCCCAGCCCGTGTAGTAGTAACTGCCCCGGAACAGACGACAAGGTTCGATGGGCAGATTGGGATCCCCGTTCTGGTGAAAAGCACCACCCAGCAGTCTGTCCGCATCACTGTCGGAAGGGCAGACACCAATATTCACGTCCGTCAGGTACTCAGGGTACAGTGCCGGACCATCCGGTGATGCGTCTTTTGCCCAGTGATCGGGATTGTTTGGATCTGTACCGTTGCAGTTGAAAATTTTCATCGGGGGGAAGGTGTCTTTGTTCTCGTTGGCATACATGGAATAAACCAGTCCCCACTGTTTCAGGTTGTTCTGACAGGATGAACGGCGGGCCGCTTCCCGGGCGCGGGCCAGCGCCGGCAACAGTATCGCTGCCAGGATGCCGATGATGGCAATCACCACCAGCAGTTCGATTAGTGTAAAACCATACACTCCCTTCCCTTTTTTCATTGCACATTCCTCCGTGTTTTGGGTTGATGTGAACAAGGTTTACCTTCCATATGTTAGCATAAAAAGAACAAAAAAAACAAGTAGAAAACAAGAAAAACACATGTACAAAAAAAACTTGGCCCTTCCGCCTCGGCGGAAGGGCCGGACGCCCGTCAATCGTACTTTGTACGGAACCTCACCTCGAGACGCCTGCCGTTGCCTGGCGCCCTTCCCGGAGGAATCAGAGGTGAATACTCAAAATGCGAACTGCAAGAAGTATTCCAAAAGGTATTTTCATGATAAATCATTATTTCTGAATAGCATAAGAAAAAAAATGTAATCTTGTATTCAGGAAAAAGCGACAAAAAGTGTCACGGGCCGTCCAAATTGGTTGATCAATGTGGGGATTCGACCGTTCTGGAAAGGAAGAATGGGATGGGTCAGTTCTTACGGGCTTTTTCGATAGCCTTGCGGACAGCGGTGTAGTCAGGAGCGCCCAGTTCCACAGCCCGCCGGAACAGACTGTCCGCTTCATCGATTTGTTGTCGGTTCTGTGCCAGCCACCAGGCCAGATTGATCATCAAACGAGGATGCTCCGGGTGTTTCTCCAGAACTTTGCGAAGGATATCAACCGCTTTGTCTCGCTTACCGAGTTTATCGAGCGTGACTGCCAGGGCAAGCGTGTAATCCGGGTTTTCCGATTCAGCCTGGACAGTTTTTTCAAGAAAAGAGTGGGCATCCCGGTATTTTTTATGCCGCAGGGCATTCACACCCAACACATACCAGCCGCCGGGATCTGTCTTTTCATTTATTGAAACGGCCAGCACCCGCGCGGTATCCGCCGCCAGCCGGAGGAGTCCCTGGCGGAGCGGCTGAGCATCGGATACCAGCCAGCGGTCCACGGCGTAGGGCGCTTTGGTCAACCGCGGTGATGTGATATTAGGCGTCATGCGGCGGGTAGGGTCGCCTAAGGGGCCAAAAGCGTTGGGCGGTTCAGCCGGGATCAGCCATTTTCCTTTGAATGCGGTTCGACCGTTTCGGGTTTCCGTGCGAACAGCCTGTACGACGGCGACCAGTTCTCCTTCGGGTCCGTATAGCCCGTATTTAACCGTGATATCCACAACCTCGCCAATGCCTTGCCGTCTCAGGGCATTCAGCCGTATACGTTCCGCTTCCCGCCGCTCATGGGGATTCCGGACATCAGCCGGCGGGTCCACAATGATCCGTTTAGTCCCGTTGGCTGTGCCCATCTCTTCTTCGATGGCTTTCCGGAATGTCTCGGAAAGATCCAGCGTACCCAGGGCGGATTCCAGGCGGTTGCGGGTTTCGGCATCCTGGGCCGCGGTGATCGCCGCGCCGATAACTGTCGCGAAGGATCCGGCTATCTGCATGGTCTGGCGCACCGGCGAAACCGCTACGACCATTTCCTTAGGGAAAAATCGTAGTGACCAGGCCTGCAGGGCAGTTTCCTGTCGCGTAGGGGTACTCGCGCAGGCGCTGAGAATGGCGAGGGAAAGCATAGCCGCGGTCTTCACGGGCAGCGCTTTATTTTCGCACGTCTCGCGTCCACAGCACAGGTTCATCGGGACTACTCCTGGGTTAAAGTATTCGGTTTTTTGTTCCGATAAGTACTCTAGCAAGGCCAACGGGACATTGGCAACAAGGAGACGGTCACATGGCTGAGTACGTAGGGATAGTGAATGACTTGACCCGGCAGCCGGTGCTGCCGGTCGGGCTGGATAACAGAGTGCCGCTGATTCCCCGTCCCATGACGGCAGCCAAACTGCCGGTAGGGAGGGATGTAGTGCAACTGGGGGTATCCGGCAAGCCGGACGCGGCGGAAAGCCTCCGCATGGTGAATGAGCGGGCTCTGGATAAACTGCGGAAGATCGTGGCCCAGGCCCGCGAAGAACTGGGGCTTCCGGAAGATGCGCAGGTGGACCTTTCTCCCGAAGCAACGGGAGACCGAATTGCTGATTTTGCCCTGAAATGGTTCGGACAGTGGGCAAAGAACAACAAGGCTCAGGACACCGAAGAGGACCGGGCCCGTTTTGTGGATTTTATCGGCGGAGCGGTCCGGAAGGGAGTGGAGGAAGCCCGCGGTATACTTAAAGCGCTGAACGCACTGAATCCCGAGATTGAAGGTATGATCGACAAAACCATGGCCCGGGTTCAGGCGCGTTTCGATGATTTTGTCAGGAATGGCCTGACGGTTGAAAATGGTCAGGCGTAGGCTCTGATCGCCGTGGGATCAGTGATACCGCTCTACTTTCTGGGGTTTTCCATTCAAGGGAATAAACCACAAGTTGTTGCCGGCTATTTTCAGGCTGACGGAATACTCATTGCCCGCGAAGGTAGTGGACACGTAGAGCCGATCGCCCTGGATCCACCACTTCCCTTCGATGTACTCTATTCCGATCAGGGTTTTGGCCATCGGATGATAGGCGTAACAGATTCCTCCAGGCTGAAGAGTGACTTTAATTTTATACTGTTCCACCATGATCATCCATTCTGAACCGATGAGATTGGCTTCGTTGAGGAGGGGGGGCTCCAGAATTTCCGGAGGCCAACCTTCGGGCAGTCCACCAGGTTGACTGTTCTGGGTTCCGGTGCCGCCTCCGGCATTGCCGGTTGCCGTCTGCGGACGCACCACCTGCATGATCATGGGCGCACCCAGCAGCGCGATGACGAGCACCGCAAAGCCGATAAGAACCTTATTATTCATGCATGTGTCTCCTCTTTCCTGTTCCCTCCATTTGAACTAAAAATAACATATCACAAATTATTATCCAAGAGAATACAAACTTTCCTCTGATTTCAGTGATGCAATCAACGGGAAAGATTTGCATGTTCTTTAGAGACTGGTTATGATGTTGCCGTTCCTGATGCCGGTGAAAACACCATTTTGAAATACCGGAGGATTGGTCATGCTGCGTCAGAAACTGTTGCATCCTCATATTCTGGAGGCGCTTGCCGGGGCTGGACACGGATCGCGGGTGCTGATCACCGACGCGAATTATCCCGCGTCAACCATGTTAGGCGAGAACGCGCAACTCGTGTATTTGAATCTCGCTCCCGGTCTGGTAACCGTGATCGACGTGCTCAAAGTACTTACATCGGTGATTCCTATAGAAGAGGCAGCCGTCATGGAACCCGCGGAAGGGCCGGAACCGGAAATTTTCGAAGAGTTTCGGACCCTTCTTCCGGGAGTGCCCATAGTCGGCTACGACCGCTTTCAGTTCTATGAGGAAGCTTCTGGCGCGGACACCTGCCTGCAGATCGTCACGGGCGAACAGCGGATTTACGCCAATCTGCTGCTGACCATCGGCGTGGTGATGCCGTGACGGTCAGGCTTGAAATTTCTGATTTTAGGCAGAAGAAACTCTTGACAGACTGACCAAACCGTGATAAAATGGCGTCAGGTACGCCGCTGATCAGGGCGGCAACGATGGAGGTTTACTCCAATGGCTGATGATAAAAGAAACAACAGTGTGGACCGTCCGGATGATGACGGCTTGGGAAATCTGCCCCCCCTGAGTGATTTTGACTCGGGTGGCACCTTCGAGAGCCCCGAATCCCAGTTGCCGCCGCTGGCTCCCTTTGAATCTCAGGGTGGCACGGGAGGCGGCGGTCTGAGTGGGCTGCCGCCACTGGATACGCTGGACGTGGAGACGCCCAATCCGGCGGGGGGGGCCATTAAGCCGGAATCCATGCAGGGTAGTATCACGTCGTCATTCGGAGTCAGCCGGGGTGGAACGGGATTCCAGGATCTGGCGGCCGACAGTGACTTCTCGCCAGAGACCCCGGATATCGGCCCGGGTCCAGAGCCGTCCCTGGACACGCCGATTTTTGACAGCGTCTTCCAGGCGCCAACTACGGATATGGGGTTTGGATCTTCCGTGTCATCCCAGCCTACGCAAACCATGGAAACGCCGGTATTCAACGACGCCGAACTGGGCGGCGGCGCGGATGTATTCGGTGAGGTTCTCGGCGGTGGCCAGGCTCCGGTAGGCAGCGCCACGCCGACCCCGGATTTTGGTCCTGATACCGGTTTCGGAGGCGCGGGGGATTTTGGTGATATGGCTGCCGTGGGTGCCGGTGCGGGTGTTGGCGCGGCGGTGGGCAAGCCATCCGGTGGACCCTCCGGTCCCAGTAAGGCGGCAAAGACTGGCAGAGGCGGTGTTCCGGCGTGGCTGGCCATGGTGCTGATTCTTATCGCTGCGGTGGTAGGCATTTTTGCTTCGCCTTCGCTTAGTGAGTACATACCGTTTATCCCCAACCCCATGGCCAGGCAGGTGGATCAGTTGCAGGAGCAGGTGGCTTCCCTGCAGAAACAGATCAACGAACTGCGCACGGTGAAACCACCGGAGGGCCAGTTGGAGGTTTCGGAGGAAAAGGTTCAGCAGTTGCAGAACCAGATTGTTTCCAAAACGCAGGAACTCGAACAGATCAACAGTCAATTGGATTCCACCAGCGCGACCCTGCAGGAACGTCAGCGTCAGGTGCAGCAGCTGGAACAGCAGGTGGCGGAACTCAATGAAGAAGTGGCCAACGCTCAGGCTACGTACGAAGACCTGCGCAATGAAACGGCTATTATTCAGGCACGGCAGCGGGGACTGGCCGCCGAAGTGGAACGGCTGACGGCGTACGTGGGTGATCTCGATGATGCCAACCGAAAACGGATAGCAAGCAAGGATGCCTTGCAGCACAATATTGACCGGCTGCTGATTCATGTGAAAGAGTCCAGCCCGCTCACCCCGCAGAAATATGATCACGCGGAACGCCTGAAGGCAGTGGAAGCCCTGCGCACGAAGGTGGGATCCAGCCAGTGGGTTACGCCGGAACTACTGGAGGCATACACGTCTCTCTACCTGCGGGAACTGGAAATTGCCCGCTCGAATGAGTATTTCTTTGCCAAGATTGAAGTGACCGGCGAACTGGGCGTGAAAGAAAAGAAGTGGGCGGAATGCCTGATGCGGGGGAACTGGGGTGTTTACTACCGCACGCTGGACGGCAAGAATGTTGGTGTGTTCGAAAACCTAGGTACCGTGGAAACACCGCGGTGGGGCCTGCGGGAAAACCTGCCAGCGGAAACCCGAACGGGTATAGAGGCCGCGGTGATTGCATCACGGGTCAAAGATTTTGAAAATAAAGTCAAACTGTTGGCCGAGCGTGAAAAAGCGGACCAGACCTCTACCGCCTGGCAACGCAACTACGATTCGCTGCAATAAGTGCCTATCTTTCAGAAAGACAGAAACCGGCCGGACCAGTCCGGCCGGTTTCTTTTTTTGTCATTCGCCCGGGAGTGAGATAATCTGTAAGTGGCGGTGCGGGAGACCCATACCCATGCGGGATCAGTGGAATCGTTTTTCGGAACTGGTCGGGGAAGCCATGGCCCTGCGGCGGGTAAAGGCCGTCCTGGAGTGGGACCAGGAGGTAAACATGCCGCCAAAGGGCGCACGCGCCCGGGCCGAGCAATTGGCAGTAGTGGCCGGTCTCGAACACCGGGCCTGGACCGCACCGGAACTGCGCGAAACGATTGAAAACCTTCAGGCGCGGGAAGAGGATTTGGACCCCGAGTCTGCGGCTGTGCTGCGCGAGACCGCGTGGGAGGTGGATCGGTTGTCCCGGCTTCCTGAAGATCTGGTGCGCGCGTTGACCGAGGCGGCCAGTGCGGCCTTCCTGGTGTGGGTGGAGGCCCGCCGAAAGGCCGATTTTTCGCTGTTCGAGCCGCATCTGAGGCAGTTGGTCACGCTGAACCGACAGAAAGCGGACTGCCTGGGATGGGAGGAATCGCCTTATGATGCCCTGCTGGAAGAATACGAGCGGGGCATGACTCACCGGGCGGTGCGCGAACTGTTTGAGACCCTTGTGGCACGGCAGGCGCCATTGGTGAGCGCGATTGTCGACAGGCAGGAGGCTGAAGAGGGGGGACGGACGCTGACCGGTGGGCCGTGGCCCGCCGAGGTTCAGCGCCGGCTGACCGAGGCTGTGCTCGCGGATATGGGGTATGACTTCGAAGCGGGACGCCAGGATGTATCTCCCCATCCCTTTACCACCACCTTTGATGTGGGTGATGTGCGGATCACGACACGTTTCGACGAGACCGATTTTTTATCCGGTCTCAGCAGCTCCATGCACGAGTGCGGCCATGCCCTGTATGAACAGGGAATGCCAGAACGCTGGCGGCGCACCCCTTTGGCGGACTCGCCCTCCCTGGGCATGCACGAGTCCCAGTCACGGTTCTGGGAAAACATCATTGGCCGCAGCCGTCCGTTCTGCCGTTATCTGGAGCGCCGCGCGGGAAAGTTATCCGGCGGCGCGGTTTCGCTGCCGGACGCGGAATCGATGTACCGCGTGCTCACCCGGGTGGAACCCTCGCTGATTCGCGTGGAGGCTGACGAGTGCACGTATAATCTGCACGTGGTGCTGCGCTTTGAGATCGAGACCGCTCTGATCGAAGGCACGGTATCCGCCCGGGATGTGCCGGAACTGTGGAACGGCCGAATGCGGACTTACCTGGGCCTGACTCCGCCGGATGATGCCCGAGGCTGTCTGCAGGACGTACACTGGTCTCACGGGGCGTTCGGATATTTCCCCACCTATGCTCTGGGCAACCTTTACGCCGCCCAGTTGTACCGGGCGATCCTCCGGGACCTGCCGGATTTTTGGGACCAGGTGGAGTCGGGCCGTTTCGGGGAAATCCTGGCCTGGCTGCGGGACAAAGTGCACCGCCACGGCAGGGTGAAGAGGGCTACTGATCTGCTGGCGGATGCCACGGGGGTGCCGCCATCGCCAGAACCTTTTGTGGGTTATCTGAAGGAGAAATTTCTGGCCTAGATCCATTAAGGAAAAATCTAATGCGGGACGTGATGCAAGTTATGGGGGAGATGTGGGCCCCGGTTGTAGCGTTGTTGCGGGATGCCGCGCGGCTGGCCCGATCGGTGCGGGCGGGAATGGCCATGCGGGGACTGGTCAAATCGGATCTGTCGCCGGTGACCGTGGCAGATTATGCCGTCCAGGCGCTGGTGGGTAAACGTCTGAGCGAGGTATGGCCGGGCATCCCCCTCGTAGCGGAAGAGACCAGCGAGGGGCTGCGGGATGCAGAGGGCAAAGCCGTGCTTGAACTGGTGACCCAGTTTGTTGGTCAGTACGAATCCGGCGCGTCGGCTGAACGTATCTGCGATTGGATTGACCGGGGCAACACGGACAATGCCCCGAAGTTCTGGACCCTGGATCCCATCGATGGGACCAAAGGATATTTGCGTGGCGGACAGTATGCGGTGGCGCTGGCTCTGGTCCAGGATGGGATACCGGTCTGGGGCGGGCTGGCCTGTCCGGGTCTTGCCGAGGACGGCGCGCCTGATGCCATGTCAGGCGGACTGCTGGCCGTGGCGGCGCGAGGGGAGGGCGCGTGGTCCATTCCGCTGGAGCGGGATCCCGCCGACGCCGCGGCGTGGCGTCCGATGACGGTCTCTCGCTGTACCGATCCCGCGCGGGCGCGGTTGCTTCGGTCTGTGGAACGCAGCCATACCAACGAAGCCCAGATCGAGCAGATCGCCCGGCGCCTTGGGGTACGCGCTGAACCGGTTCTCATGGACAGTCAGGCCAAGTATGTCGCGCTGGCAGCGGGTGCCGGAGATATTCTGTTGCGGCTGCTGTCACCGGATCGCCCGGACTACAAGGAAAAGATCTGGGACCACGCCGCGGGATGGATCGTCCTGACCGAAGCGGGCGGCAAAGTCACGGATATGAACGGTCTGGATCTGGATTTCGGCCAGGGCAGACTGATGCGCGCGAACCGGGGACTGCTGGCCACTAATGGGTTTCTGCATGACGCGGTACTGCAGGCCGTGCGTCAGGTGACGGGGTTCAACGGATGACCAATTTGGGAGGACCGGGGGTGCGGGTCGCGATTGTGGGATCGGGTATTGCCGGACTGGGCGCGGCATGGCTGTTGAGCCGTGCCAGAGAAGTGACGCTTTTTGAGGCTGAAAACCGCCTGGGTGGCCACGCCCATACTGTCCGGGTGCAGTGGCAAGGCAGACCGTATGATGTGGACACGGGATTCATTGTCTACAACGAAAAAACCTATCCTCTCCTGACGCGCCTGTTTCGTGATCTGGGTGTTTCCACCCAGGCCAGTGACATGAGTTTCAGCGTTACGGATGGCACTTTCGAATTCGCCAGCCATTCCCTGAGCGGCCTGTTTGCGTGTCGTCGCCATGTGGTCTCACCGCGGTACTGGCGGTTTCTGGCGGACATCGTCCGATTCAACCGGTTGGCGCGGGCCTGGGTTCATTTGGGAGATGAAACCACCACCATCGGCGCGTGGATGCAACGGCACCGGTTTTCTCGCGATTTTATCGAGCGGTACCTGCGTCCGCTGTTTTCTGCCATCTGGTCTACCGGCCGAAAAGATATTGACCTTTTTCCGGCCAGGCGTTTTTTCAGTTTTTTTGACAATCACGGATTGATCCAGTTGCGGGGCGCTCCGCAGTGGCGGGTCGTTAAGGGGGGCTCTTCCCGTTATGTGGAACGGATTGAACAGCAACTTCGGGCCCGGGGAGTCCGGATTCTTCCTGGGACCCCCGTGCGCCGGGTGGTCCGGCTGAAAGAAGGCGGCGTGCGTCTGACAGCCGGTGGCGCAGAGTGGGTCTTTGACGTCGTGGTACTCGCATGTCACAGCCCGCAGGCGCTGGAAATGCTCGAGGCTCCCACCGACGCGGAATCGCAGATTCTCGGCGCGCTGCCCTATGTGTCCAATAAAGTGGTGCTGCATACGGATGCGCGGGTGATGCCGCACCGCCGCACTGCCTGGGCCAGCTGGAACTACCGGATCGTTTCGTCGGCAGCCACAGAGCTGAATGTGAGTACCTCCAACAGTGTTTCAACCCTCACCTACGATATGAGCCGGCTGCAGTCATTGCCTGGCCGGCCTCCGTTTTTTGTCTCCCTGAACATGCCCGACCCGCCGGAAGAGCACATCCTGCGGCGATTGGTGTACGAACATCCGCTGTATACCCTCGAGGGAATTCAGGCGCAGGACCAGTGGTCCGCGATCAACGGAACACGTGGGGTATATTATTGTGGAGCCTACTGGAGTTACGGTTTCCATGAAGACGGCCTGCGCAGCGCGTTCCGCGTGGCCGAGAGTTTGGGGGTGACCGGATGAAACGCGCCCTCTGGACCCAAAGCGCGCTTTACACCGGTGAGGTTTGCCACCGCCGCTTCGTGCCGCATCCACACGCTTTCCGTTACCGGCTGTTCATGCTGCTGCTGCGGCTGGATGAACTGCCGGATCTGTTTGACCGCCGGTGGTTCTGGTCTGCCCGTCCGGATCGCCCTGCACCGGCGTGGTTTCGCCGGGCGGATCATTTCGGCGATCCGGACCGTCCGCTGGAGGAAACCGTCCGGCAGACCATAGCCGATCAGACGGGCTTTTTCCCGCAAGGTCCTATCCTGCTGCTGACCCATCTGCGTTACTGGGGGTATGTCACGAATCCCCTCAGCGTGTTTTATTGTCTGAGTCCGGATGAGACCCGTCTTGACGCGGTCGCGCTGGAGGTTCACAATACGCCGTGGCGTGAACGGCACGTTTACGCCCTGCACCAGCCTGAAGCAGTTACCCCAGCGGGTCAGTACCGATACCGGTTCCTGAAAACCTTCCATGTTTCGCCTTTTATGGAGATGAATTACGAATATCGGTGCGCACTGCTGCCGCCGGGGAACGATCTGATGGTTTACCTGGAAAACCGGTATCGAGGGGAACAACCCCACTTTGATGCGGTGTTAACTTTAAAGAGAAGAGAGTTAAATGGATTATCGATGGCCTGGGCCCTGACACGGCATCCGTTCATGACGCAGAAAGTCATAGCCGCCATTTACTGGCAGGCCTTCAGGTTGTGGATGAAGGGGACACCTTACGTGCCGCACCCAGGCAGATCTGCGTGAATTAAGCTGATATTGGGGTTATTGGTCAGATGGATCAACATGTGAATCACGATCAGTCCCGAATGGTGCCGCTAACTTCGCTAGGGGCGGCACTCGAACTGTCGTCGGGATCGGGTGAGGGGTTTCTTACCCGTCAGGCCAGACAGATCCTGTGCGGCATGGGGCAATACCTGCGCTGGGGCCGGATTGTTGTGCGTGAGGGGGAACGTGAACTGTGTTTTGGTGAAAAACGGGAGGGTGAACCGGCGGTCACGGTCGAAGTGCACGAGCCCCGGTTCTGGCGACGGGTGCTCTTTGGCGGACAGATCGGAGCTGGCGAGTCCTACATGGATGGAGACTGGACGACAGATAATCTGCCGTCTTTGGTACGCGTTGTGGTCCGTAACGAGCAGATCATGGCCGGTCTGGACCGGGGCTGGCGGTGGCTGACCTGGCCTGTTCATGCGGTCCGGCACTGGTTTCGGCCAAATACCCGCCGGGGGAGCCGTCAGAATATCCAGGAACACTACGATCTCAGCAATGCGTTTTTTGAAACATTTCTTGACCCTACCATGACCTATTCCTGCGGTGTGTTCGAACAGCCGGACGCTTCCATGGAGGATGCCTCCCGGGCCAAATATGATCGCATCTGCCGAAAACTGCGGCTTGGGCCGGATGATCATGTGGTCGAAATCGGCACGGGGTGGGGCGGTTTTGCCATCCATGCCGCTGAAAAATACGGATGTCGCGTGACCACCACCACCATTTCAGAAAATCAGTACCACCTGGCGGTCGAAAGGGTGCGCCTGGCAGGACTGGCCGATCGGGTACGGGTCCTGCTGGAAGATTACCGCGATCTTCGGGGTACTTTCAGCAAACTCGTTTCCATTGAGATGATTGAAGCGGTCGGGCACCGGTTCCTGTGCCGTTTTTTTGAAGTTTGCTCCAACCTGCTCGCATCGGATGGCGTCATGGCCATTCAGGCGATTACCATTCCGGACCAGGCCTATGAACGGTCCGTGCGTGATGTGGATTTCATCAAGCGCTATATTTTCCCGGGAGGCCAATGCCCTTCTGTCACAGCCATGCTCGAATCGGTTCGGAATCACACCAACCTGCGGTTGTATGGGCTGGAAGATCTCACGGAGCATTACGTGATCACGCTGACCCGTTGGCGGGAAACTTTCTTCAGCCATCTGGACAGGGTGCGGCAGTTGGGATTTGACGACCGGTTTATCCGGATGTGGGATTTCTACCTGAGTCTTTGCGCGGGCAGTTTCGCCGAGCGATACACGGGGCTGGTTCAGATGGTGCTGGTCAAACCCGGTTTCCGGGTAACTGAGAGTTGAGGCTGATGTGGCAGGTACTCAACCGGTGGGTGGAGTACGGATGGGTTCCTGACCCCTTGGTTCGGATAGGCATCCGGCGGCTCTTGCGCGCGCGGGAACGCTCCATGCCGGTGGATGCGGGCGACGCGGCGTTTCTCGCTTCCCTGCATGACGGCCCGATTGCCATCGCGGTGGATCGCGCCAATGAACAGCACTACGAAGTTCCGGCCGCCTATTTCGAAAGTGTTTTAGGGCCCCGCCTCAAATACAGTTGCTGTCTGTTTCCAACCGGCGCCGAATCGCTGGCCGAAGCGGAGGAACACATGCTGGCCCTGACGGCAAACCGGGCCGGACTGGAGGACGGTCAGCGAATTCTGGAACTGGGCTGCGGCTGGGGATCGCTGAGTCTCTGGATGGCAGAACATTTTCCGCGCGCGCGGATCCTCGCGGTTTCCAATTCAGTCAGTCAGCGGGAATTTATCCTGGAAAAGGCCCGCCAGCGAAAAATGAACAACATTGAGGTGGTTACATTCGATATGAATGTGTTCGATCCCGGTGGTGAACGGTTCGACCGGGTGGTGTCGGTTGAAATGTTCGAACACATGCGGTGCTGGCGGCGGCTGTTGGAAAGGATTCGGGGTTGGCTGAAGCCGGACGGCCGGCTGTTTCTTCACGTGTTCTGCCACCGCGACTACGCTTATCCCTATGAGATTCGGGACGCGTCCGACTGGATGGCCCGTTATTTCTTTACAGGCGGAATGATGCCATCCTGGGATCTGGCCATTCGTTTGGGCCGTCAGGTCGGCCTGGAACCGGAAAGCCGATGGATGGTCAACGGCCAGCACTATGGTCTGACCTGCTCCCGGTGGCTGCAACGTATGGACGCGGCCCGTCCGAAACTGGAACCGGTATTCCAGTCGGTATACGGAGCCGACGCGCCGGTCTGGTGGCAGCGTTGGCGGATCTTCCACATGGCCTGTGAGGAACTTTTCCGCTGGCGGGGCAGCCACTCCTGGTTTGTGGGGCATTACCGTTTCCGTCCCGCTTAAGGACCGGCTCGGCGTGTCCTTCCGGGCATGCTTCAGACGGACCGTCTTTGGCCGGTCAGCGCCTCCGAGGGCCCCAGGATGGTCCCTCTGCCGAGATCGTGACGTAGGGAATCTTGATTTCTTCCCGGGTCCGCACGTTGACGGCGTACAGTTCAGATCGGCCGTTTCGGGTTGTCGAGAAAATCACATGACGGGAATCGGGGCTCCACGAGGGCGATTCATTGATGCCAGGCGAATCCGTCAACTGAGTGGGATTTGAGCCGTCGGCGTTCATCACATAGATTTCGAAACCCTGCCCGCGGATTTCCGACACAAAGGCGATCATAGTGCCGTCAGGAGACCACACGGGATCGTACGCCTTCCCGCCGTGGTAGGAAAGCCGGGTCTGGCCGCTGCCATCCGCGTTCATGACGAAAATTTGCGGCATGCCCGCCCGGTCGCTCACAAAAGCGATTTTCGATCCGTCTGGTGAGAAGCAGGGGGATGTGTCTCCATCCCGGTTTTTGGTCAGGCGTATCGCGTTGCCGCCATCCGGATCCCGCAAATAAATTTCGGTGTTGCCGTCCTTACTGAGGGTCAGGGCGATCCGCCGGCCGTCCGGAGACCAGGACGGCGCCGAATTGAGGCCCACTTCCTTGGACAGCGGTGTGGTTTTTCCTGTGTGGCGGTCCAGCACGTACAGGAAGGAATAACGATCCTTGTAGGAAACATACGCCACGTAATTGCCATCCGGCGATATTTTCGGTTTGATGGAAATCGAGCCGTGTTCGGTCAGTTTCCGGGCGTTATAGCCGTCGTAATCCGCGACGTAGATTTCTTTCACGTCACCCGTTTTTCCGCTGAAGACGATTTCTGAAGTCGCGCATCCCGGGGTACCGTCCACATAGCGGACCACTTCCTCGGAAAACCGGTGCGCTGCCAGCCGGGCCGATTTAAGGTCTACCCGGACCTGCTGCCCGTATACCTGATTGCCTGCGTTCAGGTCGAACAACCGGAACTCACCGACCAGTTGATCACCCTCCGTGTAGATCACGCTGTACACCAGGTATTCCGCTCCGGTGGCCCGCCATCCGGAAAAGTCCAGCAACTGTACGTTTGCCGGCAGGGTTACGAAGCCGGCTGGATACATTTCAGGCGGGAGGGTCTTGAACAGCCCCGTGAAAGTCAGGTCGAATGCCAGGGCTTCCCCGATTTCCCGGGCTGTTCCAATCAGCGAATCGCTGCCGGCAGCGGGCGGGGGTACGGCAATCAGGATGCGATTGTCCACCTTGCGCTCGATTTCACCCCGGATGGC
>Ga0308390_1000851_pt1 | contig 20953 bp, 17 predicted proteins | sample Hotspr2Sample149_FD_202358 | JGI IMG/M metagenome (GOLD analysis project Ga0308390, IMG submission 202358) | Hot spring phototrophic mat microbial communities from Mushroom Spring, Yellowstone National Park, Wyoming, United States - 20040719_149 ...
AATTGGCATCAATAGCTTCAGGCTTGAAATCATTGCCCAGATTCATCAGAATAAAACGCGTGCTGTTCCATATCTTGTTGCAGAACGCACTATACCCCTCAATGCGCTTTTCTGATAATATAATGTCCCTACCCTGTGCAGCAAATATTGCCAAGGTAAACCTGAACGCATCCGTGCCATATTTATCCATCATGATAAGCGGATCTATCACATTGCCGCGTGACTTACTCATCTTTTGGCCATGCTCATCCCTGACCAGTGCATGAATATACACATCATAAAAGGGAACATCATTCATGAATTTACAGCCCATCATGATCATGCGGGCAACCCAGAAAAATATAATATCAAACCCTGTTACCAGAACGCTTGTGGGATAAAATTTTTCCAGTGATTTTGTTTTCTGTGGCCAGCCAAATGTTGAAAATGGCCACAATGCTGACGAAAACCATGTATCAAGCACATCCGGGTCCTGCTCAATATTTTTTGAATTGCACTTGCTGCATTTTGTAGGATCTTCAAGCTCTACCATGATGTATCCACAGTCCTTGCAGTAAAATGCAGGAATCCGGTGACCCCACCATAATTGCCTGGAAATACACCAGTCTTTAATATTATACATCCATTCAAAGTATATCTTTGCCCAGTTAGAAGGAATAAATCGTATCTTCCCTTCTTCAACCACCTTGATTGCTTCTTTTGCTAGCGGTTCAATTTTTACAAACCACTGTTTTGAAAGATAAGGCTCTATGACCGTGTGGCAGCGGTAACAATGTCCAACCGCATGATTATGGTCTTCAATCTTTTCAAGAAGGCCTGCAGTCTTTAGATCTTCACAAACCTTCTCACGAGCCTGATAGCGGTCAAGGCCTTTATATTTACCACCATTTTCATTAACGATTGCATTTTTATCTAGGATATTGACTTCTTCAAGATTATGGCGCTTGCCCATCTCAAAGTCATTGGGGTCATGTGCCGGCGTAACTTTAACAAGCCCTGTACCAAATGCAGGGTCAACAAACTCATCGGCAATTATTGGAATAGGCCTGTTCATAAGTGGCAATATGACATTTTTCCCTATTAAATGGGCATAGCGGCTGTCATTGGGATTTACTGCCACGGCTGTGTCACCCAGCATAGTTTCAGGGCGGGTTGTTGCTACCGTAATATGGCCATCTCCCTGTTCATACGGATAATGGATATAGTATAATTTTCCTGCCAGGTCCTTATATTCAGTTTCAATATCCGAAAGGGCAGTTTCGCAGCGCGGACACCAGTTAATAATACGATACCCCTGATAGATGAGCCCTTCCTTATATAATGTCACAAACACTGTACGCACTGCATGCGACAGGCCTTCATCCAGCGTAAAGCGCTCACGCACCCAGTCAAGTGAACATCCCAACCGCTTGAGCTGTTCTTTAATCTGGCCGCCTGAGTGTTCCTTCCAGTCCCAAACTCGTTTTACAAACTCATCACGGCCTAAATCATATTTTGTTTTGCCCTCTTTTAAGAGCAGCCGCTCCACAACATTCTGTGTGGCAATACCTGCATGGTCCATACCAGGCATCCAGCACGTTGCCTTACCATTCATTCGCTGCCAGCGAATAAGGATATCCTGCAATGTATTATTCAGGGCATGCCCCATATGCAGGTTGCCTGTAACATTAGGTGGTGGTATAACTATTGAATATGCATCACGCGGGTCATTTTCATCACCATGAAATAACCCTTCTTTCTCCCAGATTGCATACCATTTTGATTCGGCAATTTTTGGGTCGTAAGATGCTGACAATTCCATACTCTACCACCTGTTGTTGAAAGTTACTTTTTCACTATAATAGCTACGTTAATTATTGAGTACGATATATAGTGTCAATGAATTTTTTACGAAATGTAGATTCCCTCTGCCAAAGGCTAATCTATATCACTTTCTTTCATATGAGAGATGTCAGTGTTTTGAAAAAATCTTTTTTTGGAAGTAGCTTTCAAAAAGGCCTTTGTCAATAGCAAGCAGCCGGTCGCGGATATCAAAAATGCTTTTTTGATCATACTGCTGGAACTCAAAATAATCCAGCATCCATAAGTACCTGTTGATGAGGCGGGGCACAACATTTGATTGTGCTATTTTCTCTTTGTCCAGTGTTTGAAAGCTTGCCTCTAACTTCACAATATCCTTTTTTATGGCTTCCAGCTGCGCTGAATTGAGCTGTCGCTTAACATAAAATATATCGTGGATATGTCCCATAACAGGAACCCATTCCCGCACATCAGTGCAATCAGGTTTATGCTGTTTTACCAGTTCTACTGCTTCAATAATGGGCTTGGCCGATAGTAACTGGATATCGATCTCAGATGGATTAAGCAAAAACGCTTCCCTGAAATAAAGCAACGCCCGCGGCATATCGCCGGTATGGTAATAGCTTTCAGCCAGAAGCGATAATATACATGCATTACTTCTGTAGGCACTTCGGGCATACTCCAATGCTTCAATAGTGTGCTGGTACTCGCCCAATCGTATAAAGCATGTCCCCAGTTGCATCAAAAGCTGCAAATTGTCAGTTGGGTTTTCCCTGTCATTAAATGCAATGGTGTAATGTTCTGATGCGCTAAAAAAGACATATCGCATTGCCTTCTGATATGCTGTTGCTGAAACAAGTCCCTTACTTTGGGCAAAGCCTTGAAACTCTTCCCACTGGGTCATAAGAAAGTCCGCTGTTTCCTTGCCCTTATGAAGTTCCTCTATTGCCTTTTTCCTTGATTCCCAGAAGCGTGCCACCCTGTAGGCTTCTGCCAATCCCGGATAATCAGGATTAATGGTCAAAAGATGGTCTATCTTTTTAACTGCCTGAGTGAAATCACCTGCTTCAATAAGAGCATACGCTTCATTAATGCCTTGAAGCAAAGGATCATCAAAAAAGGTTAATTGTCCATTTTTATCCATATTTATAATTCAGTGACTGCACACATTTTTTTTATATTGGAATTATGAGTAAAAACAATCACCTGCCGGTTTTCAGCCCACAGTTGCAATTGTTCTATAAACTCACCCATTGCATCTTCATCCATCAGTACAAAAGGGTCATCAATTATTAATGGCAGATGAACGTGCGGCAATTCCTGCTGGAGTAATTCATATAGAGCAAAAATTGCAGTAAGATATATACAATATTTTAATGAGGCATTAGGCGTATTAATTGAATTGGTGATTATTTGCTTTATATATTCTTCGTCAATTTTTCCAAATTTATTTTTTGTAAAGTCCTGTAGCAGTGTTTTTATTTTCCCTGCTAATATATCAAATCTATCCTTATAATAAAGCTGCACTGCGGTATCAAACGAAGTTGCAATATAATTAATGAGTTTATTTTTTTCATTTATAATATTCAGCTCTTTTTCCAAATCAGCTATCTCCTGTAGTATATTATTCTTCTCATCATCAAAATCAATGCTTTCTTCTGGTATATTGTTTAGCTTGTTCTGTAATGATACAATGAGCCCTTTCTTTTCATCTATTTCATGTTGCATATTGTTTTTTATTGTCATACTATGCTCTGCTGATTCTATGGCCACTCCAATTTCTTTTTGGATATCACATAGTTGCTCATTCAATAATGTTAAGTTGTTTTCCAGCTTTCTTTTTTCCTCTTCAAGAATATCAATTGAGGCACCCTCATCAATTTCTTTCTGTATTGTCAAAAGGTCTATCTGCTTTTCATTATATTCATTATATTCTTCAAAGTACTGTAACAGGAATTCATATATTTCATCAATGGTTATTCCATCAAGTGATATGCCATTCTGATTCAGCAATGTTTCTAATTTGATCTGACATGCCTCTTTTTGCTGCTGCAATGGCTGGACTATCTTTTTAAATGAATGCATCATTGTATAAATACAATAATATCCTATACTTGATACCTGAATGAGAATTAATAAACTTACCATAAACCAGCGATGCACAGAACTTATTCCCCACATTGGCTTTAAAAATACAGACAATACCCCTAACGCAAGCAAAATATTAATAATTAGCAAATTACGTGCTAGTGCATGATTTTTGTTTTCCTGTTCAAAGATAATTGTTTCTATCTCTTCAGAAATTGCCTGAATCTGCCGGTAAATATTTTGCATGACGTGAATATTGTTCCTCTTTTCTGAAGAAAAATCTTTAAATTGAGGGTATTTGGTAGCAATGAGCTTTGTATATTTTTCTATAGTAGCAAGTTTTTCTTCAAGCGCTTTAATCTGGTTATTGACAGTTTTTAGCTGTTGCTTAACAGTATCAATAGCAGACAATGTATCCATATACCTATTACATGCTTCTATTTTTTTTTGTAGCTCATTAATTTCGTTGGTATACAATGTAATCTTTTCATTAACTTCCTGTATCTCTGAACGTTGTTTTTTTTGTTTCTGCTCTTTTAGTTCTATTAAATCAAGCTTTGTTTTACAATGCTTTATTTTGCTCTGAATCTCTGCAATCACATGTGCGTTATAATTATCTGTATTGTGTATTTTTTCAGCAAACAACCTGGAAAATGCACAATAATATAAAGAGCTATCTAACAGAAGAATGGCTTTTATACTTTTAGAAAAATCTTTGCTATAGTATTGTGTATCAAGCGGTGAAGGAATATACGAAAGGACAGCAAACGCATCCTTGCTAAAAAGCATATGCAGCTTATCCAAACAATTAATAGAAGTAACATCCCCGGCAACAGGCAATGGGAATGCTTCTTCTTTTATAGTGCTGCCATCTGATGCAATTTCAAATATTTTTATCTCCTTATTTCCTTTCCTCTGGATTTCAACTTTTGTTTGGCTGCTTTGGAGTGTAAATGTTGCAAACATAGTATCCCATGCATCCGTATCAACTAATGATGGATTTTCAGGATACAGTGTATCTATAAAGCTTTTTGAAATGAGTGTTTTGCCGGAATTGTTTTTACCAAAGATAAAGTGAATTCCATCGTTAAAATCTGTTTGTTTGCTTTCTGCAAAACCAATTTTTGATACTATGCTCCGTACTAACTTCACAGATCACCTTTATATGTTGAACAGGTATTTTCAATGTCATTGATAATGTCTAGCATTATATCACTGTTAACATTGTCTAAGTTCTTCTGCAATTCAGTAAAAAAATACCCTTTGAGTGTTTTTTCATCTTTATACATGGCACATATAAATTCACCCGAAAGCTTTGAATTATCCTGTAGCATAACTCCAGCACACCTGTTGCACACAGCCACAATATGATGGCTGTCAAATGAACGGACTCCTTGCAGTGTACAACGCAGCACAATAGAAGGTTTGTTATAAGGTTTCAACAGCTCATGTAACTCATCGTTTGAATGAACAGTATCACACTGAATAGTCAGCGATTCAATCCGTAATGAGTTTACTGTGATACGTTTTATCTGATGAATTTCATTATTCATGACAGTAATTGAAAGTATGTATCGGTCACCCGTTTCATCAAGTGTTACCGCTTCAGGACTACCCGGATATGCTCCAATAATTTTATTTTTATACTTATATAGTGAAAAATAATGGTGATGCCCAAGTGCATAAAAGTCTAATGGCATCGATTTCAACAGTTTAACTGAAACAGCCTGAGTATCAGCTGAATTATGATTATTTTCTTCAAGGTCAATATGGAAAATACCAATATGGAAACCTTCCTGGCTTACCTTTACTGTACTTTTAATATCACTATCTCCCCCATAGACATACACTATCTCCTTATCAAACGCAAGATCACAATAATTGCCCATGCGGCCAAATAAAGTAACAGTGGAAGGAATTTCATAAATAGCATCTATATTTTTAGTATCCTCCAGTTCTGCTTCGCCAGGAATGTAAATAATTTTCACTCCTTCCTGCAATAATGATTGCATAAGCTCTTTTACGGAATTATAATAGGAATTTTGTGCGATAGTTCCTTCAAATAAATCACCTGCGATAATAAAAATTGTATGCTGCTTGGCAATTGTGCAAATTCTTTGGAATGTGACAAACCTGACACTATCATCTATATATGGCAGCGCCTTACCTGTACCAAAATGAATGTCGGACGTCAACAAAATTGAAATCATTGTATATATTCTATTTACCACACATTTTAGTTATTTATTCAGTAATAATTCCCTAAAAGTATTTTATCAAATTAATATTTACAAACCATCACCAAAAGCAGGTGGGTATGCGTTACACAATATTTTAAAAAAATTATGAAATATAGTTGCAAATAACTACACTTTGGTCAAACATAATTTAAAAAAATGATTGTATAAATACTATTTATTGTGATTATTTGTAACAATCCTGTAATACCCCTCAATAAGGGGCATTAATATTTAAATAAATAATGTATTGAAATTTAATTGCGATTCATGTAACTGCTTTTATAGTGTACTTATTTAGAGTATTAATCTTAAATGATAGCAGTATATATAAAATTAAAACTGAAAGCATAGTAATACAGCAATCACCACCTTACAAGGGTGTTGCTTGAGTATCACAGAAACAATATAAAAACAGTATAGCAAGGAAAAATGCAAGATATCAATTCAACATCAACTATAATGGAAATTGCAAAAACTCTGCCACAGGAAAGGGCCGGTATTGACAGGATAGTTGGCAACAATAAAGCTATCGTATCGCTTAAAAACAAAATAAAGCAGATAGCCAGTTCAAAAGCCACTGTTATGATATTGGGCGAAAGTGGCACCGGTAAAGAGCTTATTGCCCGTGCAATTCATGAAGAAAGCCAGCGAAAAAATAGTCAGTTTATACCGGTTGATTGCAGCACGCTAACTGAAACCATCATAGAATCTGAACTATTTGGCCATATTAAAGGAGCCTTTACAGGAGCAGATAAAAATAAAAAGGGACTATTTGAGGAAGCACATGGCGGTACTATATTCCTTGATGAAATTGGCAACCTTAAACCGCATATACAGAGTAAACTTCTTAGGTTTTTACAAGAACGTGAAATAAAACCGGTAGGATCAAGTAAAATCGTAAAGGTTGATGTACGGATTATCAGTGCAACAAATATTAATGTTGATGAAGAAATTTCACAGGGGAATTTCAGGGAAGACTTATATTACCGGCTATCTGCAATTGAACTTCATGTTCCACCATTACGTGAGCGCCGTGATGATATCCCGGTGCTGGCTGAATATTTCATAAAGATGTATTCACATGATTTAGAAAAACCTATTTCAGGAATTACCAGCGATGCATTGGAGTTACTCACCACAAGGCAATGGAAAGGCAACGTTCGCGAATTACAGCATGTCATTGAACATGCAATAATAATTGAGGAAAAAGATGCTATATCTAAAGATACTCTTCTACAGATTTTGCCTGAATACAAAGAAGGCTTATCAGAAGAACTATCGCCCCTTAATCTTTCCAGGGCCATAGAAGATTTTGAAAAAAAACATATTTCACATGTGCTGTCACTGGCACACAATAATAAATCAAAAGCAGCAAAGATGTTAGGGATAAGCAGAAGCGTATTATATGAAAAATTAAAAAAATACCGGATCCAGTAAAAAGTTATTTTAGCAAAACATCCAGGTCTTCCAGATTAAACGGTTTCATCAAAAAGAAAAGGTTTTGATCATTACTATGCTCACTGATAAATGAAGACATGTCATACCCACTCATTATAAAAACTGGCACATGAGCATTAAAGTTTCTAATTCTATTTAACACATCCCTGCCATTTATATCAGGCAAAATAAGATCCAGAAATACACAATCAAAACGGTTGGGAGCATTTTGCATCATTTCTACTGCACTTAACCCATTGTTTGAAATAGTAACAAATGCCCCTTTGTCCTCAAAATATGAGCGCAACAACAAACATGTTTCGTTATTATCATCAACAACCAGTATGCGTTGGTATCGCGATTGTTTGAGTATTGCAAGGTCAGGCTCTTTTATTGCAGGCAACAAAACAGTAACCTTTGTCCCTTTTTCTAATTTAGATATTGTTATATGCCCTTCATGATTTTTTATATGCCCAAATGCTATAGACAAACCCATACCGGTATGTTTCAGTTGATCTTTGGTAGTAAAATAAGGCTCAAATACCTTAGGTATTACTAAATCATCAATACCTTCCCCTGAATCGATGATATCAACCTGAACGCATTTGACATATTTCTTTCTGATCTCTGCTGGCAATAATTCATTTCCAACATACTGAACCTTAATTTCTATTTCGCCTTCGGTACCAATTGCCTCTGCTGCATTACGCAGTATCTCAATGAATACCTGCCGCAGTTGATTGACATCGCCATATACCTTATACTCTGATTCTTCAAATTCTTTCTTTATTCTTATTCTGTTATGCAGGTTGGGTGTGGCACCTATCGCATACATAATGGGAGCTCTAATATCAAGATACGTTGGGTTATAAAGCTGGCCCCGTGCAAAGCCCAACAATTGATTGGTAAGCGTGGCAGCTTTACTAGCCGCTTCAAATATCCTGGTTGCAAAATGACGGTTGGGATCCTCTGGTGGCAATTTTCTTAAAAGAATTTCTGCAAATCCCGAAATGCCTGCCAGTATGTTATTAAATTCATGAGCTACTCCGCGCGCAAGCCGTCCCACACTTTCAAGCCGTTTTGTTTCAAGCGTTTCCTCTTCCCGCTTTTGACGTGCGGAAACATCCTCAAGCATAACAACAAAGCCTTCAGGTTCACGTGATGAACGTACATATGGGAATGCCTTGCCGGCAAAGTAGTACGTTACCTCTTCACCCTTAACTTTTACCGTATATGGGAAGCGTGGAATATCCATTATACGCCCGCGCAAAACTTCCTTAAAAATAAGGTCAATACCATATTTCTGGATCTGTTTATCTTTCCACACGTTATAATTGGGTATCATGTTATCTACATGTTCAGCAATGGCCCTGAATGTCATATTCTGCCGCTTAATATATCCATCGTTATCATAAAGTAAAATGATATACGGCGAATGGAGAAAAAGATTTTCAGAAAAGTAAAATGCCTGCAGCATCTCTTCTTCCAGACGCTTACGTTCGGTAATATCGCGTATCACTGCATGTATTCGTATAACGGTATCACCCTGTTTTATATAAATATTTTTTTGTTCAACCCATATAATTTTGCCATCGATTGTTTTTACCTCAAAGACATGAGATGGAATCAGAATCCCATCTTTTATATCCCGCCAGTGCTGAATATATTTTCTTCTGTATTTTGGGATAACAAAATATGAAAGGTCGCGTAGTGTTCTTGCTCTTTTAATTGAAAATCCCAAACGTTCAATTGCATTTATATTTGCATACCGTATAATGCCAGAAGGGTAGTCAACCGAAATAATTATATCCGGAAGGTTGTCGATTAGCTCTTTGAGCCTGAAACTATCATTAAATGAATTTTCCATATGGCAACACTACAACCTTTTTACTATTTATTCCTATAATGGCAATTCTTATACAAAATCTTATTTATTGGCTTCCCCATACACCCAAGGTTATGGAAAATACCATCCTTTATTCCTAAAAATATATTAATTAAGAAATAATCGCTATCTCTTTTCATCCTTGATATTAGACCAAATGAAAAGCATTGTCAAGAATAAAGTTATGGCATACTTTTATGAGCGATAGTTTATTGGAAATAATCATTGCTATAAAACATTTCTTGAAAAAATTGTATTTTGCTGTATTACATGTTTTAAGATTACGTGGTATACAATACTAATCTTTCAGGAGTAACAGAAATGGGAAGGCTTTTAATATTATTTGGGGTCGTGTTAATTATTGTTGGGATTCTTTTACAAGTTTTTCATAAAATGTTTGGTAAAATGCCTGGTGATGTTATTTTTCATAAAGGGAATTTAACGGTGTATTTTCCGTTTATGACCATGATTATTATCAGTATTATTCTCACTATTGTGATTAATATATTTTTCAAGTTTTTCAAATAATGGTTACTATTAGAATATGGTTGACATGAATGCTATTTTTCAGTATTTATTTTTAATATAATGTAATATAAAAACTAGTTACACTCACGCTGCCAAAGGCAGCTGAGGTGTGCACTTATTTTTATATATTATCTATCACATTAATGCACACACAAGGATTACTATTATGCGGATTGTCATTTTAGGTGCCGGTGTTGTAGGATATCAGATAGCTGAGCAACTTATCTCCGAAGGCAAGGATGTAGTCATTATAGAAAAAAATACTGAGCGCGCAAAGTTTATATCTGAACGGCTTGATTGTATGGTTATTAACGATGAAGGAACAAATTTATCTACATTAAAGCGTGCAGGCATGAATGATGCCTCAATTTTTATCAGTGTAACAAATTCTGATGAAGTCAATATGATAACATGTGGCATAGTTGCCAGCGAATTTAAGGTACCCTTGAAAATTGCCCGTGTCCGTAATATTGATTATTCCAAATCAAAGTTAATGGAAAAATCTTTTTTAGGCATTGACCTGATTGTCAATTCAGAGGTAGAAACAGCCCGCCAGATAGCCAATACAATTGCGCTTGGAGCCGATAGCGATGTGATGTTGTTTGAAAATACCGACCTTCAGATGCGCAACATTGTAGTATCCAGAGGGTCATATTTTGCCAATAAAACAGTCAAGGACATACGCAAGGGTATTTCCGAACCATTTCTTATCTCAGGCATAATGCGCAATAATGACTTTTTAATTCCATCAGGCGATACCATTGTTCGCGAGGGTGACAATATCTATTTACTGGCAACACAAAAAAATTTTACCAGGATATTCATTCAGGTGGGGAATAAGCAGGAAAAGATTGACCGCATAGTAATTATTGGTGGAGGCCGTGTTGGGTCTTTGGTATGCGAATACTTATTACGCACTGGAAGGAAAATTACGGTAGTTGAAACAGATTATGAACGATGCAAATTATTAGCTGATAAATTCCCTGATGCACTTATCCTTAATGCAGATATTTCTGATGAAAGTGTTTTCCATGAAGAAGAAATAGGAAAACATGACCTTATCGTTACCGTCACTGATAATCAGGAACTCAACATGCTCATTAGCCTGTATGCTAAAAGTATGGGAATCAAGCGATCAATTGCACTTGTCACAAATTCTAGTTACTTGGCAATTGCTTCCCGATTAGACATCGATGTAACGGTAAACCCAAAGCTCAGTACTGTTGATGCCATCATGAAGTTTATCAGAAGGGGGAACATAAAAAGTTTACATAGTATTTTCCACGGTAGAGCTGAAGTACTTGAATTTTTAGTTGATGAAAACAATCCCCTTGCTGGTAAACCACTTAAAGACCTGCAATTCCCGGAAAATTCCATTATTCTATCTGTTGTTCGCAATGATACCAGCATCCTTCCACATGGCAATTTAACAATAGAACCAAAAGACCTGGTCATTATGATTGCAGAAAAATCATCCATACCTGAAATTGAACAATTTATACAGGGATAATGAGGTTACCAGTAAGTGAATCCTTTGGTGATTTTAAAAATTTTATCGTTCCTACTTATCATAGTATCTGGCTTTATGGTGATACCTGCGGGTATTGCATTATATCATGCTGAATTTACAAGCCTTTCTAGTTTTGCCCTTACAATATCAGTAGTAGTACTTATTGCTGCAATTATACAGATTCTTCTTCGTCATAAAAAAGTTGAAATACTTACAACTCGTGACGGCTTTCTTCTTGTTACATGTAGCTGGGTATTTGCATCAATAATTGGTGCTTTTCCATTTTATTTATCAGGAGTAATACCATCATTTACTGATGCATTTTTTGAAACTGTTTCAGGTTTCACAACAACAGGCGCATCAATTCTTACCGATATTGAATCCCTGCCTAAATCATTACTTTTCTGGCGCTCGCTAACACACTGGCTTGGTGGCATGGGCATTGTTGTTCTGGCTGTTGCAATACTTCCCATGATGGGAATCGGTGGGCTTCAGCTTATACGGGCAGAAGCTCCCGGCCCAACGGTTGACAGGATTTCACCCCGCATTACTAAAACAGCAAAAACACTCTGGTTATTGTATATTGGATTTACTATACTTGAAACTCTATTACTTATGATTGGTGGAATGGATTTATTTGACAGCCTTACCCATACATTTGGCACACTTGCAACAGGAGGTTTTTCAACAAAGAATGCAAGTGTAGGGCATTTCAATTCAGCCTATATTGATGGTGTTATTACCATTTTCATGCTTATAGCAGCCATAAACTTTTCACTCCATTATCGTTTATTAACAGGAAGATTTAGATCAGTTTTTCAAGATACAGAATTTAAAGCTTTTTTATTTATATTCATTGCTTCAACAACGTTAATTGCCTTATCATTATATGGGAATACCTATCAAACTATTGGAGAATGTATAAGGTTTGCCTCATTTCAGGTAGCCAGTATCTTGACTACAACCGGCTTTGCAACGGCTGATTATGAGCAATGGGTACCTTTTGCCCATACAATACTTTTCATTCTTATGTTTATAGGGGGTTGTTCTGGCTCTACTGGCGGTGGAATAAAAGTTATACGGATTGTTATACTTCTAAAACAAGCATTAAATGAAATGAAACTTTTAATCCATCCCCGTGGGGTTTTTGCATTAAAAATAAGCAAGAATATGGTGAAAAAAAATATTGTTTATGCTGTTATGGGTTTCTTTTTCTTATATATAATGATTCTTCTTAATGTTACGTTTGCTATAGCTTTTGGAGGGCATGATATAGCAACATCGTTTTCCACAAGTCTTGCTACTTTAGGCAATATTGGGCCTGGCTTTGGTAAAGTAGGCCCAACGGAAAACTATGCTTTTTATGAAGATTACATTAAATGGGTACTATCATTTGCAATGATAGTTGGGCGTTTAGAACTTTACACTGTTCTGGTACTATGCATGCCAGATTTCTGGAGAAGATAAATTAACATTACCCCCTCTTTTTTTTACCACCAGTATACTTAAAGACTTTCATGCCTTTTGTTATATCATTTATAGTACCCGTTATGATTTTACATTTAGCTATCGTCATCATAGGGAAATATGCATTAAGGATAATCATTTTCCCCTGGGCAATAACACATAGTTTATCAAATATATGTACGGTCTGAGCAATAGCAGGTCCTGCAACAATAATTTCATTGCCTGTAATATCTTTAACAATGCCAACATAAGCACCAGCACCTTCAAGTACATCTAACTGCTCCTGAATGGTTAATGGATTTTTTATATATCCCCATTTGCCATTCATTGCAACAACAGCCACTCCTTCACTAAAACTATACGTTGCATCAAATTGCGGGGTTATTAGCCAATTGTTATTTTTATCAATATATCCCCATTTGCCATCCTTTTTAACCTCTGCAACGCCTTCGCTAAAGCTAAATGCATTATCATATTGTGGTTTTATTATCCAGTCTCCCTTTTTATCTATATATCCCCATTTGTTTTCAAACTCAACCTCAACAAGGCCTTCGCTGAAACTACCCACATCATCAAAGATTGGCTTTATTGCCCAATTGCCTTCTTTGTCAATAAAACCCCATCTGCCATACTCACAAACAGCAGCCAGCCCTTCACTATAGGGGAAAACCTTTTCAAATTTAGGCTTTACTATTGTAGCATCCTGAGATACAAAGCCAAACTTTCCGTCTTTTGTAACCTCAATCATGCCTTCGCTGATCTTACCCGCTTCATCAAACTGAGGCTTTACAATCTTCCCCTCACTGGTTACAAAACCAATCTTTCCTTCTTTTTCTACTTTTGCTATACCGCCGCTGCAATCATCAGCCTCATCAAATTGTGGATCTACAACCTTTTCTTTTGCTGTTACAAATCCATATCTATTCCCTTTCCGTACTTTTGCCAGTCCTTCAACACAATCCCAGGTATAATCAAACTGCAGTTCAATAATTTTGCCTTCTTTATTAACAAATCCATATTTACCTTCTTTTTTTATGTGTGCTATCCCATAATTAAAATCACCAGCAAAATCAAATTGGGGTTGTATCACTTCTTTACCCTGAGTATCTATATAGCCCCATTTGCCCTTGGTTTTTACTGCTGCTAACCCCTCGCTGAAATTATTGCCATCATCATATGTAGGTTCTGCAATAAGATTTCCTTTGTTATCTATATATCCAATATTACTTCCATGCTTTACTTTTGCAAAACCTCCAATACAATCCCAGGCAAAATCAAATTCATGCTGTAACAACTTTCCATCTTTGGTAAGAAATTTATATTTCTTCCCTGATATAACTACTGCTAATCCTTCACTAAAATTAAAAGCTCCGTCAAATTGGGGCTTTGCAATCCATTTGCCATCTGCGCCAATAAATCCCCATTTACCATTTTTCTTAACTTTTACAACTCCATCAGAAAAACTATATATTGCATCAAATTGTTGATTAACTATCATACCATCTTTAGTAACAAACCCAAATGTATTGCCTTTCTTAAACCATGCCACACCCTGATTAAAATCATACGCCTCATCAAACTGAGGTTTTACCAACCATTGAAGCTTTGGGTCATTTGCATATAAATAAGTGTTTGCAAATATTATTGCATATAGCATTGCTATAACGATAACAGTTATATGTCTCCTTTTCATGATAGTTCCCCATCAATATATAAGGTTATTACTTGTATCACATCACCAAAATCATTTTGTCAATCTTGATTTTAATATGATAAATGAATGAATAGTTTTTTAATTGACAATCAATATAAATTGTACTATTCACTTTTGCAAATAAACACTACGTGCTATTGAATTTTATAATGTCATTACATCGATGTAATACGTTTTATCATTAAACAGTAAAAGGGATTTTTGTATGAAAAAACTACTACTCTTTGTAATCATTACCCTTCTTTTTAGTTGCACCCCAAAAGATGAAACAGCAATGTTAGAACAGGAAACTGTGCAAGCTAAACGTGCTGGTATAAATAAAGAAATTGAAAAGTACAAAATACAATTAGACAAAGCCCCAAACGATTATGAGCGGGCTGTAGCATCCAATCAAATTGCACAGCTGCAGTCAGAAAAAGGGAATGCTGCTTTAATGTTAGAATACGCACAAAAAGCTGTTAAATATCAGCCAAACCTGTACATGTCACGGTATCTTTTGGGGAAATCATACAATGAAGTTGGCCGATATGATGATGCAATAAAAGAACTTGAAGAGTCCATCCAATTAAAATCCGATTTTGCTTTAGCACATTATGAATTGGGAAATGCACTATACAAAAAATACAAATATCCTCAGGCAATTGAAGAGTACCTGATAGCCATTAAACTAAATCCTAAATTTTATCAGGCAATGAACAATGCTGCCTTACTCTATGCTGAAACTGGCAAATATGCTGAAGCTGAAAAGTATTTTAAAAACGCCATTGCAGCTAAATCGAACTTTCCAACTCCATATAAAAATTTGGGCATACTTTACGAAACAAGGTTAAAAAATAAAGCTTTAGCAATTGAATATTATTCAAAATACCTTAAAGTACGGCCCAATGCTCCTGATAGGAAAATGACTGAATCGTGGATAAAAGCCCTTGGGGGTGCTCTATGAAAAAGATAATTTTTGTCATTATACTATTAATCGCACTGTGTGGTGTAGTGGTTAGTCAGGAAGATCTGATTAAATTGTCGATAGCTCCTTTTGATGATTCCAATCTTGTTTTGGAAAAGCCTGGTATTACGGCAACAGAGACACTTACACAGTTACTATCGCACAAAAAACATTTAACAGTCCGTACACCTGATGCTATACGTAACTACACTGAGTTACTTGAAAAGGTACAATTAGGTATTGAAGAGCCCGCTGTACTCAAAGAGAAATCATCAACCTTACAGATAGATTATCTTATAGTGGGCAGTATTGGTAAAATCCGTGATAAGTACGAGCTTGATGCCCGCATGGTGGATGTTGACACATGGAAGATAGTATCAGCCTGTGGTATTCAAACAGGGTCAGTTAATGCGGGAATAGATGACATTGCATCGGCATTTACTGCCTTACATAAAAATGATATACAACAATCACTGGATGCAATAAAAGAAAATGCTGCCGTTGGTATTCATGAATTCAGGGAACATTATGAAAACCCGCCTGATGCGTTATATTGTGCACCATTTATGGAGATGCTGACAAGCGCCCTTGCTTCTAAAACCAAGAATATTGTTGTTGAAAGCAAATTTGCAAGCCATCTTATTGAAGAAAAAGCCTTTGAGATGACCGGCATAATTGAAAACTCAAAGGCAGACGCAATGTTTGCAATTCAGGGGATTGCATACAGGATTATTGGTGATATACGCGTTTTCCCTGATATGATGACTGTAAACTACAAAATTGTCAATACAGGTAGCCAATCTGTTGTATTTACCGGGAGTGTGGATGTTGTTAATCCTTCTTCATTGAGGGCTATTTCAATAGCTATTGCAAAAATAATTGATGATGCATTGAATAACAGAATTGGCAATTTAACGATAACCACAACACCGGTAGATGCTGATATTTATATTGATGACTCTTTTGCCGGTTCCACAAAGAATAAAAAACTTTTAGTAGTTTTACAAAAAGGCAACCACACACTTACAGCTAAAGCCGAAGGGTTTAAAGCGTTTACCTGCCAAACTAACTTTGTTCCCAATAAAACTACTGCAATCACCATACAATTAGAACGGATAACCGAACGATATTTACAGGAAGCCATGGTATTTGAATCACAGGGACAATATGAAAAAGCTGTTGATAGATATGGCAGGTTTATACAAGAAACCGGTAATACCTCGGAGGCAAATGTTGCCTTATACCGTACGGGACATATACTTTTAAATAATTTAAAAGATTACACAAAAGCTAAAGAAACATTTACTACCCTGCTCAATAACTATCCAGAAGCATTCATACGAGCTGAAGGGTACTTTGGGCTGGCACAAACATACCTGGCAATGGGCAACAAAGATTTGGCAAAATCAACTATTGATTATCTTTTACAACATTACCCCGAATCAAATGCTGCACAGGAAGCAAAGGCAATTATAAAGACATTTGAAGTAAAGTAATTGTGTGCGGGTATCTTTCACACAAAAAATTATTCTTGACGCACAATACAAATTTTGCTTGTGTACAAACCTCATTATAATAATAATAATAATAAATTATAATATACTTCACATGCAATAGAAGGAAAAACCAATGCCCAAATATTCACTGAAAGATATTATTGAACGATCCAAAGATTGGATTAAACACCCTTATAGCCGTATTGCGTTTATCATCTTTATTGCTATATCACTATATTTAATAGTTTCTGCTATTATCGTTGTGGTGCTTACTAAACCCGAAAAAGAAGTAAAAATACCTGATGTTGTTGGCAAGCGCTACGCCGATGTCCATAACAGCCTTATCCGCAAAGGATTAAAGCCACAGCTTAAATTTTATGATGTGCACGACATTGACAACGATATTATTTTACGGCAATATCCAGAACCAGGTGAGATAGTTTCTGAAAATAGCACCATACGCCTTTTAGTAAGCCGTAGCAATTTAACTATTGACATGCCAAGCGTTGTTGGTATGGAATTGCCTTTTGCACTCAACAAGCTTAAAAATCTGCACCTGTACGATAAAACCATATCGCTGCGTGTTGGCGTTATTTCATATATCCCATCAGAAAAAACTGCTGACAATGTTGTTATTGACCAGAGCCCAAAATCCGGCGAAAAGATTGTACTGGACCGCAAGGTTAACCTGCTGGTTTCAAGCGGCAGTGCAACGCAACCAGTCATGCCTAAGGTTGTAGGCCAATCAGTTGACCTGTGTTTTCCACTTCTTATGTCAAAGAAGGTATTTGTTTCATTTACTGTATTGCCAACTAACGACATGGCACAAAGTGGCATCATAGCCCAGGTTAACCCACAGGAAGGCCAGCCGCTTACTGAAGGGCAAACAGTAACTATTCAAGTATACTATTATGAAATGAAGGACAAGCCCTATTACGCGTATGAACGGCTTAAATACACCGTACCCGGTGATGAAGGCGAAGGGCTGTATGAAGTATATGTAAGCGATAATAAATCAAAGCGGCTCTGTTATTCACAGAATTTGAAACCCGGCAATACTATTGATTGCGTTTTTCACCGAACGGGCAATGCACGTGTATATGTTATGTGCAATAAAAAGCAGGTTAAGGTGCTGAGTTTTGATGTTGAAGAATTTGACTGATACCATTTTACTATCCCCATCTATTATTGCCACTGACCTTTCATGTTTGGGCTCTGTGGTGTCATCATTTGACAGCTCATGCATACATCTTTTGCATATTGATGTGATGGATGGCAACTTTGTCCCTAACATAACCATTGGCCCCGGTTATATACACAATTTACAGCAACACACTGATATACCATTAGACATACACCTGATTATTCAAAAACCGGAGCTAATGCTACAAAGTTTTATTGATTGTAAGCCATGCTTTTTAACCATACACTCTGAAAGTACACAGCAACCTGTGCGCCTGTTACAATTCATAAAAAATTCAGGGATAAAAGCAGGTATAAGCATTAATCCTGCCACACCTGTTGAACAACTTTATGATATTCTTGAATATACGGATATGATTTTAATTATGAGTGTTGAACCTGGATTTTATGGACAAAAATTCATACCATCTTCTTTGAAAAAGATAGAAAAACTCAATACATTTATACATACCAATAATTTACAGGTTATTATTGAAGTTGATGGTGGCATCAATGAAGACAATATAGCTGATGTTGTAAAAGCAGGTGCCAGGGTTATCGTAGCTGGCAGCAGTGTTTTCAAAGCTCGTGATGTGAATACACAGGCAAAAAAGCTTCTGGAAATAGCAAAAAAGGCTTACATATAAACTCAATAAATTTTGTATGTGCAATAAGTATGTGCTAATACACTACTATATATTGTAATATACTATGTTGTTTATCATTGAATTTTTTACTGTAATCCACACATTATAACAGTTTATCCTTGATTTATGGAATACAATGTATTATATTTTGTATTGACAAAAAATTCATATCAAAAATAATCATCCACTAATTATTTCAGGAGGTAGATACGTGGTAAAGATTCGATTGCAACGCGCTGGAACCAAGAAAAAACCATTTTACAAGGTAGTGGTGGTTGATTCACGAAAACGTCGTGATGGTGCGGTTATTGAAAGCTTAGGTCATTATCAACCTATAGTTAAAGGTGAGCAGTTTGTAGTTGACAGGGAAAAAGTATCAGAGTGGTTGAAAAAAGGCGCTCAGCCCACAGAAACTATCGCAAAATTACTGAAAAAAGCCGGCATATAAAGGCTCATTCCAATCTTACAAGCGGAGGCGATGACGATGAATTACAAGGAACTTGTGGAGTATATGGTTAAATCTCTCGTTGATCATCCCGACAAAGTTGAAATAAGGGAGATAGAAGGCGAAAAATCTACTATTCTTGAATTAAAGGTTACCAAAGAAGACATTGGAAAAGTCATTGGCAAACATGGACGGATTGCGCGTGCAATTCGTACCATATTAAATGCATCAGCCACAAAAACAGGCAAAAGGATAGTTCTGGAAATACTTGATTGAGCAGTAAAGAATATTTTCGTATTGGAGTCATCTCCGGCATCCATGGATTGGATGGATGCCTTAAAGTTCATATAATTACTGATTTCCCTGAGCGATTTTCCGGTGATGTCCCGGTATATGTGTATATACGGGGGCACTACAAAGCATTTACAATTACAGGTTTTACCTTTGCAGCAAAGCGTATAGGCTACATGTATTTAGAAGGCATTCATGATGTAACTGCTGCAAACGCAATTAAGGGATGTGAGCTTTTTGTTGATGTAGATGATATTGAAGCAGTTTGTGAAGATAACAGTTTTCATTATTCAGCAATCATAGGTTGCCTGGTTTACTATAACAATACAATCTTTGCCCAGGTAACTGATATTTTACAAACCGGTGCAGCCGATACGCTGGTAATCAGGACACCTGAAGGCAAAGAATACATGATACCATTTGTTGAAAGTATGGTAAACACTAATCGGTTGAATGAACACATTATTGAGATTTTCCCTGTTGAAGGGCTTATTGAGTGAAGATCTTTAAAATTATTACACTCTTCCCTGAATTTTTTCAAAGCCCCCTGCAAACCGGGCTTATGGGAAAAGCAGTTGAAAAAGGGCTGTGCCGCTTTGAAATAATAAACCTGCGCCAGTGGGGCGAAGGGCAGTACCGTCAATGTGATGATTACCCATATGGTGGTGGAAGCGGAATGGTACTGATGCCAGGGCCGTTATTCAAAGCCATTGAATTGCATAAAGGCACTTCAAAAGTAATTTACCCGTCTCCATCAGGGGTTGTGCTAACACAAAAGCTGGTGCAAAAGCTTTTTGAGCACGATAGTTACTGTTTTATATGCGGCCAGTACGAAGGCATAGACCAGCGGGTGATTGATCGTTATGTTGACTATGAAATATCTGTTGGCGACTATGTTTTATCAGGCGGCGAATATGCAACATTAGTAATTATTGATACACTGTGCCGCTATATTCCGGGTTTTATGTCAAACCCGCAGTCACTATGCGAGGAAAGCTTTGAAAATTATCTATTAGAATATCCGCAGTATACGCGTCCGCGGGAAATTGATGGGATGGCTGTACCGGATATACTGTTAAGTGGCAATCATGAGAAAATACGGCAATGGCGTTTGGAAAAAAGTATTGAAAAGACTAAGGCAGTAAGGCCTGATCTGTATACATTGTACAAAGCAAAAAAGGATGAGGTAGAACAATGAAAGCAATACAGTTAGTACAAAATGAATTCAGCAAAAGTTACCGCGATGTGAACTTTGAGGTGGGCGACACCGTTAAAGTCCA
>Ga0308390_1000856_pt1 | contig 20871 bp, 19 predicted proteins | sample Hotspr2Sample149_FD_202358 | JGI IMG/M metagenome (GOLD analysis project Ga0308390, IMG submission 202358) | Hot spring phototrophic mat microbial communities from Mushroom Spring, Yellowstone National Park, Wyoming, United States - 20040719_149 ...
AGAGATAATCGACCATGCCAAAAGACTTAGGGTCATTGGTAGAGCAGGAACCGGGCTTGATAACGTTGATGTCGCAAAAGCTACCGAAAAGGGCATCGTAGTAATGAATGTGCCAGGGGGTAATACTCTTTCTGCCACAGAGCATACCTTTGCCCTTATACTCTCTTTAGCAAGACGCATTCCCCAGGCAAACGCTGCAGTTAAATCTGGGGTCTGGGATAGAAAAAAGTTTATGGGAGTTGAGTTAAACTGTAAGGTCTTAGGGGTCATCGGTCTGGGGAGGATTGGTAGCATTGTTGCCGAAAGAGCCCTTTGCTTTAAGATGAAAGTCCTTGGATACGACCCCTTTGTATCTCCCGAGGTTGCTAAAGAGAGAGGGATCGAACTTGTAAGCCTTGATGAGCTTCTTTCTAAATCAGACTTTGTAACCATTCATACCCCTTTGACCAAAGAAACTTATCATCTATTAAACAAAGAAAGGATTAGCAAGATGAAAAAGGGGGCGTATCTTATCAACTGCGCAAGGGGCGGGATCGTCGATGAAAATGCCCTGTATGAAGCCCTGGTCTCAGGACATCTTGCCGGAGCAGCCCTTGATGTCTTTGAAAAAGAACCTGTGCCTTCGGATTATCCTCTCTTAAAGCTTGACAATATGGTGGTTACTCCTCACTTAGGTGCTTCAACGCTTGAAGCTCAAAAGGTGGTTGCGGTTGAAATCGCAAAGCAGGTCGTTGATTATCTTTTGCATGGCACTGTTAGAAATGCGGTAAACGTTCCAGCCATCACCGGGGAAGCTTTAGTAGTGTTAAAGCCTGTTCTTAACCTTGCAGAAAGGCTCGGGCTTTTTTCCGCTCAATTGATAGAAGGAGCAATCACTGAGGTTGAGATAACCTATCTTGGTGAGGTAGCAAAGCTTGATGTAAAGCCAGCAACTGTTGCTCTGGTCAAAGGGCTCCTCAGCCCCTACCTTAAAGAAGATGTAAACTATGTGAACGCCCTAATCCGGGCAAAGGAGAGAAATATCAAGGTTTCGGAGATTAAAACAGAATCAGCGGAGGATTTCACTTCCCTTATTAGAGTAAAAGTTCTGTCCTCAAAAGATTCTGTTTTGGTTGAAGGGACAATCTTTGGGAAAAACGAACCAAGGATCGTGAAGATCAACGGCTTTCGCCTTGACGCGCTGCCGGAAGGTCATATGCTCTTCATTTTTAACGAAGACCGTCCTGGAGTCATTGGAAAGATCGGAACCATCCTTGGCAAGCACAACCTTAACATTGCAAGAATGTATGTTGGGCAAGACCCCATGAAAAAAAGGAACATAATCCTTCTCTCTTTAGACCAGCCGCCAACCCAAGAAGCCCTTGAAGAATTACAAAAGGAACCTACTGTTTATTTAGTAAAAGCCTTAGAGCTATAAAAAATCCTATGAAGGTCAAGTCCCGCGGTCTCACCCTTGATGAGCTAAGTAATCATATTATAGCCCTTGGCGAGAAACCCTACCGAGCAAGGCAAGTTTATCATTGGATAACAGCCAAGGCTGCCCAATCATTTGACGAGATGACAGACCTCCCTAAAGGACTTCGGGCCAAACTTTCAGAGGTGTTTAGCCTTGAACTCCCAGAGGTAATAGAAATACAAACCGCGCAAGATGGGACTACTAAGTTTGCCCTGCTGTTAAAAAACGGAGAGGTCATAGAAATGGTTCTTATACCAGAGAGGGACCACTTTACCCTTTGTGTTTCCTCTCAGGTTGGATGCTCTATGGGATGTAAATTCTGCCTAACCGCTCGTTCTGGTTTTAAAAGGAATTTAGAAGCCTGGGAAATTATTTCTCAGGTGGTGCTTGCTAAAAGATGGTTGAAGGATTTTTTGTCGCCCCGAGCTAAGCTAGGGGTCTCCCCCGTGGTGCTCGCTAAAAGATGGTTGAAGGAGAAGGAAGAGAATTTGCCCTTGAGAAACATTGTTTTCATGGGAATGGGTGAACCCTTAACAAACTACACAAACCTTGTCCAAAGCTTAAAAATCCTCGCCGATCATGAAGGTTTTAATTTCAGCAGAAAAAGGCTTACCGTGTCAACAGCTGGCATCATTCCCAAAATTTGGGCTCTTGCCAAGGATTTTCCTACCGCTTTAGCAGTTTCTCTCCACTCAGCAGACCAATATCTCAGAGATTATCTTATGCCCGGTGTTAAGCAATATCCCCTTTCCGACCTAAGGGAGTCCATAAAAGCCTTCCCCCGCATAAAAAACGGAAGGACAACCATTGAGTACGTTTTGCTTAAAGACATAAACGACAGAGAAGAACACGCTGAGAAGCTTTATCGCTTCCTAAAGGGCTTGAAAGTAAAGGTAAACCTTATCCCCTTTAATCCTCATCCTGAGCTACCTTTTAAACGCCCAGAGCCAGAAAGGGTGGAAGCCTTTCAACGGTATCTGTTGAATAGGGGGGTCCTAACTACGGTTAGGAAGAGCAAAGGTCTTGAAATATCTGCGGCCTGCGGGCAGCTAAGACGAAGAGTATTAGCTCCAAACTCCTTCCAAGCGGTATCCGCAGAAGGGGCAAGCTCCATCTGCCTCTAACTTATTTTCAACGATAAAGAAGCCTTCTCTTTTGATAACCAAGCCTTGGCACTTTGGACAGTAAGTATGTTCAGTTTCGTTGCCTGGAACATTGCCAATGTAGATGTAGGACAAACCTTCCTCTTTGCCTATGTAGTAGGCTTTTTGTAAAGTTTCAAGCGGTGTTATGGGTTTATCAAGCATGCGAAAGCGAGGGAAAAAGCAGGATAGATGCCAAGGAGTCTCAGGTCCAAGCTCATTCTTAATAAAGCTTGCCATTTCTCGAAACTCAGATGGGTCATCGTTTTCTCCAGGAATGACCAAAGTTGTAATCTCAACCCAAATTCCGCAATGCTTCAGATATTTTAAAGTTTCTAAAACTGCTGAAAGCTTTGCCTTGCATATTTTTTGGTAGAAGCTTTCTCTAAAGGATTTTAGGTCTACATTTATGCCATGAAGATAGGACTTTATTAGGTCAACCGCTTCCTTAGTCATATAACCGTTTGAAACGAACACATTCTTTAATCCCTGGGAAGCAGAAAGCTTTGCGGTATCAAGGGCAAACTCGAAGAATATGGTTGGCTCTGTGTAGGTGTAAGAGATGCTTTTACATCCTGTTATTTTTGCTACATGAACAATATCCTCCGGGCTTCTCCTTTTTCCCGGAATCTCTCCCTCAAAAAGCCGTGGATACTGAGAGATTTCATAATTTTGGCAAAAGCTACACTGAAAATTGCATCCTACTGTGGCAATGGAGTAGGATAGGCTCCCAGGCAAAAAATGATAAAGTGGTTTTTTCTCTATAGGGTCTACGTTTTCCGCTATGATTTTCCCATAGACCAAGCTAAAAAGATGTCCGCCTTGATTTTCTCTAACCCCGCAGATACCTTTTTTACCTGGAGGAATAACGCAATGATGATTGCAGAGATTGCATTTTACCTTGTTCTCATCCAGCCTTTCAAAAAGTACTGCTAGAAACATGGAAATATTATTAGTCTTAATTGATGAAAAGTCAAGCACGATGGATTTTTCCCCTTTTTCATAACTATACCCGATTCTCTTTCATCTCATTAAAAAAATAGAGAATGATGTTTCTACCGGGCTCCATTTATTAAAACATCAAACTCAGTATTAAAATTCCTATAATTTAAGGATGTTCCTAAGACCGATAGCACCAATAAGAAAATGATGCCCGATACCTGTTTGTTATGAAGACTATAGTAATAATTTACCACTCTATTTATTGTCAACCAAGATTTTTCAGATAAAATTGGTGGGATTTAAAATTCAAGAGAAAGGAGGAGGGGGCTTATTGGGGATACGGGATTATTGTTTAAAGTTAAGAGCTTCGTTGAAAAACATCCTTTAACAGCGCTATTTTCTTTATTTATTTATCCTTATTTTATTAATCATCTACCTCAACATTGAGATCATCCATTTTACCAGTCAACCTCAGTTTTGTGCAAAATGCCATCCCAAGGAAGGACCGGGTATTTTAGGAGAAGTTTTTACTTGGAAGAATAACATCCATGCAAAGCATAATGTAGCTTGTCTTGATTGTCATGCTAAAACAGAGATTATTAACTATTTCCTCACAAAATTCAAGGGGCTAAAAGATACCTTCAAATTTGCCTTCCGGGGGCAGTAACACATGATTAAGGTGCTTCACAAAATCTTTACTGACCCGGTGTATGCTTCCAAGGTTGTCTCCTCAGAAAGCTGACTCTTTTGCCACACCGATTATTACAACGAAAAATTCCGTAAAGAAAGGCTTATCAAGCTCCCACTTGTTCATTTCCGAACCTTAGAAGAGGTTAAAAATCCAGAATGGAGAAAAGCTAAAGGGATGGTAGATATATCTTAACTGAGGAAGTAAGAAGAACACCCGACATCGACCCAAAGCATGCCTCGCATATTAAATCCGGAGTATCTTGTGTCTTTTGTCATAGGAGCGTAGCTCATGGAGGACAATTAATAAATCTTGCTTCTGCCAACATCTGCGAACAAGAAAGGGTATGCTCAAGCTGTCATATCAAAAATAAAGATGTTATCAACATGAAGGATATTGTTATCCAGAAAGCAGGGAACCCAGCAAGATTTTCTCATAACACCCATGTGCAGACCTTTGAGTGCGATACCTGTCATTTCTCACTTTTTAAGATGAAGGCTGGAACAACCTCAATAACCTTTAAAGACCATAATAGTGACAAATATTACTTCTCTTGCCATGGAGAAAATAAGGCCGCGACCTTTAGCTGCGAACTCTGTCATTCTCTTTAGTTAAATTTTGAACTGACCAAGAAGCCCAGGGTTATCCCTGGGCTTTGCTTTTATTTATGGATTACTTCTTTTCTACTGCCTGTGCTTTCTTCTTCAGCCTTTCTAAACCTTTAACTCCTACATGGCAAGTTGCACACTTAGTATTTGATGCAAAGGCTGTCTGCCCATTGTGGCAGGCTCCACAGTATTTACCTTTATACAAAGAGTCCATGTTGAAATCAGGATTTCTTTGACTCTTAAATGCTTCCATCTCAAAGATAGCCGTATGGCAAGATTCACATGGTAGTCCAAGCTCTTTAACATGAAGCTTGTGACTAAACAGCACCCCCTTCACGGGCTTTGTGTATACTATTTCTGGTCCTCCTGCTTCTTCACTTTCTTGATATTTAACACCCTCCTCAGTTATCTCGCTTAATACAAGGACTGAGAGCCCCAAAATTAAAGTTGAGGCTAAAATTATTATTCTTTTCATTACGCCCTCCTTAGCCTATAGTGTAAAATACATTTGGTTTAGCACCAGTTTCCGGTTTAAGAACCCAGACTGCTTTGCCCATTTGATGGACAATCTTATATACTTCACTGTTTGGGTCTGATAAATCACCAAAGATCCGCACCCCTGCTGGACAAGCCTCAGAGCAGGCGGTAATCTTCATCCCTTTAGATAACCTCGATTCCCAGCAAAAATCACACTTATCAATCGCCCGTTTTTCTTCATTAAAATATCTGGCATCATACGGGCAAGCCACCATACAGGTCTTACAACCAATGCATTTATAGCTTGCCATCTTTACGATCCCAGTTTGTTTGTCCTTGTAGGTTGCCTTAGTTGGGCAGGCTCGGACACAAGGAGGATTATTGCAATGATTACACAGAATAGGCATAAATTGTCTTTGTTGATCTACGGCTTTGGTGTCCACTCTTTCTAAAATCTTAGTCCGCCAACCATATTCAGGGACATTATTTGTTTGGTTACAGGCCTCAACACAAAGTTCACAATCAATGCATCTATCTACTCTAAAAACCATCGAATAGTGAGGTTTGTATGGATATTCTTTATGAACTTCCTCTGAAGTAGCCAAGCCTTCAGCAACCACTGATACTACATTGAGCAAACTTCCCCCTGCTGCCACTCCCGTTATGATCAACCCTATCTTTAAAAACTCTCTTTTTGTCTCATCGGGCACGCATCCTTGTTCTTCCATTTTTAAATTCTTAAAAAATTTTTTCCAGTTCATCCCCTCCCCTCCCTTAGTGAATTTCAGTATGATGACCTTTAAACACCTTTTCTCCGATTAAAAACGAGAATACACATAATGCGCAAGCTCCAATTATAAGCATAATTTCATGAAGCGTAGGTTTATAAGTCAAAATAACTGGAAAATCCGTTACATTATACTCAAAGAAATGAGAGACTATTTGACCAATAACCACCAAATCAACCCTCATAAAGAAAATGCCAATGAACGCAAGCAAAGATGCAACAAACATCTGATTTAAGTTTCTAAACCTTGAAACTAAAAGTAGGAAAAAGGGTGCTACCAGACCAAGAAATACTTCAAAGAACCAGAAGTTTATAGCATACTTACCGAATAACCACTCTCTTATTGCTAATACTTTCCCTTCAGCACCTGCAAACCCGGTTATGACCTTCCAAGTAACGAAGAACATCAATACCGCCAACAAAAGTGCCCAAAGTTTACCAACAGCTTGTAAGGCTAATTCCATAGGTTTGTCAAATCTTTCATTTCTTATACGATAGCCAAGGTAGGTAAAGAATATAATAGCTGTGCAACCAGAGGCAGCTGCTGAGGCAATAAAATAAATAGGCATATAAGGTCCATACCAAAACTCCCTACCGTGAAGCATTCCGAAAACAGCGCCAAGGTTACTGTGGGCTGCAATACCTGAAATTAATCCTAAAAGCCCTGCTACCATGGCATATCTATACTTGGCTATTAGCAACAATAAAAACTCTATACTCATGAACACTAAATAAGCTCCATACAAGGTACCCATCCACCAAATGTTTGAGGTTGGGTTAGGTGATAAGGCATTCCATATAGCCATTCTAAATGGATTTTCAACATCAAAAAAGATTACCATGAACCCTGCTAACAAAGTAACTACTGATAAATAGACTGATCGTTTAGCTATTGGGAGTAAAGATTTAACTCCAAAGACATGCCCAATGGAAGAAATTATACACAAACCAGTAGAGGTAACAACAAAGAAAACATACCCTGAAATTAATATACCCCAGGGAATTTCTCTATAAATTCCATACACATGACTATAGCCAACATACATAGCATTAACACCAAACATAGCTGATATTAAAATAATCAAACCAGAAAGAATTAATAAAATATAAAAGCCTTTAGAACCGGATAAGAATTCCGTAAGAAACTGCAACCAATTTTGAGTAAACTCTTCTTTGCTAATAATGCCCTCAGCTACTGGATTATTCTTTTTCTCCATCCTCCCCCTCCTCCTATTATTTCGCTCTCAGAATTCGAATTTCTTTTTTTACTTCCTTATAAGGTAGACTATCCAAGATCATTATTTCTCCGTATTTTTCCTGAAATTTAATCAGTTCTTCTAAGCTGTTTATCTCTATCACCCACTGTTTTTCCTTTTGTTTCTTTTCACATACTATCATTCCATTCTCTTCTCTATGATTTACCCCCCTCAAACCATTCCTTAAACCAAACCTTCTTTTTTGCCTCTTCAATACTTGGCACCATTCGATAGTCAAGCGGAGTAAGCTTTATCTCCACCGCTTCTTCACAAGGCTTTTCTCTACTCCATAATGGAACCCGTGTTCGGCTTACAACAAATAGCATTCTACACCTCCTTTAGATGGATTTTGACCTTTCTTGCGGTTTGGATAAGAGATAACCAATTATCCAGCCTATGGTGGCACATCCTAACACAAAAACCAACCCGGACACTATCACTTGTATTATCATAAAAAGGGCTACGAGCATCCGAGGACCTGTCGTTGGTTCAATAGGATGACCCCAGAGAAATTCAGCTAACTTCAAACCAAGCAACCCACCAGTGTATGCCACGGGTAAGAAACCAAACACTGCAAAAAATACTAAACCAATCACTCCTCCAATATATAAACCTTTTTTAGCCTTTTTCATATCCTATCACCTCCTTAAGAAGATAGGGTCGCATTTAGGGGCTTATGGGGGTTTTATTTGCCTTCAGCGACCCTGTCCCCTGTGGGTTTTAAGCCTTGCTTTCTTCTGCTTTTAGCTCAAATCTTGTGCCTACAATCCAGCCAGCGATAGCTCCACCTAATACAAAAACTAAACCAGTAGAGATTACCGCTCCTATCATGCTAAAGGCTACGAAGATGCGAGGCAAAATGCCAACAGCTGGTGCCCCCACGAGCAATTCAGCAAGCTTAATCCCTACATACCCTCCCATCATAGCGCTTGGGAAGAAACCTAAAAGTGCAAAAAGCACCAACCCAACTGCTGTCCCAAGGTAAAGCCCTTTCTTTGATCCTTTGTCTTTGAATAACATAATCCCACCTCCTTTTAGTTTTTTTTGATTAAAAGCTTAGTTATCTTTTTGAATGCTAAACCAACAAGCACGCTTAGGAGCATAGTGTCCTCTTTATTGTGTAAAATATTCTACAGGAAGAGCATGGTAGTTCCCCGATTCAATCTCCTTAAATCCCCTTAACTTCCTTGATTTTAACCTCTTATTCAGCTTTTTCAAGAGCAAATATAATAATCTGTCGTTATTATTTTGAAATGTCACATTTAATTGCTAATTTGAAATGTCACATTGAGAGGGTATCCTCCCTGTATCTTCAGGGAGGTGATAGCAATGAAAACATGTCAGATTTCGGGGGTTGAAATGGACAGGCTCAAAATTTTATCCGATGTCCTCAATGGTAAACTTACTTTAAAAGAAGCTTCTCACGCTTTACACCTTAGCTATAGGCAGGCTATTAGATGGAAAGAAAGTTGAAGAGGTGGCAAGAGAAGGGGTAAAACAGGAGAGATGGAAGCCAGTAGAATCCATCCCTCAAAGCGTAGTTTTAAATTAACGAAGAAGACCAAAGATGTGACATTCCAAACTGGGAATTATAGGTGACGTTACCATTAGTAATAACACTGTCTTATTTGCTATTTTTAAAGATAAGGTATTCCCTGATAAAAAATCTATATTGTATACGAATGTGCTTTCTATTCTTCGGAGGTTATTATTATCTAACTTATTGCTTTTAATTAATTCAAATATTTCATTAGTTTCTTTGTCAAAATTAGTAAGCTCTGTTTCTATTTTACTTGCAGTTAATTGAGCTAATAACCCTAATTCTCTATGTGTTAATTCAAAAAGTTCCTTTTGAAAAGAGCGCTCAAAAAAAAGATTTAATACTATAAAAAAGATAACTATAAAAAAAAGATTAAGAAAAAGAAAAAATTGGTCCTCATGAAGTATTTACAATTTTAGCCCCCAGGACAGGGGGCTAAAAAAGCTAAAGTTTTTTTAATACATCCTTATAGTACAGGTCAAAAATAACAGCTGTGGTTCTAAATACTAAATGAGAAAACTTTGAATAAATTAGAGATAAGAAAAGCAAGAAAACAGATATTATATGTGCAAGATAGATATACCCTACATAATTATAATAAAAGGTGAAGATCCTTGCAATAGGGATCAAAAATCCTGTTACACCAACGATTAAAATTAACCAAAGTAAATAGGAATCTGCATAGGTTGTCCGCAAACTATTTTCTAAAACTGCCTGATTTCTTCCAGTTATAAGCCCTATGACCCCATAAAGTAATAAAAGTCCACCGATATAACCAAGCCATTTTACAGGATGTGTTATAGGATTCCAAGGAGTATGCATTCCCAAAATATCAGCCAGAAAGAAAACTGTTCCGGTAACGATGAATAAAATTATGAACCCAAAGAGCAACATCTTATGCGGGTTTGCCCTCCAAGAATTTGCTCCGCATTTCTCAAACCTGCTATGATCAATAATTTCTTTTAAAGCCGGTATAAAGTATGTTTTTATTACATCTATGCATCCAATCCTGTAAGCCTGTGGGATGTTATATGTTTCTAAATAACTATTCCACATTCTGCTTACAGCATTTGCCAAGATGGCTATAATAAACACCGATAATGGTAAAAAAATCATATCGTTCATTAATACACGAGCAGGCAAATCCATAAAACCTATTTTGTAATGAATAGGTGAATATGGAAACGAGGTTGGGTCGCTCAGTGATGGGACACCCTGATAGGTTAAAAACATAATCGGAAGGATGAACGCCAAAGCTATTAGTATTAAAATAGGTAAGCCCCAAAGATTGTTGTAAAGAGTATGCATAAACTTAAAAGGAACTAACTCTCTTGTCGCCTGAAGTCTTAACGAAGCTAATACATCACCAGGTCTTGCGTTCCTTGGACAATACTTTGTGCAATCTCCACATTGGTGACAAAGCCAGATGCTTGGGTCTGAAAGTAACTTCTCATGGAATCCCCACTGAGCAAGAAGCATCTGCTTTCTTGGAAAGGGCGCTTCATCTGGTGCTAAAGGACATACGGATGAACAGGTTGCACACTGATAACATCTTTTAACCGTATCTCCACCAGCTGATATAATTTGATTTACTGCCGTTAAGTTAGCATCTATCTTTGTTATATTCCCCATTCCTCTCCCTCCTACCATCCTTTGAATGGATTTTCACCATAACTCTTTATCAATTCAACAAACTCGTTAGTTTTATTAATGACCATATCTATTTCATCAATGGCCACTGTGTCGATGGTTACTCGTTCCATCTCTAATGCAAGCTGTTGTAAAGTCTCTTGCACGTTTTCCATTCTTCTGTTTGCAAGCTCACTTCCCTTGATGAAGTGACACTGATAATTTTCACCAAATTTGCAACCAAGTAATAATATTCCATCAAACCCTTTACTCATAGCATCTTTAATAAAGGCCACATTAACCGCTCCCAAACATCTTACTGGTATAACCCTAAGGCTTACTGGTAATGACCTCCTTTGATAAGCCAACATATCTAACGCTGGATAGGCGTCGTTTTCGCAAACAAAGGCTAAAAATCTATACTGCTCATATCCTTGCTCAGGCATTACACAGGCTTTTATCATACTTGAAACCATGTCTATCGAGTAGTCCTTGAAGTTTATGATCCTCTGAGGACAAGCTCCAAAACAGGTTCCACATCTTCGACAACGGTTTATAAACGGGATTGGAAAAGCCTTCTCATCCTCGTTTAAAGCTCCAAAAGGACACTCCTCAGTGCATCTCTTACATTGGGTGCACATCTTCAAATCCCACTCTGGATGGGCAAAATCCCAAGTTCTTGGATGAACTGCATGCCCCATCTCAATTGCAGTTAAGCTCTGAATAGCTTTTAAAGCAGCTCCTCTAGCATCTTCGATAACCTGATCAATAGTCATTGGTTGATGAACAGCTCCTGCTGCATATATACCCGTCCTTCTTGTCTCATAGGGGAAACAAATGTAGTTAGAGTCTGCATAACCATAGAATAACTCAAGCTCAGGTAAAGCTGGACCTTGTCTGTATTCAAGATTAAGAATAGCCTCATCCTTGGTAGTAGGAACCATTCCAATGGCTAGAACCATAGCATCTACTTCTACCTCAATTTTTTCTCCAAAAAGGGTCTCATCTATCACCACTTTAACTTTTCCGTTTTCTCTCTCAGAAACTTCTACTACCTTTCCCTTAGTTAAGAAAACTCCAGGGTCATTCTGTAAAGTCTTATAGAAGTTTTCATAAATCCCCATGGTTCTCATGTATTCGTAAACGATGTAGGCTTTGCTCTCTGGGTCGGCTTCTCTTAAATATTTTGCTTGTTTTAGAGAGGCTAAACAGCAATAACTAGAGCAATAGGGTAAATGCTCCTCGCTTCTCTGTCCTGCACACTGAATAAAGAGAAGGCTTTTTATGGGAGCCCCATCAGAAGGTCGAGTAAAATCACCCTTAGCTGCCTTTAACTCAAACTCTACATTGGTCATTACATTTGGCACAATTACATAACCCAAATGGGAAAGATTAGATGCATCGTATGGCTTAAAACCGGTTGCTAATACTACAGCACCAACCTTAACTTCTTCTTCTTTTCCACCCTGCTTAATCTTAGCTGTATAAAGCCCTGGTCCCCCAGATAAACTTGTAAGAGCGGCTCCCTTGTAAACCTTAATAAGGTCATTACTTTCGACTTCCTTTATTAAATCAAAAACGATTGGCTTTACCAGCTCTGTGTAAGGATAATTTGCTTGACATTGAGCTTTAAGCTTTGCCGAAAATCCACCAAGCTCTTTTTCCTTCTCCACAAGAACTACAGGATAACCAAGCCTTGCGCACTCCAAAGCTGCTGTTAATCCAGCAACGCCTCCGCCAATCACCAATATGGTTTTTGATAATTCTTCTTCTGGCTTGAAAGATTCAGGCAACTTGTAGACCCTAAGTTTAGCAATGCTCATTCTAATGTAGTCTTTAGCCAAAGCCATTAGCTCATCCTTAAAACTAACCCCGCTTGCTACCTCAACGCTATCGTCTAATGTCTCTCCGTTTTCACCAACTGGGAACCTACTCCAAACCACACCTTCACGCAAGTTCACTCTATCAACAGCCACCTTACCAAAATTAAATACATCATAATTTACTCTAAAAGAACAAGCACAGATTGACACAGCATCTAAACCGTCTTCCTGAATTTTAGAATCAATAAAAGCTTTGCCTTCTTTAGAACAAAGGAATTCAGCAGAATAAACTGAAGTTATACCCTCTTCCCTTGCAGTTGCCTCAAGCTCTGTTATATCAAGACGATTCCCTATATCACAACTTTTACAGATAAAAACGCCTATTTTTTCCATCCTATACCTCCTTTTAAATTACAGATTGTTTTATTTAACATATTGCAACGCTTTAATCACGGCGCCTGTTGCCGTTTCATTAGATGTCATAACATCTAACGGTTTCTTGGCACAACCAACAGGAATAATCCCCTCAGTCTCACGCACAAAACCGTATTCATCAATGGAGACTCCTGGTATGCTCATTCCTGCCATACTGGGTTGCATACCCATAGCTAAAACAACCATGTTAACCCGTTCTGATACTCTTTTGCCAGATATAGTATCCTCTGCCGTCACAATCAAATCTTTTGTATCGGGATCTTCCTCGATTTTGGCTACCTTTCCTTTAATAAAACTGATCTTTGCTTCTGATTGAGCTCTTTTCAAGAATTTTTCATAACGACCGGGCGTGCGAATATCTATGTAAAAAACTAAGGATTCTGTATCCTGATTTTGCTCTGCTAAGTATAATGTATGCTTAAGGGTTGCCAAACAGCAAATATACGAACAATATGGCAAATGATTTTCATCCCTTGAGCCAGCACACTGAACAAAGGCTACTCTATTTGGCTGGACCCCATCAGAAGGTCTTATAACTTTTCCGTTCGTTGGACCCCAAGGTGAAGCCATCCTTTCCACTTGCATGTTCGTCACTACATTAGCAAACCTTCCAAACCCCAAATTATCAAGCCTTGTGGCATCATAAAGTTTCCATCCTGTACCCCAAATGATAGCTCCTACCTCAAACTCTTTTACTTCTTCTTTCATGTCTGGCTCAATGGCATTATATTTACATGCGGCCATGATTCGGTCTAAATCACCTGGCGCTAAAGCTGATTTGTCCAATACATACTTCGTTGGAAACGCCATTGGATAAGGCAAATATACGGCTTTAGTTTTTTTAAGCCCAAAATCAAAATCGCTCAACCTTTCACCCCCACATACTTTCTCACACTCTCCACAAGCGGTGCAATTATCATTAACATATCTTGGTCTAATCCTCAACTTTACCTTAAAATGCCCAGCATTGCCTCTTACCTCTAAAACATCTGCCATGGTATATATCTCTAAATTTCCACGGGCTTTCATGCGTTTATAGTTTATCTCAAGTCCACAAGTAGGGGGACATAACTTAGGGAAATAATGCTTAAGCTGGGCTACCCTACCTCCTAAAGTCGGTGAAGATTCAACTAAAATCACATCGGCTTCCATTTCTGCCGCTTCAATTGCCGCAGTTATCCCACTTATTCCTCCACCAACTACCAATATCGGCTTCTTGAACATTAGCGACCTCCTTAATTATTAGCTTATACTTCCTTTAAAGGAAATACCTGCACATACTTCCTTTAAAGGAAGTATAAAAAAAGGGGGCTTACGAGCCCCCTTTATACATTCAACCTACTTACGGCCCAAGAGGATCAGGAATAATCTGCACATACGGATAGGTCTCCAAATTCCACTGCTTAGTCTCAGGGTCCCACCTGGAAAGGGTGAAACATCTCCAGTTAGCATCGTCGATGTTTAAGTAGTCTGCTCTGTAGTAGTAGCCTGGATATCTTGATTCTTCACGGAAGAGAATATGCAAGAGATGAGCCTCTGCAGTCCATACACGGTGCCTGTTTTCCCAAGCTCTCATGAGCTCGTGTAAGTCTCTAGCTGCAGCAAGCTCCATGTCCTCTTTAAGCATTCTCAATAGTTCAAGACCCCTCTCGAGCATAACTTTGTTAGTCATGTAGTAAGTGGAGGTTCCAGCAACATACTCGTCCATAAGCTTCATAAGCCTTGCCTGAATGTGTCTTGGAACGAGATAGTTGGGGTTAACTTCGTAAGCAGTTGTTGCGGTCTTATACTGCTCAAACCTGTACCAAGGTCCATAGATTTCTTTCTTAAGCTCCTCAGGTGTTTCTTTTATAGTTGGCTTGTAGTCTTTATGGTCAAGAACGAATTTAATCATCGACTTAGCTGCTATACGCCCTTCAACATGAGAACCAGAGGAGAATTTATGTCCGCTAGCGCCCACCGTGTCACCAGCGCAGAAGAGCCCTTTGACAGTGGTCATCCTATTGTAAAGACCGATTTCTCTCCATGGTTTCTTATACTCCTCTGGAACCCAATCTTCATCAGGACCGCAGCACCAAGCACCAGCACATCCGGCGTGTGAACCAAGGAAGTAAGGCTCGGTGGGCATTATCTCAGACGGTTTCTTCTCGGGCTCAATGTTCAAGCAAGCCCAATGTCCGGCCTGGGTTACGCACATGTCAAGGAAGTCTTCCCAAGCTTCAGCAATTAGGTGCTTAAATTCCTTCTTATCCATTGTCTTTTCTGCTTCCTGAAGCGCCCACTCAGTGTGCATAAAGATTGGTCCACGCCCTTCCTTCATTTCGATGAGCATAGCATGGTTTCTTAAACAGGTGCCGACGACGGATGCTTCACTGTAAGGTGCAAACTTCTTAAGCTCTTCTTTGTGCTTAGCAACATAATCCTCATCAAAGGCGTTGGTTGCACGAGCTTTAAAGAGCAGGAACCAAGCTCCAACGGGACCGTAACCATCCTTGAACCTTGCAGGAACAAATCTGTTTTCCATGAGGACAAGCTTAGCTCCGCTCATGGCGCACATGGCATATCCAGAACCTGGGTTCCACACAGGATACCAAGTCCTACCCTTACCCTCATCAATGGAACGAGGACGGAACACATTAACAGCACCACCTGGAACAAGAAGAGTAGCATTAGCTTTGATGATGAAAATCTTGTTTTCTCTTACTGAAAAACCAACTGCACCAGCGCACCTGTTCTTTTCATTGGCATCAAGAAGCGGTCTAACGATAAAGCACCTTTCAATGTACTCTGCCTTATCGTAGGAAGCAAGAGCATTCTTTGCCGCTTCAGCAACGACGACCTTATAGGATTCACCGTTTATCATGATCTGCCAACGACCAGAACGGACAGGCTTTGCTCCACCCTTAAGGGTAAGCCCACGAGCCTTTGCTTCGGCTCCATCAAGAGTCTTACCAGTGTTGGGATCTTGCTTCCAAATGGGAAGACCCCATTCTTCAAAGGCGTGGACGGTATCATCAACATGACGACCGACATCAAAGGAGAGGTCCTCACGGATGATACCCATGAGGTCGCAACGGACCATTCTCACATAATCATCAGGCTTGTTTTCACCAATGTAGGTGTTAATAGCTGAAAGCCCCATAGCCACAGCTCCAGACCTTTCCATAGCAGCCTTATCACAGAGAAAAATGCTTATTCCATGGGGTTTAGCCCAGCGAACCGCTTCAACAGCGGCTCCGCAGGCAGCCATTCCGCCACCTACGATTAGAATATCTGTTTCCTTCTCAACAATCTCTGGTTCAGCACAAGGTAATCCAAAGTTATAACTCCAAATTTTAGGCATATTGCCACCTCCTTTTGTTTTTTAAATTTTAGATAGTCATAGTCTTGTTAGTGCAAGGGAATACTTTGTTCAAAACTGCTTCTGGCTTCTTTGGTTCTACCCCATCAACTGCCTCGGTGAATAGTTGATTAGTGTTGATCTTAGCCGGGTCAGGCTCCTTCCCGCCAACCGTTGGGTCGGCAGAACCTTCGGGGGTTGTCCTGATAGGATACTTAAACCGAAGAACTACCCCATTCCTGAATTTAATAGTCCACATGATGTCAGTAGTTCCACGCATGGGCTGACAAGTACCGTTTAATGGAGCAAAGTCGGCATAATGCCTTACAGAAATAGCTCCCTGAGGACAGCTTTTAACGCAGGAATAACATTCCCAGCACTGTTCAGGTTCCTGGTTGTAAGCTTTCATAGCCTCTGGGTCAAGGATCATTAGGTCGTTAGGACAAATGTACATACAAACTGTTCTGTCGCCACCCTTGCAACCATCACACTTCTCGGGGTTTACATAACTTGGCATAGCCAACCTCCTTTGTGGTTTTTGTTTTTACTTTATGTATAAGCTTCTTTTAGTCAATTCTTGTTTTTTCGTGCTTACCTTCATTTTTGTTAATGCGCTTAATTTTGCTCATCTTTCTTTAAAATTTCTTAACCAAACTTAATCAGTCTCAATATCTGGCGGTGGAAGATACTCAGATTCCTTAGCGGCAAGCTGCTTTATCTCCTCTATTTTAGCAAGAACGGCCTTGACTACCACTTCATTTAGGCTTTTCTGCTTGGCGATTTCCTCAAAAAGGGACCTCTTGAAAGCAACGGGTGTGTCAGTGATGCAAGCACGAGAATCGATCCTTGCCGTTTCAAAGGCTTTCAAAATCTCATTCTTTACCTCTTCACCAACCTTAACCCTTAGAACCTTTAATTCCCCACCAAAGATAGCCTCAATGTTTTGTTCTACTGGTGAACCTTTAATCTTATTCAGTCTGTAATCATCGAGAAAAACTTCTAAAATGTATTCCATCTTTTCACCCCCAGTATTTTTTTGTTTTCAATTAATAATTAATCAAGGTCAGGAAGGTCAACTTCAAGTTCCTCTTCCTTCCACTGCACATACTTTTCATTAACAAAAGGATAACCAAACTTCTTCCACCATTTAACCACAACCTTGAATACCTCTGGCCTCATGATAATTGTAGGTGGCTGAACGCCCTCAGCAACCAACCCACGGATGAGACTACCAGAAAGTTTTTCCTTTTGCTTCGCGTGATTGCAGTTTTCACTGTAAGCCATTTCTTTACATACCGGACAATACCAGAATTCCCTCATGTTCTGTGGTCTAATCAAAAGTCCACCGTCCACTTCGTTAACAGGCTTATCGAACCCATAACTTGGAATACCCTTAAGCCAAAGGATCTGAGTTGCAAACTTATCATAGTATTCACCAACAGCTGCATGGTCACGACCAAACATATGATGCGTGCAGCCCATGTTCTGCCTGATAATACCATGTAGCAAGCTCTCAAGAGGATTACCATACCTCATGTCCCAAAGGGTATAAGTGACTATATGTCTTTCAGGCTTAATGTAACCTGCCTTGTGCACTGCCTCATGTGCTTCCAAAATTGCCTCATCTGGATAGTCACCACGTCTCTTCACACCGATGATGGCATTAACCAAAATCCCATGACTGGGTTCAACATCGCCAGTATAAGCTGCGTTCTTCATCAAGAACTCATGTCCAACATGAGGAACATTTCTTGTCTGGTGAGCAATTGCAGTTCTCCAACCCCTTTGCTCAAAGATTTCTCTGCAATTTCTTGGTGGAACCCAAAACCTATCAAAAGGTGGTTTAAAGATAGGCTCATTGATGATAGTATATTTACCAGCTAAAATTATTGGCTGATGGGACCTGTAGATAACCCAACCAGGGTGCTTATCGTCAAATTTTTCCTGAACAACCTCTGGATTTGTCTCTGGAGAACCAAAGGTTCTATTAGCAAGCTCTTCTGGGTCTATTTCGTAGATCTCCTCAATGTCTAACATAGCAAAGGGCTTTCCCTTAAGCCTAAGGATAAGCCTATCTCCCTCGCTGACACCTAACCTCTTATAATCCTCCTTTGAGATATCAAAGAGAATTGGGTAAGGGAATACCCATCCGCTCAAAAGCCTCCTCTTGGTTAGAACGGATTCCAATTCTGCGGAGGTCATCGAACCCTCAACAGGGCTGAAGAAGCCATAACATACAGACATGATCTCGCGGTAAACATTCCGGACAGGAACACCTCTCTTGTAATGAAGAGTTGGCTTAATGTCATAAACAGCGCAATACTTCTCGCAAGACTTAAGATACTTTTTTGCTACCTTCTTATCGGTAATGACCCTTTCAACAAGCTTACCACCGTGTGGCATGGGTCTTTTGAAGTAAAGCTCTGACATCATGCACCTCCTATGATTTAGGATGAATTTACACCTTGATTTTAACTATCTTTAATAAAAGTCAAGGGAAGAAATTCCTGAAAAATCTTACCAATTCCTTTTTTTAGTTTTTTTTTCTTCAAGATTTAAAATTTTTTTCATGGTTAATTCTTGAAATAGGAACTATCAACTGAATAGCATTTCTGAAATTATTGATTATATTAAGAGCAAAGCATCTAAGACCTGGGAGGCTTTCATGGGTATAAGCATCGATGAAGTAAAAAAGATCGCCCATTTAGCAAGGCTTGAATTACCTGAAGAGGTAGCTCAAACTTACACCGAGGAGCTTTCTAAAATACTCGATTACTTTGCTTCGCTGAAAGAGGTCGATACTGATAATGTTCAACCAACCTTTCATCCTTTAACCTGGGATACACCCATGAGAGAAGACGAAGTAAAACCCTTTGAAGATATTGAAGCTGTTTTAGCTAACGCGTCCGAGCTTTGGGAAAATATGATAGTCGTTCCCAAGGTAGTAAAGGCGCCTTAGAGCGATATTCCAGTTCGGAGGAAGCATAGATGAACTCCCTTAACTTAAACAGGCTAACCATCAAACGGGCTCTTGAGCTTTTAGATGAAGGAAAGATCTCATCCGTAGAGCTTACTCAAGCTTGCCTTGAAAGGATAAAAAAAATAGACCCCGAGGTCACAGCTTATCTTTATGTGAACGAAGAATGGGCTTTGGAGCAGGCAAGGCTTGCAGATGAGAAGAGGAAGGCTGGGAAGCATGGAAAGCTTCTTGGCATCCCCCTTGCCATAAAAGATAACATCCTGATTAAAGGGCATCCTACAACCTGCGCCTCAAAGATCCTGCAAAACTACATTGCTCCCTACGATGCAACCGTTATTCTCAAGCTTAAAAAAGAGGGGGCAGTGTTTCTTGGTAAGACAAACCTTGATGAGTTTGCCATGGGGTCATCCACTGAGAACTCTGCCTTCTTTCCTACTAAAAACCCTTGGGATTTGGAAAGGGTGCCTGGTGGTTCTTCAGGTGGGTCAGCGGTTGCTGTAGCCTGTAGGATGGGCTTGGGGGCTTTGGGCTCTGATACTGGAGGTTCGATCAGACAGCCTGCCTGTTTTTGCGGTGTGGTTGGGATGAAGCCAACCTACAGCTTGGTTTCCCGCTTTGGGCTTGTTGCCTTTGCCTCATCCCTTGACCAGATCGGACCTTTTGCTTTAAACATTGAGGATGCAGCCCTTCTCCTTGAGGCAATCTCAGGACATGACCCTTATGATTCCACTTCAGCGCCAAGGGAAGTCCCATCTTTTACTCAAATCCTACAAGCAAATGCAAATAGTCCATTCCGTGTAGGTATACCGAAAGAATACTTTGAGCACGAGCTTCATCCTGAAGTTGGGAAAAACATTGAAGAGATGATTTCGCTTTTGAAAAGGCTTGGACATGAAGTAAAAGAAGTTAGCCTTCCCCATACAAAGTATGCCATCTCCGTTTACTACATTATTGCTCCGGCAGAAGCAGCATCAAACCTTGCACGCTACGATGGTGTAAAGTATGGACTTAGGGTTGAAGGGAAAAGCCTTATAGAAATGTATAAAAAAAGCCGAGCTGAAGGCTTTGGGAGGGAAGTAAAAAGGAGGATCATGCTTGGCACCTATGCCCTCTCTGCTGGCTACTATGATGCCTTTTATCTTAAAGCAAGCAAGGTCCGCACCCTTATCAAACAGGACTTCTTAAAAGCCTTTGAAGAGGTAGACCTCATCTTAACTCCTGTGTCCCCTACCCCACCCTTTAAACTCGGAGAAAAGACCTCTGACCCCTTGCAGATGTATCTTTCTGACATCTTTACTATTCCCGTAAACCTTGCCGGTCTTCCAGGATTAAGCCTACCAAGCGGGTTTACGAAAGAAGGTTTACCCTTGGGTGTTCAGATTATAGGACCCCATTTTAGAGACGACCTTGTGCTATCTCTTGGTTACCAGATGGAAAGGGAGCTAAACTTAGAGGTCATTCCTCCTATTCTAAAGGCTCTATGAACAAAAAGAGCCGACTTGGAAGAGGGCTTTCAGAGTTAATCCCCGAGCTAAGCGAAAGGGAAGCTTTCCAAAAAATCTCCGTTGAAAGCGTAGTTTTTTCTTCCTTTCAGCCAAGGATAACCTTCAAGGAGGATGAGGAATTTAGGGAGCTTTTAGCCTCCATCGAGAAGGAGGGACTTTTACAGCCTATCCTTGTTCGACCTTTGGGGAACGGGCTTTATGAATGCGTAGCTGGTGAAAGAAGGCTTAGGGCAGTTAAAAAGCTTGGCTGGAGGGAAGTTCCA